>TARA_R110000796_G_scaffold59157_4_pt1 | contig 19628 bp, 37 predicted proteins | sample TARA_R110000796 | Tara Oceans TARA_R110000796 (sample SAMEA4397815) | marine metagenome | biome: Polar Biome; feature: [SRF] surface water layer (ENVO:00010504); material: water (ENVO:00002006), including particulate matter (ENVO:01000060) such as... | depth 5 m
GATATTCAGAACAAGCAGAATAGTAATCAGTTTATGGCTGACCAGCTTGCCGTTGGTAAGGAATCGTTTATCAATATGTTAAGAGAATCATTAGCTAAACCTGAAGAAGAGGTTGAAGTAGAGTAATGATTGTTCGTCAATGTGCCTATGATCACGATGTATTAATTCATAAAAATACAAAACCTAATATGACTAAAAGTATTAAACAGGCTGATGGTACTATTATTTCCATGACATACCCAAATGCTAAAGAGTACTTCCTTTCAGTAGATGGTGAGATCATTAAGAAAAGTGATTCTTTCCAAACTATTGAAACAGCGTATATAGAAGAATGTGCTAAAAAACATTCAGATGGTCATGGGCATATTGACATTGTAAACCATAAACTCATAAGTAATAAGGTGACAAATAGATGAATAATCCTTTAGCAAAACTTGTTTCATGGCAACTTAGAACTGGACAGCTTGATGGCTGGACTTCCTATCACCTTGCTGGGGGAGCTTTCTTTTGTAAGATCTTCCAATGGTTGAACTGGAGTTCTTTTTGGTGTGTAATGGGAGTATTTATAGTAGGAGTCCTATGGGAGATCTTTGAGTGGATAATAGAAAATTATCAACCTTATAAGACAAAACGTAGGTGGGCATATAATACTGCATCTGACCTGATTGTAGAAACTGCAATAGCTTTATGGATGGTATTATGAATAAAAAAATAAAGAAGTTAAAAAATGGAGATTTTGAAGTTGTTAATACAAGTTATAACATTCCTGTTCGGTATATTTATGTTAAGTAGTTGTTCCAATGGTTGGTATCTAAGTAACCTACATTTAGGGAGCGATGACTCTTCTTATGTAGCATTAGTTGATCAAGACTCAGTAACACATCATTATGATAATAATGTTTCTTTTGCTAAAGACTCATGGTGTTATACTCATAATCAATGGGAAGTAATAAGAAAAAAATGAAAGAAACCTTGAAGATAAAATTGTTATTGCAAACTCAAAAACTGGGAATCTATTTAACAAACCTATCATGGGAAAAAGGTTTAAATGAAAAAAGTTGGCAGAGGGGTAAAAAAAGGAGGAGTGAGTAATGGACTTTATGGCAGTTTATGCGGAAGCTGGGATGATAGGTATTGTGGGGGTTATGTTTGTTTATTTAGTTATCTCATTATCTAAAAAATCAGATGCTCAACAAGAAACATTAAAAAACTTAGAAGTAGAGAATAAAGGTCAAAGCGAGACTTTAGAAAATACAGAAGGAATGATTATAAAACTAATAGAGCGATGGAATGAGTCTGACGCTGTTCGTGATAGAAGATATGAACAAATGATGGAAGCTGTTTCAGATTTAGAAAAACAACTTTCAAGAATGGATGGTATTATGTCACGAATGAACGGAAATGGTCGTGGATAGCTTAAAAGTTAGTGTAGGAAGTTCAGGAAGTATGGTAATGCTGTTTATGGATCTTTTGCCTTATACATTAGGCTTAATAATAGCAGTAATGAATATTGTTTATCTTTATTATAAAATTAAAAAAACAAAGGAGTCGTAATGGACTTTAAGAAAATGATGCTTGATCTTGCAGAAATACAAGCTGAGAAAATGAAAGCTGGAGCAATGGAGCATATTGAATCAGACGAATTTGCTAAATTACTTGCAACTAAGTTAAACGAAAAGATAAACATACCTTTCGTTTCAGAAGAAAAAGAACAATTACTTTTCGAGAAAGTAATGGATGTAGTTACTGATATGATGGGTGGTTACTTTAAAGGAAAGTAATGCCAAAGAAAAAAGACTCTAGACTAACAAAACACGGATTAAAAGGTTACAATAAACCTAAGAGGACTCCTAGTCACGCTAAGAAATCTCATGTTGTATTAGCAAGGACAGGAGGAAAAGTTAAGTTAATTCGATTTGGTCAACAAGGGGCTAAGACAGCAGGCAAGCCAAAACGAGGTGAGTCTGCTAGAATGAAAGCAAAAAGAAAATCATTCAAAGCCAGACACAGAAAGAATATATCCAGAGGGAAGCTTTCAGGGGCTTACTGGGCAAACAAAGTTAAATGGTAGGGAGGTAATCTATGCCTAAAGGTAAAGGATATGGTTTCGGTAAAGCCAAACCAAAGAAAAAAAGAACGACTAAGAAGAAAAAAAAGAAGTAGTGTACAAATTTGGGAGAAAGAGTCGTAGCAGACTAAAAGGCGTAGATAAACGCTTAGTAGTAGTTTTAGAAGAACTGCTAAAAATGATGGATGTTACGATAATTGAAGGGGTTAGGTCTGAAGCAACTCAATATAAATATTTCTTAGATAAAAAAAGCAAACTTGATGGAAAGAATAAACTATCTAGACATCAATTAGGCAGAGCTGTTGATTTAGCCCCTTACCCAATAAAATGGGAAGAGAGTGAAAGATTCTACTACATGGGTGGTATGGTAATGGCGATAGCTAAGAATCTTGGTTTTAAAGTAAGATGGGGTGGAGATTGGGATCGAGATGGTGAAGTCAAAGATCAAAGCTTTATGGATCTAGTTCATATTGAGATATTAGATTAAAAAGGTTAAGACTTAACCATTGCATAAGAATAGTTTGAATTGTAAATTAGGAGAGATATGGCGTACTGCACAAATAGAGACTTAAAGGATGTATTTCCATCCGTTGATGAATACGACACAAAAACGCCTATCTATGGCTTTGTAGTAGATTCTAGTAATAGATACAAAGCTAGTAACTGTGGTTTGGTTACTCAATTATTTGTTAATGGGGAGAATTTAGGTAACGCTCAATCTTCCGCAAGTGCAGTTGATGCCAATGGTGAATGGTTCTATGATGACACTAACGATGTTGTCTACTATAATAATAGTGCTGTTAACCCTAATGATATGTTAGTTGAATCTGGAGATGATTGGGATTCTATAAGAACTCGATATATTTCAAATGCTAGTAAGTATCTTGACTCAAGGTTAGATGGTAGATTACCTAGAGAACAATTTAAAGACCAAGATGGGAATTATGATTACATTATAATAAGAACTACTGCTTTAATAGCTTGTAGCTTTTTGATTCGTGCTTCCCAACCCACATCTGAAATCTCAGATGCTTTATTTGCTGAAGCAGAAAAGAATATGCTTTCAATTAACGAGGGGAGTACAAAACTATCTTGGCAAATAACTGGTGATTCATCTCAAGGTGTAATAAGAGAAGTCTCAGTTAATGGCAATCTAAGGATTGTTGATACTAGAGGTCAATATCACGACATCTATGATCGTATAGGAGTTAAGGTTACAACAGCAGGAGCTTTTGGGACTGCTAAATACTCTGTATGGTTAAAAGATGGGGACAACTTAGGGGCTGAAAGAATGAATAATAGTGAAGATGCTGATTATGTCGATACTATTAATGGGCAATACCAAACTTTAGCTAGTGGTGTTACTATTCGTTTTGCAGGAGATACAGCAGATACGGCTACATTAAACGACAAATGGGAGATAGAGTTCTTTGGTAAGAATGAATCTGCGTTAGATGTCGGTTCACCTTACACTATACATATGTCTCGTAGATAATGCCAATTACATTTGTAAACATATGGGAAACAAAAATTTTAGATACAATCCGTACTTTTTTAAATGCGGAGTTTGCTGGTAGTATTCCAGTTTACACAGGAAATTTTAAGGATATGGGTAGTCAGTCTATACGTCTCAATCCAGTAGGTTCAGATTTAGTTGAAAGAATGACTACAGCAGAACTACGAGAATATATCGTGGATGTATCATATACTTTTAAAGAAAAGACAGTAAAGAAAGATACTTGGGAGCATATACTTCGTCAAGTATCTCATATAGAAGCATTATTTTTTAACAATCATAGCAATACATTTTTCGATGCTCAATTAACATCTACACGAATTAATCAAAAAGAAGAAGCTGAAGAGGCTATTGATGGTTTAGTGGTAGTTAGATGGGAGTGGAGAGGATCGTATTTAGGCAATGTATCTTAAAGTAAAAAGGAGTAGGATATGAAAGTAAAATTAAAAAAAGGAGAAAAGCTATCATCTAACCATAATTGGGGTAATTTAGATTATGGAGATTGGGTAGCTTTAAATCAAGGTAAGTCTGTAGAACTAAAGGTAATACCTTCTTATATTGAAGATAAAATAGAACCAAACAAAACAAAGGAAGGTAAATAATGGCAAATGCAGTTTTTTCACCAAAAGATTTTAGAGCTTATGTAATAGCAGAAGGATCAGGAGAGGAACTTAATGGAAACGTCGTTAGTGGTCAAAATGTTACAGCACCAGCTATTACTGGTAATTTATTAAAATTAAATGTTGACTCTATAGGTTTTCCAACATTAAATGTAACCCAAGTAAGTGAACCAAGAAACGGATTAGGTCGAATTGCTAAAGCAGTAGATTTTTTCCATGATAATAAAAATAGTATTACTGAAATTAGTGTTTCAGGAACACTATCTAATACTCCTGCTCACAACTTATTACTTGAAAATATTACAGGAAGTACAACTGATACGTTAGCTATAGTATATAATCATACTGGATCGTCAGGCAAATATGGAGTTAGTAGCGATGCTAATGTTACATTTACTATGGTTTTAGCATCTCCAGATACAGATGATGGATACAATATTATATTAAGAGGATGTATGTGTACTAACTTTGAAATTAGTGGAGATATGGGAGATGGTGGACTTTATAAATATAGTGCAACCATAAGTACAGGACTAGTTCCATTATTAGAAAATGCTCAAACAGAAGTAGAGGCAAGTGGGTATGTAGCTACTCCTATTTCTATGAGTACATTAGGAACAAAGACAATACAGAGTATCACTCCTGTTTTACAGAGTTTTAGTGTTGCCATAGACAGTCCTGTTGTTTATGCTGGTTTTTCAGCAACTGGCTATGAAGCATACGGAAGAGGTGCTGAAACTGCTGTTACTGCATCTGCAACTGTCAAACTTGATAGCGTGACTAGACCATTAATAGGTTTATTTCATACTGGTACACTTGACGATGCAGGATCACTTACATTAACTCAAGGAACAGCTAGTAATTATTCAATAGCAATAGCAAGATCAGCACTTACAAATGTTGCCTACAATGAAGGTGATATTATGATGTTAGATGTAGAAATGAAAGCATTAGCTCATACAACAGCAGAGTCAGTTATTGCTATAGTTAAGGCTTAATAATGAAACTTAAATCTGGAGTAGAAGTAGAACTTAGAGAGATGTCAGTAGACGATATTGATTTCTGTAATGACCTTCCTCAAATGAGATATGAAGGAAATGAGATTGTAGCTATTACTAACCTAGCAAAAGCAAGGACAGCTTGGATTCGCAAAGGTGTCAAGGGAGCTGATGATAGTCTTATTAAAGCTTTTAGCGATGATGAAAAGAACGAACTATCTTTAGCTGTTCAAGAGTTTCAACGCTTGGGGGAATAGAAGCCCTCACACTAGAAAGTAACTTCCTAATTAAAAAACAATGTGAGGGTTGTATGTATCATACATACCCCTATAAAGCTCAAATTCCTGTCTTAGTAGACGGAAGATATGAGAATCAAACCTTTACATCAAAAGATGATGTTTGGAAAGTTATTGATCTAATAATAGCAGAAACAAAAGAAGAAAATCAAAAGGGTAGTAGTTTCAATATCGCAAGTTCGGTAATGGCACAGCTACCCTTTTTTACTTGTACTAACATAATGCTAAACAAAAATGCACAAAAAGATATATCAAGATTTATGTATGTAAGACAATTTAATGTTCCTGCATACAAAGGCTCTTATGGAGATCAGCCTAAAAAATGGATTGAAAAAAGTTTTTTATTAAATAATTTGATAGAAAGACAGAAAGCGAAGGTGGGGAAAGATGGCAGATAATACAATAGATATAATATTCGGGGCAAAAGGCGATAAAGATGTAATAGAAGCTATTAAGGCTTTAGATACTTCTACTAAAAAACTCATCAGTACTCAAGCAAGTTTAGCTAAAACTGGAAAATCCCAAGTAAGACAGCATACTCAATCTCAAAAAGCTATGATGGCTTTAGATGCTAAACTTAGGGCATTAGGAACAAGTTTTGCAGAAGCTAGGATTGATACAAATGTTTTAACAAAAGCATATAAAGGAAATAAAAGAGCAATAGCCCAAGTTAGACTAGAAACTCAAAAACATATAAAAACGCTTGATAGAGCAAACAGAGGCATTTTAGATACTGCCCACGGAACTAGAATACTAGGTGGTAGCTTGGCTGTTTTAAGGTCAAAATTATTACTTGCAAGTTTTGCATTTGCTTCATTTTCATTAACTATTGGAAAAGTTGTACGTTTATATGGAGAGCAAGAAGAGGCTGAAAAGAAATTAAAACAAGCTTTAAAATCTACCGCTAATGCAGTTAAATTAAGTCATAAAGAATTGACTGTAATGGCTTCAGGCTTACAATCAGTGACTAAATTTGGGGATGAAGCTATTATTGAAATGCAGGCGTTAATGCTTACTTTTACAAAAATAGGAAAAGATGTTTTTCCTCAAGCAATAGAGAGTACTCTTAATATTTCCGAAGCAATGGGACAAGACTTAAAAAGCTCTGCTATACAAGTTGGAAAAGCTTTAAATGCACCAATTGAAGGAGTTTCAGCTTTAAGGCGTATAGGTATACAATTTACTGAGAGCCAAGAAGATTCTATTAAAAAATTTGTACAAACAAATGATGTAGCATCTGCTCAAGCAGTTATATTAAAAGAGTTAGAGGTTCAATTTGGTGGGATGGCAAGAGCTGTTAGAGGAACAGTCATTGGTTCATTTACAGCTTTAAGTAATAGTTTTGGTGATATGATGGAAAAGTTAGGAGAAAACTTAGCTCCATTTATGAAAAATTTAGCAGACTCGTTAAGTAGTATTACTGCATTAATGCAAACCGAAGGGGAAAGGCAAATAGCTTTTTTAAATTCAATTGGAGCAAGTGAAGAAACACTAACTAAAGCTAGGATTGGATTATTAAAAGAAGAGATTCAAGAAAGATTAAAATCAATTGGAATTACCGATTTAGACTTAAACCAAAGAGATGAGTTAGTAGGCAAATATTCTCAACAAGAAGAGAGGTTAAATGTCTTAAAAGTAAGACTTCTAGAGCAAAAAGCAGTATTACAACAAAGTAGCTCTGCTCTTTTAGACGCTTCAGGATCGTCAGAAGCATTTAATAAAGCATTAAGAAGATCAAGCAGGACTACGGAAGAGGTTCAATTAAAAACAGGAAAATATGCGGGGACTATTGCCCAAGTTATTCGTCAAAGTGATGACGAAAATACTCAATTAGGTATTAAAGTAACTAGCCAAAAAGAATCTGTTAAACAAACTCAAGATCAAATAGATAAACAACAAGCTATGACTTTAGCCCTAAGAGAATACTTAATCGCCTTAGATCTTGTTACTGAAACTGAAACTATTAATAAAGAAAGCAAAAAAGAAATGATAGAAGGTGCATTATTGGCAGGGCAAATGCTAATGCAATCTTTTGATGGAGTAACAGGAGCTTACAAGCAACAATTATCTGATAGAGAAAAAGCTGATTTAGCTAGTTTAAAAAGTACTTCTGCATACACAAATGCTTCTGCTGATGAAAAAATAAAAATGGAGAAAAAAGTCACCGATAAATTAAAAGATGAAAAATTAAGGTTATGGAATTTAGAAAAACTCTCCAATTTAACAGGAGTAGCCATGAATACTGCAAGTGGAGTAATGAAAGCTTACTCTCAGTTAGGGGCGTATGCTACTCCAGTCGCATTACTAATAGGCGGTATGGGTGTAATCCAAGCAGGCATTGTAGCAAGTCAAAAACCACCTAAGTTTGAACAAGGTGGTATGATTGGAGGGCAAAGGCACTCTCAAGGCGGTACAATGATTGAGGCTGAAAGAGGCGAGTTTATTATGTCAAGAAGTGCTGTTCAATCCGTAGGTGTAGAAGCCTTAAATCAGATGAATCAAGGTGGAGGTGGAGGACTCACACTTAATATCTCTGCTCCATTAGTAGATGAAGCAATCATAGACACTATTATTCCAGCTATACAAAAAGCACAAAGGATGAACCTAGCATAATGGCATTTGGAAATGAAATAAAATCAGCAAGCATTGTTGAAAATTGGTTATTTGATATAGCAGGGACAAGTAGTAATACTTTAAGATTTGCTTTTTCAGATTGTACAGTCTCTAGTGTTTTTTATTACGGAGTAATATTAAATAAACCTAGTATTCGTGAATCAATTAATTTAGAAACTTCTACAGCTAAATCGTCTAATCTATCTATTACGATTCCAGATTTTCAATATAACAATGGGTTGATAAGTGAAATATTATTTGGAGGTTCAATATACTTTATTAACCAAACTGTAACTGTGAAATCTATGATAAACAATGCAACACCTAATGTTATTGGGTACTTTAAAATTGCTCATATTTCAAGGTCTGTAGACAGTATTAATATTGAAATGATTACTTATAGTCCGTGGGATGAGATTTCTTTACCTACAAATAAAACTTCAACAAATAATTATGTGCCTATTCAATATGGAAATTTTACTAAAAATGAAAATACAAGTTACTCTTCTCCTCGATTTGCTCAAACTCTAAGTAGCATAGCTTATTGCCCAGCTCCTTATCACAAATCAAGAGGAGGCGTAGAGCAGTTTAGTACAAGCATAGTAGAACAATCCTCTAATGCTGAATTAGCATATTATGATAAGAATTTAGAAACATTTATTCCTTTTACAAATGTAATTTCTGGAACAATTAGCAGTTTTGCTAGTCATTTTAAATCAACAACCGATCCTTTGTTTACTAGAGGTTTTAATTATAGACCTACTGATTTTATAGATCACGATAATCAATGGACTAATGAAGCAAATGTCACTAATACAACAACAACTGACTATGCTCTATTTTCTAAAAATTTAAATTGTTCTGGTACAACAAGCGGATTTACAATTCTTAAAGCAAGTAACCATTTAGATTATATATTTCCAAAACCACAAGGAAAACTAAAAAACTTAACCCTTACTGTAGATTTTACTACTAAGAATTTTGTTGCTCAAAATGTTTCAGGGGATATATATACTACAAAAATATTTATAGACTGGAGTGGTTCTGGAGATAATTTTGAGCTAGTCCAGACAATAGCTGTAGGAGATGCTTCATCAAACTATGTAAATAGAAGCTACAGTAAAGTCTATGCTTCAGTTGGTGATGATGGAGAAGAGTTAGATATAAGCTATCCTAATACTATTAAAATAGCTATAAGTATAGTAGTTACGGATGATTCAGCTCCTTATCAAATGATAACGACAACAGAGATTAGAGTAAAAGAAGTATATGCAAAAGTTGAAATTATTAATGAAGAAGCAGATATAGACTTTGCTTATTGTGCTGGAGATGGATTACCAGCTACAGGGTGGGAATTAGTAAATGGTGGTTCTACAGGACTGGCAATAACAAGAATACACGAAGCACATAGAGATATGCTTTATAGGTTTGCAGATATAACAACAGATACAGGCAGTATTGATGGTTGGTCAGATTTAGCAACAAGCAGATCAGGATGGCTTATAAGATATTGGCTATTAAAAGAAACCACTTTAAAGAATATTTTAAATAAACTGCAATATGAAGGTGGATTTATTTTTAGATTTAAACAGGGAAACATTAATTTACCTCAATATATACATATTAAGAATAGTTATAGTAGCTCTGATTATACATTAACAAAACTAGATATATCAAAACCTACAGTCACTATAACAAATTATAAAGACTTAAATACTAGAGCTGACATCAACTATAATAAGCACCCTGCTCAAAACAAATATGAAACAGGGGTTAGAGCCTCTTCTTCAACAACAAGATCTAATTATAGTATTACGGCTAAAGAAAATATATCAGATATAAGCCTAGATGCTTATGTAGCTCCAACTATTGATGCTTACACAAGCCAAGTCCCAGTAGAGAATGCAAATATCAATGATGATTTTTTTTCATACTATCATAACTGTTATGGAGAGCCTAAAATAGAAATAAGTGCAAATTTGATAAACCCTAAGTTTTTTAATTTAGATATAGGGGATATTGTTGATTTTTCCAATATGTATCCTAAAAAAATCTTTGCTAAATCTTTTACTAATGTAGCCTTTATGATAACTTCAGTTACAAGAACTTTAGGAGTATTAAAATTTAAAGCTAGAGAAGTTGGCGTAATAAGTTAAAATTTAATAAAATTAAGGAAATAAAATGAGCTATCAAAGAATAAAAACACCTAAACTATATATAGATAATATAAATTGGCTTATATCTTCTGGGAAAGTAACAGCATCTGATATTACATCTTCTGGAGCAAGTATGCTATCAGGTTCATCAATACATGAGTTTTTTGATATGAAACCTAGTAATTTACAGACTATTGATTGTGGTGGAGCAAGTGCAGGGTTTAAATTAGTAGTTGATACTAATTTATCAGCAAATAGTAGACAAGATGCTAACTTCATAGCTATATTAGGACACAATTTAAAAGAAGCAGGAGCAAAAATTTCAATACAAATAGATGATAGTGACACTTTTGTTAGTCCACATAATGACAATATAATTTCCTTAACAAATATTGTAAATTTAACAAATCAAGGAGATACAGATACAGGAACTAATCTAGCAACAGCTCTTACAAATAATCCTACAGTAACTGTGCAATCTGGTCATGGTTCTAGATTTTCGGAGGGAGATATTATAAAGATTGATAATGAAACAATGTATGTTAACTCTATTAGCACAGATGTTTTAACAGTACATAGAGGATTTAATGGAACTCAGCTGGTGTCTCATTCTTCTGGAGCAAGTATTTATTTTACAGGGTATGGTAAACCTGCTGATAATGGTTGGAGTCTAGCTACTTTTACAGCAACAACAGATAATAAAAATATAAGGTTAATTATTGATCCAGATGGAGGGGCATCTGATAATTTTGATGCGGATATAAAAATAGGGGCAATACTTATAGGGGAAACTCATACTTTACCTCATTCACCAGACCTAGATATAAAGAAAAAATTTCTATTTGATGGGGTAAAAAAACAAAACTCTGTAGGTGGGCAAACATATACTCATGCTACATTTACTAAAGCCTCTAGTTGGTTTTTAGAGCCTTTCTATAATGACGATAGTCATGTAGCCCCAGAAAGAACAGATAGATCAGGTAGAGCATCGTTAGATATGAGTTTTAGTTATTTAGACGATACTGAAGTTTATGGATCAGAGAATTTTGGGAGACAAGAGGTGCAGGAAAATAATACAATCGTACCAAATTTAATTAATAAAACTCATTCAGGTATGTTCCCATTATTACTACAATATGATAAAGATGTTGCAACGGCTAACGATAGTTTTTTATGGTGTAGGCTAAATAACGAGCCTTCTTTCACTCAAGTAGCAAATCAAGTTTGGAGTACTAAACTATCTTTCCTTGAAGAGTTTTAGGATCAGGTATAACAACATTTAAATCTATAGCAGACCATCTTATAACACGCTCTACAAGATCTCCAAATTCTTTTGTAGTTAAAGTCTTTGTACTCTCTATCTCAAAGTGATTCTTTAATGTAAGGTGCATTTCTTGTTCTGTATACCCTAATTCCTCTGCTAGTATATTAACGATTGCCCAATAATAGTTATTTTGTTGGGAGGATCTAACTCCTGTAGATTTTAACTCTAGGTAGTAGTCACCCTCTAGATCTTTGATAGCAGTATCAAAATCTTCTCTTGTCGTTATAGATAGCTTACCTTCTTTTATTGTGCAGGGGAATCGCAATCTGGGCATATCTTATCTTTCCATAGTTTAATATCAGGGGAACTCCATAGAACATTCTCAAACATATTCCATTTTCTACGGCACTTAGGACACCAAGATAAATCTTCGTCTGCCCTAAGTTCATCTGTCTTATGATTCTCTCTCGATCTTTTTTCTACTAGATCATTATCAAGGGCATCAATTACCCATTGGATAGAATCATACGTTCTTTTCATTCTGTACCAAGCAACTCAACGCTTACATAAGGTTCTGCTTTTTGAAGGTCATTCTCTTTAATAATGCCACCTAGTAATAATAAGTAATTACGAGCATCGTGTATCCTACCCATAATACTTTCATCACTAGACTCTGTGCCATTTAAGACATAATTCCTGATTGAGTCCATGTGCTTGAGTAGATATACAAGTGCAATCTTCTCAGCTTTTAGATCAAGCCTGTCTCCAATACTCTTAAAGTTTTTAAACTTATCATCATCAGAAACAGTATACTCTTTGCCTTTATCAAGCATAATTTTATTTTCCTGAAACTGCATTTCTTCAGCCCATTTTATAAAATCATTAACCTTCATCGTGGACTGAAACCCTTTCTACTAGGTCACTTATAATAAAGACCATAAGACCTAAAGCACCAACCCAAAAAAATACACCCATACCTAAGATTAAAACATTAGCAGTCCATTCTGCAATATCAAACATTATCATAATTTTTTTTCTATCCTACTTAACCTTATTGTAATAAATGTCCATATACCTACAAGATAAAGCGTTTGTAAAATTACATCAAACGATTGTGTTTGCAGGACTTCCCATACATAGTAACTTGTCATACTGACTCCTTTTTGTTAAGACTTAAACTTTTTAATGCCCTAGATCGCCAAACCTGAGAATTTATTTCATTTGTCAACTTAAAACCAAAGATATTAAGTAAATAAAACCTTATAGTTCCTGCTTGCTTATGTGTTCTGCTTACAGGGTTGATTAGTTGAATTAATTGCTCTAAGGGCATTAAAGTTTTTCTTCCATATCTTCTAAGCAAGGTTCACAAACAGAGACTTGATCTGTCTCACAATGCGAGCATACTTGAGGATTTTTAAATGATTCTATTTGGTGAGAAATATCACCTACCAATTCATTAATATCTTGACTAATATGTCCTATCTGTTTCTTTAAGCCAACCTTAGATAGATCATCTAAGTCTTGCTCTGTATGAGTCCACATATTAGAAACTTTATTCCTCAACCTTTCTAATTCTTTTCTATATCTTTTTATATCATTCATAATTTTTCCTTTTTAATAGATCTTTGTACTAATTCGTTTCAGTAACCCATCAACATCGAAGTCTGAATATTTAGTTAAGCAGTTTTTTCTTTCTTTTAGATCTTCATACCATTGGATGCCACGCTTTTCGATAGCCCATTCTACAAATTCAGCAGGGGTTTTATGGGCAGAGAATTTCGAGGAGAAAACATGACATCCAACACAGAGACAAAAACCATTATCTATGTCCCAACGTACCGCTCTGATCGCTCTTGAATAGAAGTGATGTGCATTGAGGGGTTTAGTCTTATGGCAGACTTCACACATCCCATACTCACGAACTTTTTTAGACCATGCAGTATCGAGTTTTTTAGATAAGGCTTTTTTCATTTAGAAGGGATAATCTTCTGTAGTATTTTTATCAACAGTAAGCTCATTAGCATCCACTACTTGACTATTTTTATTCTCTAGGATGCCTAGTAAGTAATTCATGTTAGCATCAATAACCACTAGTTGACCATCTGTTAATGTAGCTTTTATATCGCCCATCATACCTACAGCTAACTTTAGACATACTTGTTTATGTATATCGTGAGTCCTGTTATCAATGTGTTCATTAGAACTAGCGTGAGGAGCATGATTATCCGTTCCTCTACTTATACCACTAACAACCTCTAACTTGTATCCAAATTTATTAGGAGCATACTCATCTCTAATGATTGCAAGCTTAGAGCCTTTGCCCCAAGTCGAAAGTTGTTTGTGTAGGTTAGCGGTTGCAAAAAAACTAACATCATTTTTGTCTTTCTTTACACCATATAGATAGTACTCCCCATAAGTATTAGTCCCTATCTTTGGCTCATCATACATAAGTTCAATATTATGTCTTTCTGCCGAGTTTAATTTAAATGTATTATTTTCCATGAACGTCCCTTGTTTTATTTTTAATATACTCTTGTACTACTTCGGTAATATCTGCTTCGATACTTGTTTTTCTAAAGTCTAAACCATTACCGACTTCTTTTGATGCTGATTCTACATAAGGACTTCTAGCTTTAAAATAATCCATATAATAATTAACATCCTCTAATAGATCTTGTAGGCTATTACGCTTTACTGTATAGATACCTTCACTAGCCTCATCATATCCATCCCAAGCAATAGTACCCCAATATAACTCACGAGTCATCATCTGTCCTAGTAACCTTACAAGCATTTCTTTCGAGTAGTCTAATCACTTGCTCTTGAATCAACAAGATCTCTTCTTGATCCATATGATCTGGAAACTCTACTTTGAATCTTCCTTGTGTAAACATTTGTTTCTCCATTTCTTATATGAAATTAACGATAGTATTTATAATAAACAAGCACTATCCCTTAATAACTTGTCCCCATAAAGAAGTTCTACCATTCACTATCTGAACCATATGAACAGTAAAGTATCCTGTATGATAAAAATCTACAATAGCAAAAGCATGTTGCCAATTATGTTCTCTGTTACCCAACCAATCATTAGCACTAGAACTCATGTCCTTCAGGCAACCAATAGACCAAGCTGACTTCACTCCATCCATATGGGTAACTGAAGATTGTTGAATATCATGGTGATGACCATACATAACATTGCCACCTAATCTAATTAAATGGTTTCTTGTATGTTGGACTCCTGCATAGTGATGTCCATGATAAAAATTAAGCTTACCTATCTTTAGCATCTTGCCTATACGATGGTATTTATAACCTCGCTCCTTTAGTTTAAGTGCATTCTTTACTAGGAAATCACTAGCTAGGTAAGGATTTTCTTCGACAAATCTATTAAGCCAATCCTCATGGTTACCTTCAATAAAATGACGCTCTTCTACGTTAGCTTTATCCAATGCTTCGTCAATTATATCCATCCCTTTATTAACTTCCTCAATCTCTTTGCAAACATAAGGTAGCTGATATTCTAATGGTGGTCTTTTTTTCTTCTTCCATTGCCAATGACTAACAGAACTCCACTCTCCTGTATCACCAAGATCAATATAACCATCAGGTTTTATAATTTCTATAGCCTGACATACAACACTTATAGCTTTCATATCTGCTAATGGAAAATGTTTATCAGGTGTTACAACGTATCTTTTAACTTTCATATTATCTCCGAATTTAACCATTTATTTAAAGCACTTTCCCATTCTTTGAAAGTAGCCTTACCCTTATTATACTTGATCCAGACTTCATCAAATTCTTCTTGAAATCTTTCTCTCATCTTGCGGACATTATAATCCATGTTTGTGCCTGCACTACTAGGCATATCATAGACTCTATCCAAATAAATTTTCTTTAGATCCTTGAAAGTATTCTCCATATCTACCGCTCCTTATTTCGTAGCTTAATTTAGCCGTATTTGGCTTACCATTTTTATGTTGAAATCTAATCTTTTGAACGTGAACTCCAACATAATCCTCGGTATCATCTTTATGCCTGTGAATAGTAATCGCATTATCACATTTATTATACCAATTAGCACTACCACTTATATCGTAGGGCGATGGCACAAAGGGCTTTCTATTTAAATCACTTTCCATTTTCTTAGGATGAGCAACAACCCAAATGTGCATCTCGTTCATCTTAGCAAATGAATTTAACTTTGCTAATACTCTTGAAACATAATTAGTCTCACTCTCACCTGAATTAAATTTATGCTCTAAAGTATTCCACGGATCAATAACAAGACCATTTAGACCATAACGATAATTTAATATTTTAGCTTGGTCTAAAATAGATTCTATAGTAACCGATTCTTCTTGAGTGCCTATAAATTTAAGGTGTTCATTAAGAACTTGCATACTAGCCCTAGCTGTTTTTTCATCCATTTTTAAATCACCATAAAAAGGTTGACCATTAAACTTACTGACCAATTTTAAAAGGTGATGTTTAACAGGAAAATTCTCAGCAGAGAATATACCAAACTTCCAAGAATGATGTTGAATCATATTAATCATTAGGGCATCCATCCATTCAGACTTACCCATATTTGGCACTCCTGTAACAACTGTGACTTCTGACAGACTAACCCTATAGGTATCATCTAAAGCTATCCATCCTGTAGATAAACCTCTATGTTCAGGTTTATTAAGTAAGTCAATCGCATCATCTTCTACATCACTAATAGTTACTACACCATCTATTGGATAAGGGTGAGTGTTACTAACTATGTCTAATATACTCTCCTCACCATGCTTAACCAACACCTCATTCATGTCCTTACAATCAGGTGGGTAAACAACTCGATAGCATTTTTCACGACCTATACGCCTAGACAATTCATCTCTAAGGTGTTTTCCTGCTCCATCATTATCTGTACACAATATAACAATCTTAGCTTTCATTAGATGCTCTTCTGCTGATAATAAATAACTAAACTTCTTATCACTTGGATTTGAATTAGGAGCGGTTGCACCATCGGGAACAGATATAACATTAGTTAGTCCTGCTTGAACCAAAGATAAAGTATCCATCTCACCTTCAGTTATAATAATAGTTTCCATTCCTTTCATGTGATCAAACCTATAAAAACATTTCTCTGCATTTTTAGATTGCATAAACTTTTTATCTGCCGTTCTTGATTTAATGTTGACCACTTCACCATCTTTATAAAAAGGAAATTGAATCCATCTATTATTATATCCAATCTTTTCAGCATCAACAACTACTTTAGATATTCCACGATCCTCAAACCATTGATAAACATTTTCAGGTAATTCCGTTTTAGGTGGATCAGGTTTTACAATCGGATGAACAATCTTTAAGGGCTTAACCTTTTTTAAAGAACCTTTCCAACCGCAATGATGACAATGCCAAACACCTTCATCAATATTTACAGACAAACAAGGATCACTCCCTTTTTTTCTTTGATAACTACATTTTGGGCATTTGGTTTTCTCTTGACCACTCCCACTCTTTAAAACAATTCCCTCATCTTCAAAAGTCATATTAACCCCTTCCTTTCATTTTATCTATATAGCTTGCATACATATTTGTGAACTTACTCTGCCCATTAGGTGCTTTGTCTCTAAGTACTCTAAGGGAATAGCATTTTGAAGCCCAAAAACTATCCTTAACGATCCAATTAATTACATCCCTAACCTTACTATCATCCCACTTATCAAGCGTGATTAGATCGAACAATACGTTGATACTTCCACTAGTTAGATTACTATCTTTGTGCCAATCTCTTTTAACTATCTCTGCAAAGTTTGTGCTTTGAATCGTGTAAAAATTATTAACGATATTCTTTAGGTAATTTAATTGTTTTTCGTTAATTACTTTATTGATAACGACTTGTCCTTTTTTGGTACTATAGATATATTGTATATTATTATTACTATGTAATAATGTATCGGAGATTTCAGCACCCTCAACCTTACTATAAGGTATTACATTACCCTCTATATCATCACCCCCTACTGAGATTTCGGTATAGGGTGTAGGAACATCATTGTTAACCCCTACTGAGATTTCGGGTAGGGTAAGCATAATATACCTATTGATAAATTTATTAGTATCTTCTTCGTTTTCTATCACAACTTTTATAAGGTTAAACCTTCTGAGTTTCGTTATACAAGCACTAATTGTAGATGCTGACGATCCTAAGACCTTTGCAAAGAATGAGTTCTTCTTCTTACAATATCCTTGCATTTCAATATTTGCCGTAATTTCTGAATACACTAATTTTGTAACTGCATTTAAATCGGGATGATGTCTAATATAAGCAGGAATATATCCCACATGACCAAAGTTCATTCTTCCCCCTTTTTAAGCAAATTCATAAGGAGCGATGGATCATATCCAATAGCCGTATCAAATCCATTATCTGCTATATAAACAACATCATTATCACTCTCATCTACTATATTAGTAACTTCAACTTCTAGACCATGATTTAATAAATCATTACTAATAGTATCGGCAAGAAAATCTTCTAGCGAATACCCATTGTCCTCTATGATATGACCTATTGGATCGGTTGAGTCAATTATTAATTCAAGTTTCATTTTTTTATAAGATGATTCCATATTTTTCCCTTTTTAAAAGTGGAGGGGAGAAAAGGAATTAACCCCCCTTTGAACCCACTTGTTAATATTCTTCCTTTAAATTCCCTAGAATATAATGTTACTATTTGCTATCTGCAATAGGTTTAACACACAAATTATAATAATCACATTTATTGCCTTTTGATATAAGACAAGGTTTATTTTCTAGGCTTGAGTCTACTCTTTGTTGTAGCTTGCCTCCAATTATAACACCACTACAAGTAAATCCTGTATTATAATTAGCACAGTGCTTTTTTACTTTAGTTTGCTCTGACTTATCCTCTCGGTTTAATCTTAGCATCTAAATCCTCTTTGATTTTCTTTTTAACTGCTTGATTTGATTCTTTATCTAGTCCTATTATTTCGATATGTTCATCAAACCAATCTTTCTTTTTCTTTTTCATTGGATGTGGCATTTATACTCCTTTTGTTTATATACCGTTATAGATCTTAACCGCATTAATAGTTCTCATTGAAATAGAGCATTTACGCTTAGAGTGGATTGCTAACATATTTTCTTTCTTTAATGTATTAACTCGTCCACTAACGGCATTAATTTCTATTCCTGTTGATCTAGAGATCTCTTTTAAAGACATACCAAACCCTCGATTATTTTCTCTAACACAGTCTAAAATGACTTGTTTTTGGTTTGTGACTACGCCTTCTTGATTAATTTCTTTATAAGCTTCCTTACTTGTTTCTTGCATTATAACTCCTTGTTTTTATTAAACTTAAACACTATTTTATAAACCAATCTTTCTAAATCTATTTGGCTTATACTCGATCCATCCCTCTGCTTTTGATTTAGGTTTTCCTATAACTTCGTAGCAAATAACGCTTTCTTGCATTACTTTGGCTACAGGAATGCCTAAACATAAAACACATTTTTCTTTTGACTTGCCAAAGGTTGGAAAATCATCATAAAAAATTATAACATTATTGCCTCTTCTCATCATATTGCCTTTTGAGGACTCGTGACATCTATTACAAGTCTCACAATGTTTTATACGTTTATCTGCAATCCTTGAATCTCGTTTTATTATAGGATTCTCGACAGGCTCAGTTGAAAAAGCCCAATCGTAATCGTATACATTATAATCATCGCTCATAGCTAATTTAGTTCTGCTCATTTTTTTCCTCCAAAATAAGTTCCTTGTTTAATAAATAATCTTCATCACTTCTACCCAACCAAAATCTGCCATTATAGCTAAAATAGCCTACTTTATTATTGTTTAAGTAAACCCAAACTGTTGGCACATTCCCACCGCCAAGATTATTTCTATCCTGCCATTTGTATAACTCATCTCGAAGTTCTACAATGGTTAAGCCCTTAACTTTTATCGGCTTTGTGTCTACGATCTGAGACCAATAGCCTCCAATATCGGGGTTCGGTTCATGTTCTAAAGTCATTTTATACGTCTGCATTTTGTCTCCTTTGTAG
>TARA_R110000796_G_scaffold57260_5_pt1 | contig 19607 bp, 29 predicted proteins | sample TARA_R110000796 | Tara Oceans TARA_R110000796 (sample SAMEA4397815) | marine metagenome | biome: Polar Biome; feature: [SRF] surface water layer (ENVO:00010504); material: water (ENVO:00002006), including particulate matter (ENVO:01000060) such as... | depth 5 m
CCACTGAGAAAATTGGGGCATTCACCCCCGAAGCTGAGCTCAATAATGGTAGGTTGGCTATGCTTGGATTCACCACCCTATTGGGATTGAGTGCCATGTAACCTAAAAAATCTATTATTTCAATTTTTTCATTCATTGTTAATCTTCCTGTCTTACGTATCACGTAAGACACGAGCATCATGAGAACATATACATTTACAGCTATGGGTCTCATCCTCTAGTGTACATATTTATAAAGTTTTACCCATTACACTCCCCAGTCTCATCCTCTTAGGCTTCAGCATGAAGAAAGATGCGAGGAGGGTGATGGTAAATAGGACAACACTGAACGCGGAATAACCCTTCTCAGCTTCTTTAGCATCGGGGCACTTGAGGGTCCAATTGAGGGCCGCTGCACCACCGATGAGACCCATCAGGGAGTAGATGAGAGTGAAAACAGCCGCTTCGTTCTTGACAATCTTCGTGATGAAGAGGGTGAATGGTATAGTGAGAGCGATGGTGAGGGTAGCCGCGAGGTACTTATTGAGATTCTCCTGGACAGGTTTACCCTTCATGGCAGCACACTTTGAAAAAACATTAATACCGATAGAGGCGGTCACCATGTAGATGAATCCGAGAAGGAGGATACCACCGACGGTAGCCCACGAGACTTCAAGGTCAACCTTACCCGAGGCAATCGCCTTGGCATTGTTGTACATTCTGGATGCGCGCAGAGTAGCAGTGATGTCTGACATTTATTATACTTATAGAAAATAATATAGGTTTAAGTATATGAAGATACCTGAAGTTGTATTCATAAAGCATTGTCCTAACCTTTCACCTGAAAGAAAGGTGTTCCTAGAAGAGCATCTAAAGGAGAGGGTACCTATCAAAGATATTCGTTGGATTGAGGACTATAATCATGACCATCCATTTGTACAATGGCTCAATGTTAAGTTAAAACTTCCATATGGTCCAAAGTTGACGAGTAATTTTGTAAAAACAATTATATGTATGAAGCAAATGGTGGATGAAAAAATTGAATCTGCTTTTCATATTGATGACGACGCTGTATTTTACGGGGATTGGGTTAAAATCCTAGAGAGTATCCCCGATGAAGTTGAAAAGAATGGTTACATAAACATGGGTACGTCTCCATTTTTCAATCTTCAACCAAAACTCCGTGAAGTGTATAAAATACCAAACAATGGTGGTATGGAAGTTTTTTGGTCTTCATTAGAATTTGCGAGTGGATTTCTTTCTAATTTAAATATGCGTGAGGCAATTGATATTGTTATTCACGGCATGATGATGTCATCTCAAAGACCTATACTAAATATTCCAATTGCCCATCAAACGTCAAATATTGAGAAAGCGAGTATACTTGACCATGAAACGAGAAAACCTTCAAATTGGATGGCATATGTTCATAACTATGCTAATACTGAGAAGGTTGATATCAATAAACTTTTTGAGGATTTCAAACAGTTTGAAGAAAAGAAAAATAAAGTTGAAGAAAAGTTTTACGAACTCTACGGGAAGAAGGTGGATATCAAGAATATCAACTATATTCTAAATGACGATCAAGATCATCGTGTAAACATTTTGGATTTCAACTTAATTGAAAATAAAATGGAGATTTGATCTTCCATATGCACCAGCGCTGTACCCAAATGTGGATAAATCCGTAAGGTCTTGATTACCTGCCGTTATATATAATTCTTTACATTTTGAAAGTAAGAACCAATCAATGTAGCACGCGAGTCTCTGTTCTCGTGTAACATCGTAGTTCTTGAGTGTGTCACACTTATATGTGAGTACAATGTCATGCTCAAGAGTTACAATCTTATCTGGAAAACGCTTCTTAAACATATCCTTAATTTCACGACTATCACTGGCTAAAAATATATAACCATCACTCTTTTCTACAATCTCTGCAAACTTTTCAAGGGCACTATCCTTAGCAAAATAAGCTTTTTTTATAACACCATTTTCATCTCTTCCGTGACAACCTATATCCTTAGAATCTTTAGAACATGCTCCACGACGGATGTGCATACCATACTTCAAACCATGTGGAAACCATTGTATATGTTTATCAATGATACCTTGTAGTTCTTCTGTGGGTTTGATAATTTTATTCAAGTTTGAATGAACATGTTGAAAATACCCCGAATTGATCGCGATGCGTGGTTCAAACTTTGTCTTATGTGGGTCATCTGTAATTTCAAATCCACTAAAATCAACACCTCTATCTACATCTAATAGACTCTTATATACCCGCGGGTTGGATGATCTGTATACTAAATCAGATAAACATAGAGCAACATTACCCCACCCCATTGATTCTGGGAGGTAGAATGTCATTATATGAGTATGATTGATGTTATCTTTAAACACTCAAAAACTTTTCTAAATCTTTTTGTGTTTTAGTTTGTTTCCATCCGAGGGATTTTAATTTTTTAGAACATATATAGTACCTACTATCGTTGAAGGGTCTATCTTCTACATATGTTATCCATTTATCGTAATCCTCTGTACATGTGATGGTCTTAATGATCATTTTCGTAACATCCATGACTGAAATTTCATCATCAGATGCTATGTTATATATTTCTCCTATGGTACCCTTCTTCCAAATTATATCAACTGCATTTATTACGTCTTCTACATGCATAAATGCCCTCTTGATTTCAGATGATCTTTTACCATGAATTGTACATTTTTCACCATTTCTTAGAAGACGTTTAAACTTTGGTATAAGTTTTTCGGGGTACTGATTAGGTCCATAGACATTGTTACATCTAACGATTTTAATCTTCATATTGAATGACTCCACGTAAGACCTAACAATCATTTCAGCTGCAGCTTTTGATGCTGAATATGGATTAGTGGGTTTCAAGACACCTCGTTCTTCTGTGAAAGGTTCATCGGTCACAGATTCTCCATATACTTCATCTGTACTAAAATGAATAATCTCTACCTCTGGTATATATTTTCTACATGTCTCAATGAGTACATGTGTTCCATACGCGTTATCCATAGTAAAACTGAGTGGGTCAACAAACGAATTATCCACGTGACTTTGTGCTGCGAAGTGGAAAACATAATCAAACTTGTAACGAGTAACAATACGTTCTATAAAATCTGGATCACATAGAGTACCCTCAATAAATATAGATGAACCCTGGTCCACATTTTCAATATTTGAACAATAGTCAAGTTTATCTATATTTACAAATGTAATATCTGGATACCTTGTATGCATACTATTTATGAAATTAGATGCGATGAATCCACATCCACCTGTAACTAATGCATTAAGCATTTACTTTAGTAGCCGCAAATGTTTTAAGCAAATTACACACACGATCAACATCCTCAATGTCTAGACCATGGTGGGCACCCAATAGGAAACCATCCTTCATGATTGTATCTGCAATCTCAAACTCACCCAAGTACTCTCGGAATGCTGGGTGTCTCGTGATGTTACCCGCAAAGGTTACACGAGTCTGTACATCATTCTCTTCCAAAAAATTTACAATCTCCAAGCGATCTGGGCATTGGAGAGGGATTGCGAGCCAATTTGGAATTTGAGAATCATCTGGAAGTGTGTAGTAAGGACAATCCTTAAGGTTCTCTAAATACCTCTCAATATTCTCACGTCTCTTCTTCAGAAACCCCTCAAGTTTATCAAGTTGTACAAGACCAAATGCAGCGTTCATCTCACAAGCCTTTAGGTGATACCCAGCTACACCATATAGGAACTTCCAATCGTATGGGATACCATCTACTGAGTGATTGAAACGCTCACTAGGTTCCTCAATATTATCCCCGATGCGCCCCCAATCCCTAAACATTAGGGACCTCTTGAGATACCCATCGTCGTTAAACATGACCATACCACCACAACCACCAGCTGTAATCACATGACTCGCGTAGAAACTGGTGGTACTCACATCTGTACATGGGGTGCAGGTAATAGTATCAGCTGAATCCTCAAAGAGAATGAGATCTGGGAAGGCCTCTCTAATCGCAGGCCAATCTGGGATATTACCGATGAGATTTGGAATGAGGAGGCATTTAGTATCTGGTGTGACAACCTTCTTGAGATCCTCAACTGTGGGGACATACGAGTTTATACCCACATCACAGAAAACAGGTTTGAGACCTAGTTGCATGAGAGGTGCCACGGTTGTTGCAAACCCACACGCAGGTGTCACAACTTCAGAACCTTTTGGGAGGTCAAGGGCACACAGTCCGAGAAGGATCGCACTACTCCCAGAGTTTACAAAAAGTCCACTCTTCTTCCCGAAGAGGTCTGCCACCCTTTTCTCAAATTCCACAGAACGATCACCAAAACCAGCGAGCCAGCCATCGCGAAGGCAATCCTCAACGGCTTTAATTTCTTCCTCCCCATATGACTCAAATTTGTTGGGTGCATACCAAACTTTCTTGGTCATTATAATATAAAGAGTATACTATTCTTTAAACTATATGAAAGTGTGTGTACTTGGTTCAGGTGGTTTTATGGGTAAAAATATATTAAGTGGAACAGATTGGGATGGTGCGACGAAATACGACCTAGATCTTTTAAATCAAGGTGAAGTTGAAGAATACTTTAAAAAACATAAATACGATGTAGTTATACATTGTGCGGCGAGTATAGATCAAAGTAGTCAGAATACGACATATAAAAATATACTCATGTTTGAAAATGTTGTTAGAGTGTTCAAAGGTAAACTATTGTATTTCTCAAGTGGTGCAGCTTTGAGAGGAGATCCACCAAAAGATCCTTACGGTCTTTCAAAATGGATCATAGATCAGAGAATCAAAACATTACCAAATGTGTATTCTCTCCGTGTATGGGGGTGCTACGGACATGGTGAACTCCCAACACGATTTAGTGCTGTATGTAGGAGGGATGGTCGCGTTGTCATAGATAAGGATAGATATTTTGATTATGTAAGTATCAAAACTGTGAAAGAAATTGTACAACAGTATGTAACAAGTAAGAAAAAACTAGTTAAATACTGTGATTTGGTGGATAAAAAAAAGATGTTACTGTCGGAATGGGCTCAATTTTTTGGTGCGACATACGAAATCCGTGATACATCTGGTTTAGGTGAACCGTATATTAGTTCCACCCCAACTTCTTTTTAGGTGGAACGGGGACAATCATGTCCATTTCAAAATCAATGTAGGGTGTCATATTTTCAAGTGAGTTTCCAAACTCCAATTTAGGATAAATTTTTTGTGTCTCTGGTATGGGAATATCTCGTAGAGTTTTCACACCATAGACTTCCGCAATTTTAGCAAAATCAACTGTATCACCAAATACATCAGATTTAGATGTTGCAGCATGATTTGAATTAAAGTAAATATCTTGAAATTGTTTTACAATTCCATACCCACTATTATTAAGAATAGTTATTTCAATTGGTAAGTTATACTTTTTAACTGTGAGAAGTTCTTGTATATTCATTTGAAACCCACCATCACCAGCGATTACATAAATTGGTTTATTAGATCCTATAGATGCACCAATCGCAGCGGGTAAAGCAAAACCCATTGAAGCATTCCCACCATTTGTAAATAACTTTTGTGTTTTGGATAACCGTGCACATTGCATCGTCCAAACCATATTACTTCCTATATCGGAAATAACGATACATTCATCTGGTAATGAAGTGAAAAAGTTGCGTAAGAAATCATACACAACGGGGTCACTTTCTCGTGCCTTTTCAGTTCCATATTTATCTTTCCAATTAGACAAAGTATTTAACCACATTGAATAGTCTGTATTTACATTTGTATTCACAGATTCAAAAAAGTTTTCCACATCATCAATAATTTTTAAATCAATATCAATACCCATTTCAATTAATTTATCAATTTCATTTTCATCTATATCAACCATTATCTTCTTAGAGTGTACTGAAAATATATCCGGTTTACCACCAATTTGGCGACTATCCAAGCGACTCCCAATGACAATGACTAAATCAGCATTTTGAATGGCATAATTCGCATGTCTATCTCCATATACACCTATTGTACCTACACGAAGATCATGATTTGTTTCACATACATCAATAGCACCCCAAGATACAACAAATGGAATGTTATTCTTTTCTACAAAGTTCATTGCTGATTTTGAAGCATTGGAAAGTATGACACCATGTCCAAATACTACGAGTGGTCTTTTAGAATTACGTAAAAACCCCGAGATATCATATATACTTTTCTCAACGCGTGTGTTTACTTCTAATGTAAATGGTTTAACATCTGTAATTGAGGACATTTGTAAATTTACTGGAAGATCTAATAGAACCGGTCCATATCGTGGTGTTTTTAAACTCACGAGAAGTTCTTTGAGAATAGGTTCAACCTTGGATAGAGTTGGGACATGTAACGATTTTTTTGTTACATCTTCAAATAACTTTGCCACAGGCATTTCTTGAAATCCAATTTGTCTCGGTTTAGATTTGAAATTTGAAAGAATTTGAGATGTACTCACTTGTCCAGTGATAAAAAAAGCTGGAATTGAATCGTACCAACAACCACACACCCCATTAAGTATATTTTGAACACCGGGACCACTTGTTACACAAACACCTGCAATTTTTCCACAACTTCTGTAATATCCTTCGGCTGCCATAGCTGCTGATTGTTCATGTTGGAAACAATAATATCTAACTTTTGAGTTTTTTGATATTGCATCAATAAATGGTACAATTGATCCACCTGTAACTACAAAATATGTATCTATACCATTTAGATACAGTGTATCTATGATGTAATCACACGTGTTCATTATCTATTTTATGGACATATATATTCTTTAAGTTAAAGACATACATGTCATACAACATAGAATATGATAGCTGTCGTATCAGTACATGATGAAAAATATGAACCATTAGCTGAATGGACCTTACACAAAAACAAGAAGCTGTATTGTGAAAAGCATGGATATCAACTTCATTATGCAAGTGACGGTGGAGCTTCCATCGCTGGAAAACCAATGATGGCTAAACCTGATCCACCGATACCGGATACCCATATACCAATTGGTTGGGCAAAAATATTTGTAATTCGGAAATTCATGCAACAACACCCAGAAGTTGAATGGATTTTTAATACTGATACAGATGTTATGATTACAAACATGGAAACTAAACTTGAAGATATTATTAAAGAACATGCACCACCAAATATTCATATTTTGATTCCAGCTGATTGTAATGGTATCAATTGTGGTAATATGCTTATTAGGAATAATGCTGTCGGTAAAGCGTTTATAAATACGATCATTGCGGGTATGCCTGTCTATAGACAATGGTACCTCTACGAAAATCAACTTATCCAAGATATGTTTGTAGGAAGTCATCTTAGAGAATCTGGTCTAACACCTGGTGGGTCGTTGTGGGCAAGTGTAGGAAAGGTAGTACCACAAAGGGTCATGAACTCCTACGATTATTCCAATTTACCGAAACTCAAGAATAGATCAGATTATAAAGATATTCTTGGGACTGATGGACAGTGGAAAGAGGGGGATTTTTTAATTCAATGGCCTTCTACAGACCTAGAGTATAGGGTTAAAGTTGCTAGAGAGACTCATAATAAGCTCTTTGGCGATCTTGACGCTCAACAGTCTTAATATGCAACAATGCAATCAAAGGCTTTGCTTCTAACATAGCCACTTTGTCTGGATTGGGACCCTCAAGTTTCTCATGAAGGTCCTTAGACCACTTGATTTCTCCGTTATTTTTATAGTACCTACCTTGATAATCTGGCCAATTAACCCACCCCATTTCATTAAGGTTGAACTTATAATCCGTAATCCAGTCGGCAGTGTAACCTGGACACATGTTAACCCGTGGGACATACATGATATCACCTTCAAATGTCTTGATGTTCGCGATAAGTGCTTCTTGAGGCATCTCATCAGCATCAATTACAAAGATGTAGTCACCCGTACACTTCGTCGCGTGATAGTTTCGGTGATCCGAGAACTTTCCATCAAACTCTCTCTCATTTACCACAATCTTGTCACCATAGGATTCCAAAACTTTACGAACTTCAGGTGTCACATTTTTAGAATCAAGGAGGATATTAACTTCATCTTCCTCATCTTTGACCTTGAGAAGAAAGTTTACAAGGGAATTCAATTCGCGATCTTCGTTGCATACACATATGGCGTAAGAAATCTTCACCATTCTATAAGTTAAAGTATTTATTCTTTTAAATAACAATGAAGTACATCACATATTCTTTATGGGGAGACAATAAGGTGTATACGTATGGTATCATTGAGAATGTCCTCGATGCCAAGAAGTATTATGATGGGTGGATTGTTAGGGTTCATCACAATGACACGGTACCAACTAGTATTATTGATTGGTTGAAGAAACAAGATAATGTTGAAGTCGTGTACCACCCAGGTACAAAGAAGAAAGCTTCAAATACTCTATGGAGATTTGAAGATCTTTTCATCAAAGATGCTATAGTACTGTCTCGTGACGCAGATTCTAGATTTTCCGAAAGAGAAGTAAAACTTGTGAATGAATGGTTGGATTCTACGAAGGATTTTCATATCATACGAGATCACAAACACCACATGGTTCCAATCCTTGCTGGTACTTTTGGGTGTAGAAACAACTGTTTAGAGTATATAGGTATACCTGTCCCACTTCATACTATCAATAGTATACCAACACAATATGTAGATGGTAAAAGTTTGATGGATGAGTTTATACAAAAGTATACAGGTGATCGGGATACATACTTGATTGACCAGATATTTTTGGCATACTATGTATACAATCATATAAATAGCAATGCAATGATTCATTGTAGCCATAATGCGTATGAACCATTTGCACTAAAGATTGATCACGTTGATGAGGGTTTTGTTGGTGAAGTTGTAACTAATTCTCCGAGGGCTGCACAAATTATGGATGACAACGAAAGTAATTTCGAGCGTGTTGCAGCATATTAAAAAATAAAATACTATAGAATGATAAGCATGGAAAATCACGCAGAAATTAAGGATAAATGTGATGGTCTCGAAACTCGGTTAGACGAAATTGCTGCCAATATTCGGGATCTTCCATTTGACTATAAACTTATTGAAAAGTACACTGATATTGATAATGACATTCATAAATTATATGAATGGTATGATGGGATGAAGAAAATGTTAAAGAAGTATCTAGAAGAAAAAGATATAGTTGAAAATAAACTAAAAGAGTTGGATACGAAAACAAAGTTTCTCAATAATACGGTCCAAAGTCTCAAATTACAAGAGTTTTCTCGTGACCAACACGCATACGACTATTAATCATTATATCATATCCTGCTTCAGTGATATTTTTACAAAACGCAACATCTTCTGAGCACATATCCCTAATCAATTTCCCATCTTTACCTTCCATCTCTATGAGTGGATAGCTAAAGTATGGATATTTTATTTTTTCTAGGACTTCTCTACGACATGCAAAAAAACCCATACCGTTATATGCAACTTTAACATATTTCTTTCGTTTATCTAAATCATTGATACCTATAAACTTAAATGAACCATGTGTTTTAAAATATTCAACATCCCATTCTCTAACAGCTGCATAATGTTTGAGATCGGCCATACGATATAGACCAGATATAACCGGGTACTTGTCTGTATCTTCTATGAGTTCAATAACTTGTTCAGATGTAAATATAATATCAGAATCTATAGTTAACCAAACATCATATTCATACCCCCCATCCTCAAATGGTTTTTGTTCGGCACCTCTCATAACATCTAAACCTAGAGTTTGCATTCTAGAAAAAGGGACGTAACTAGAATATTTGTTTATCATTTTAATTGAATATCCTTTTTGCACGAGTGTAAGAATAGTTTGTGTCCAATTTGTAATAAACATACCAGAATATTCACGACCTGGTAATGCAATAACTACCTTTTTCATCTTTATAATTATACATTTAACACTTTAAGCACTTCACTTACAGCTGGATGTCTCACAATATCACTCTCGTCCATCTCAATATGTTTGATATAGTCATATTCCATACCATGGAGTTTATATGTGAGGAATGCCAAACCATTATCTTCACCGAGATCAGACTGTTCCAAATCACCCGTGACAATCATTTTTGTATTGTCACCGATACGAGTCAGAAGCATCTTCATTTGATTTGGTGTTGAATTCTGCATCTCATCAGCGATAATAACAGTATTATCAAATGTTCTACCTCTCATATATCCCAGTGGTTCAATTGTGATACAACGATCCATTTGATTGTTTGAGAGGTGTTTTTCAAATATATCAAACATAGGTCTTGCCCATGGATTCATTTTCTGGTCCACATCTCCGGGTAAATACCCCATATCTTCATCAACTGATACAATTGGACGTGTTAAAATGACCCTACCCCTAAGTGATTCGTGGATATGCTCTATACCAATTTGACACGCTAACATTGTCTTACCCGTACCAGCTGGACCAGTACCAATAATAATTGGTTTGGGGGACCTGAGGGCAAGCATATATTTACATTGACCAGGGGTTTTGGGGAAGTTCATATATATATAACAGTTAAAGTTTTTTCCTTATACATATATATGGAGTACCACTTTATAAAATTAAATGTAAATGGAACATATCTCAGTCTCGTGGATCCATCACATAAATCAAGGTTTATTTGTTTCCGTGATAAACCGACTGCTGGTAAATGTGTAGAATATGTATCATCATTTAGAGCGAGACATGGGGTTTGGCCGTCATTTGACATGACTCAAAGAAAGAAAAAAATAGAAAGTTCTAGTGCAAAATTACGGACCCCTGAACAAGTGATGCGTTATTTAGAAGTAGATACTTATGATCTCGATACAGTTGATCGCATCGCGGCTCGGACAAATACATCTTTTTATTGTGTATTGAGATTTGATAGTGTTACAAATAATAACATAGAAGCACTTGACATGTCTGGACAAGAAATGGATGCAATAGTTGACGAGGCTGCCTATAGGGATCTTTTGGAGTATAAATTGAAATGTGAATGAATTAAGCAGATGCAATACCACCACCATCGGTATTCGCCACCGCATCCGCTGCGTTCGCCACTTTCGCTGCTACAAAATCTTGATAGACTTTACCGAGGGTCTCTTGAGAAGTGATATTTAATTTAATTGTTGGTTTGGGGAGGTCGTTGCTGTAATAGTAGAATATGATGAACACGATCATCTGACCAACTGCCATTTTCATTTGACCATCATCATTAACTCCGTCACGGCCATTACCTGGAATTACTTCAATAGTTGGAGGTGTTCTACCCGGCACGTTCATGCTTAATTTACCGGTAGTAGTATCAAAAGTAATCATTTTTTTCATATAGTCTTTAAGATTTTGGGGCCCCTCCCCCTCACTACCCCCCAAAACTCTGGTTACATTGAAGTCTACTGTACCTGAATATATATCATCAATAAACTTTTGAATGAAATCGTCACCTTGGGCGTTTGTGATACCGATCAACTTACGAGTCTCGTCAAACTTCTCTTCATAGAGACAATTTTGTGTTCCATCTGCACACATGTTTGTTTCAAAGTTGAATGTAGTCTCAAACTCCCCATTAGTACCAACACTACCACCCACTGGGTCAAACACATAGTTCATCTCAGTAGTTGGGGTAATAGCACCACACCAACTTGGGTCACTCTCACGACCACGACATTTCTGCTGCCTGGGCATCGCGATGTAGGTTTCTGTTCCTGAAGTTTCGGTTTCAAACGTGGAACCCTCGTCTGTGATGACGATCACATCACTTGTGGGTCCTGGTGAGGGTCCGAGAGATGGTTCTTCTCTGGTGGCATAGAAGTACCCAAATGACGAAAGCAGTGAAGATCCTACACAAGCCAAAAATATATATGGTGCATACTTAGTAGCCATTGTTTATTATAATGTAATAAAAAAATATATACTTAAAACCAATATCACTTATACATTAAATATGTGTGGCATCATAGCCCTCTTCGGTGAAGAAGTAGAAGTTTCACCTTACTTACTTACTCACCGAGGCCCAGATGATTACCGTACAAAAACTCTAGGTAAATGTCGGATGGACTTTTACCGCCTCGCGATCAATGACCTCACTGATGCAGGTATGCAACCCTTCATACAAGATCATCATATGTTGATGTGTAACGGTGAGATTTACAACTATCGTGAACATCTCACTGGTACTGAAAAGAGTAAAAGTGATTGCGAAGTTTTGATTCCCCTCATCAGAGATTATGGTATCATGAAGGCGATGGATCACATCAATGGTGACTTTGCCCTTGTATACACTGATGGAAAGCGCATCATGGCTGCACGTGACCCCGTTGGAGTGAGACCTCTGTTTTACACACGTTATGCGGATAATTCAATTGCATTTGCAAGTGAGGCCAAAGCCCTCCTTTTTCTAAACTCTAAAATTGATATTTTTCCCCCCGGTCATATTTACGATTCATACATAAATGACTTCGTGTGTTATCACACGGGTTATTGGAGAGTGAATAAATACGTCAAATCTGGATTTCACCGACAGCTCCGTGATGCCCTTGAGACTGCTGTACACGAGCGCATTAACAATACCGAACGCGACGTTGGATTCCTCTTATCGGGTGGTCTAGATAGTAGTTTGATTTGTTCTATCGCAGCTAGAAAGTTGGGTAAAATTAAGACATTCTCCATTGGTTTAGAGGGAAGTCCTGATTTAGAAGCTGCCCGAAAAGTTGCAAAGTATCTGGATACGGATCACACGGAGGTGAAGTTTACTATTAGAGAGGGTCTCGCTCACCTCAACGATGTGATTCATTCCCTAGAATCCTACGATACGACGACAGTTAGGGCTAGTACACCTATGTGGCTTCTATGCAAGTACATTAAACAACACACCTCGTGTCGGTACATCTTCTCGGGTGAGGGGAGTGATGAGATTTTGGGTGGATACCTCTATTTCCATAACGCACCAAATGTGGATGAGTTTGCCTGTGAAAATATGCGCAGACTTCGGTTGATTCATCAGTTTGATGGGTTGAGGGCGGATAGATGTGCGGGTGCCCATGGTCTAGATTTGATTGTTCCATTCCTTGATAAGAACTTCATAGACCTCTGTATGAGCATCAACCAGAATGATAAGAGAGGGGACATCGAGAAGAAAATCCTACGAGAAGCGTTTACAGAATATCTCCCAGATGATATTCTATGGAGGCAGAAAGATGGGATGAGTGATGCAGTGGGAACAAACTGGGTGGATGAGATCAAGAAATATGCCGAATACAACGTGGACGATATATGTTTTAGAGACACTAAGACAAGGTCGTATGGTCATAATACCCCTTTAACGAAGGAAGAGGCTCTATACAGAAACACCTTCTGGAAGATGTACGGGGAGGGTAATGATCATCTCATTTCTGAGATTTGGAGACCTAAATGGACAAAAATTACCGATCCAAGTGCGCGTCTACTTATAGAAAAGAATACCAAGTAATATAAATATGGCTGAAGTATTTGTAAAAAACTTTGATTGTAAAAATGAGAAGCATGTTATGTGGCTGAAGGAAGTTGGTTGGGGTATGGCAAAGATTACAGCGGGTGAGAAGTATGATATCACTATGACTGTTAATGCGAACCCTCTCACTGGAAACCCAAAGATGAGCAACCCTATGGATTGGGCTTACATTCATTTTCAGTTGGCCATGAAGTACACTAACGCTGTTTTAAACCTGGATGCATTCATTCCTACTGGTAAACCGAAGGTACTCTTCGAGGGTGAAATCTCTAGGGTCTGAGTTCTCATCCATGCGGACGAGTAGAATGGGTCCACATACTTCTTCGGTATCAAATGGTGTTGGCAATGTATTATGGTTAGGATTTTGACCATGTATGGATTTCATTATCACCACATCAAGGTCTGGCCACTGACCAATAAATGTTGCAGGTCCACCCAACCTTAAAAAAATTTCATTTTTACTTGGTGTAATATCCAAGTCTATTTCTTGTATGTTTCCAAATTGTTCTTTTATCAGAACAGCTATAGTCATCTTGCATTCATATGATAAAAAAATATCAACAGAAAGTAAATGAACATGTCTGATAAGAGAACACTGATAGTTTTAGCTATCGTAGCGGCTATCGTCGTTTACCTCGTCGTAAAGAACAAGGAAAAGTACATGCCAATTGGAGCTGATTACCGATACAACACTGTAGATACTAACCCAGAGCGTCGTACTGCTGGATTTTTTGACAATTGCTCGCCTGAAAATATGGAAGATTGTAAACGTAACAACCCCTACGAAGGTCTTCCACTCCCCTAAGTCACTTAAAAACGTTGTAATTTTATATAGTAAGAATGGAGAACTCAACTCGTCAATTTGTGATTGAGCGTCTCTCGGCTCTTCTCGAGATTCCTAAAGATGATATACTTTGTATAAATCTCGAGAAGAACATATTGAACCATGCGACCGATAAGGCTCGTGAAATTAATCAGGAACCCGCTTGGGATAATCATAAATATTCAAATATTTACAAACAAAAGTTCCTCCAAATTCAACATAACTTAAAAAAATCTCCAGTTCTGAAGGGATGGATTGTTGATAAAAAGATTAAGACAAAGGATGTGATTGTGATGCGTCCAGAAGATCTATGGCCCGATGGACCCTATGCTAAAAAGATGGAGGAACGAATTCACAAGGAATTACGAAAAGAGTACTTGAAGAAAGAAATAAAAAATCAAGAAGGATTCTTCAAATGTGGTCGGTGTAAGTCAACTAAGACGACATATTACCAAATGCAGACGAGGTCAGCAGATGAGCCTATGACAGTATTTGTCTCGTGTCTCAATTGTGACCGGAACTGGAAGTGTTGATGTAATATTTAGAATCTGTCCAATCAGTTGGCATGTCACCGACGGATAGAATAAAGTTGTAGCCTAGCTTTTTTTTCATAATAGTTTTTGTTTGTGCACTCGTGAATCCCAAATAATCGTACATAATCCCATACTCTTTCAATTGTTTTATAGTCCATTTTATACCAATTTCAATACCAGGTCTCGCTGTGATGATAATAATTTTGTATCCAAGTGCTTTCATTTTGTATAGTAACTGAATAATTGGTACATTTGGTTGTCCATTTGTCCATATGAGTGTATCATCTATGTCAAACATAGCTGCATCATTTGGACCAGCTTGACCTATCATGTTAATATTATTAAAGATTTAAATACTCCATTATGAAGATATGATCGTTGATGTTCACTGCGAAGATGACACTATACAAATTGCATGTATAGTTCATGAACATAGTGGTATGTATGCTATTAACTTTCTAGAATCAAAGAGACAAGGTATTTATGATTTTTCGTCTGAAACTGAACTCATTCCAAAGGAATCTATTTCTGGTTTTTATGACACAAATAAGTTAGAGGACACTGATCTATACATGAAGGTTCAAGGTGGATATGTATTAATGGATGACAGTGAAGATGAGGATTTCACGTGTTCCGAGTCAGATGAGTCTGAGAGTGAATCCCTCGTTGATGAAGAAGATGACGTGTGTGAATCATAGTAAAAATATAATAAATTGTTATTACAAATGAAAAATTATTTCAAAGAAGGAACAAACTTGACAATTACATATTTCAATGAGGGTGGTATTATTATCAAACGGATAATAGACGACGACACTGTCATTTACGAACAACGAATGGTTAAATCGCCAATGTCTGAGTTTACGTATGATAAAATATTTTACAATGAGTTATACGAAAAGGAAACGAATATTGCCAGTGGTTTTACAGAATGTAAACGTGATGATGGTAAATGTGTAATCCAATAAACTTTTTCATAAAGTGTGAGGAGCACGGGGGGGCTTAAATAATACAAACTATACTTATTTATGGAATGTCCGGTGTGTTATAAAACACATACCGAATGTAAACTAGTATGTGGACATTCATTTTGTTATCAATGCATTACTCATTGGTACCAAGAGTGTGAAAATAACACATGCCCTATGTGTCGTAAAGATATATCATTCGAGTGTAACGGGGATGTTCGCGAAGTTCATATACAATGTAACCGATATGCTACAGTTGATGATTTTATAGTTTTTCATGAACTACTAGATGACTATAGATGTATGGATATAAAAGATGTTGAATACTTAAGGAGCCAGGAATGGGTTAGATGTGTAATGGAATATAGAGTTAAAAATCAATCTTATACTAAGTATATATACCATGGACTTCAAGGAACCGAAAAAGCGTGTTACAAAAAACGACAAGAAAAACCAAAGGCAAGTATTTTCGCAAAAATGTATACGTCTTAAATCTGAATTTTTAGAAAAGAAAAGTGAAGAAAAACGTATAAATAAACCTATATAAGGATTTGGTCTCATTTAATAATAACTCGAAGTGATATGGCTCCTTATCAACCTCCTAATGCGCATTACTCTCAAATGGATGTCAGTGAATATGACGAGGATCATATTTTTGGTTTCATTGGCAAGACTGGAAAGAGGTTCTACTGGCTTACCAAGTTTCTTGGACTTGATTACCTCTGGTATGATAAGAAGAGGAAAGTAATTGAGATTTGGGGGCCTTATCATACACATCTCAATCAACAATCTCAGCATGTCATTAGGTGTGAAATAGATTTTTTTCAGCCTAAGTTACAGGAGAGTTCTGTAATTTCTAAAGATGAGTATGTACAAGCGACCATTACCGCGTGTTAGAAATGACTACACTGGTCATAAACCATTGAAATTCACTGAGGGCTCATTTTTACATGGTTTAGTAAATCAAGATGTAACTGAATATTTCAAATTTCAAAAGGGTCCAGTTTATAATAAAGACATCTATCTGAGAATGCTCAAGTATAATTATGAATCGGTGGGTCTTAAATATATAGAACCAATCCTTCCAGTTTCTATAAAAATTAAAAAATCCCAACCAGTGAAAGAACCAGAATTGTCATACGGGGACACCGTATATGTAAAGATGCGTATTCTCAAAAGTGGTGTTGTGAGAATTAAACTTGATGCCTCAATTGCAACCCTACATGAAAAGTATTACAGTAAGGGTAAAAGACCACCCTCTAAAAGTATCATTCAAGCTTATAAATCTATGGGATTTAGTGAAGGGTTTTTGGAAAAAATTAAAAAAAACTTTGTTAAAAAAGAGAAGGAACAAAAAAGAGTTGAAAATATTATTGATAAATTGTTTAACAAAGATCCTGTCAAAAAAGTTAAAAAGAAGAAGGAGGAGGAAGTAATTATTGAAGAAGAAAAGGAGATTGAGAATATTGAAGCACCTGAAGATGACGAAGTTGAAGAAGATGATACACCCGAAGAGGATGAAGGACTTGATGTAGAACCAGATGCTGAAGAAGAAGTTGAAGAAGAACCTGGTGAGGAAGAGTATAATTCAGATTAGTAACCTAAGTCGTATAAATATGATATAATTTTCACTTTAAAACATGTTCATCACCCACATCGTCGTCGGTAACTCTATCCTTGAAAGATCCGTTTTTTGGGATTTGAAAAAAGCCTCAAACTACGCAAAAGAAGCCGCATCCCACAAGGTTTGGGAACTTGGTCACGGACAGGTCTATTTCGGAGACGTTGAAGCTCTTGTATACAAACCCGAACTTGGTGTTACTTCTGACCATACTGATGAATATATTCTTTCTTTCTCTGATTCCAAAAGAAATCGCCGAAATGTCATGTGATCAACATGTTGTGAAAATACAGCTTGAGATCACACAAATGCTCTACATGGCATGGCATTTTGCACAACAACAGGAGTATGTTGTGCAAAATGCCCCATTGACTAAAGATGGTTCACGTCGTGGGTACAGACCTGCACACCCCAAACATCCCATGACTATGTGGGTTGCTTCAAGCCCCGAAAACTATATGTACGCGTGTAAGATTGGTATTGCTCTGACCCTAGAGTACACGCGTAGATATGGAAAGGTACACACATGTGCAAGGCATCTCATGTGGCTTTGGGATCACCAACCTTCCCACTTTGAAGAGAGGCGTAGTGAGACTGCATATTATTCTGATGAAGGCATTCCCGAGTGTATGCCCGAGCCATATAGGCGGAGAGGAATTGTAGAAGCATATCAACTTTACTATATGGTAGAAAAAATGTCATTTGCTAGGTATAAGTTGTAAATGCATACTATATTATAGGACTGGGGAAAAGAAACATTTTTTCTGGTCTTTCAATTGGATCCCTACTATAACCAAGTTCTTTAAGAAGTGAGGGCACTTTACTCTCATCATACTCGTGTATTTCAATGAGAATAGTTGGTAAATCTCTTTTGATGGTATCACGGGCACCTTCTAGAACCTGTAATTCATGTCCTTCTACATCTATTTTAATAAAAGAAACCCTACCTTTGTAAATATCATCTAATCTATGACAGTCTACCTTTGTTTCAGTTGAATAGTCTGTACCTTCAAATGTGTACATGGAAGTTCCCCCGTAGTTTCTAAGGCCTGTACTTTTGACTTCGTTTGCAAGATACATACTCACAACTTCCGACTTATCTGAAAGTGCTACAGGTACAGAATACATCACGTGTTTCAATTTATTATTTTCAATATTGAGTTTGACAATTTTATGAAATATAGGTTCAAATGCATAGACAGGACCATAATCTGAAAACATTAGGGCATTATATCCAATGTTTGCACCGATATCAAGTATTTCTGTACCTGGTACGTAATATTTACTTACATCTTCACGCATCCATCCATCCCATTCATATCCAGCCTCTATCACTGGTCTAATGTATTCATCATCTGCTATGGTAAATACATTATATTTCCCATTGTTCACACATTTAACGGAGAGAGTGCATTTACTCATCATAGGTTAAATGTTGATTAAAACTTTAAACTGTCTTGATTAAAATAATAAGATATTGTATATGAGTGCTCGTCCTCAAAGAGAACGTAAACCTATCACGACCCTCGCTAATAATCAGGGTAGAAATGCGGCGGAGGCAGCTGCGAGAGCTGCGGCTAGACCAAAGACTGCGGGGCCAAAGACTGCGGGGATAAAACGTAAGCGGTCGCCGGAAGCGGCTGTTGTCAATATTGCACGTATAAATGTTTTACCAACAGGTAAAGGTACATTAATACCATTGTTGAAAATATTGATTGGTCAGGTAACGAGTGACACAGATTTACAACAATTTTTGATTTCTCTGTACGATGAGACTGCTAATAATAAATATACTGTAGATCTATTTGGTGGAAAAACTAAAGAGGAAGCCAAACAGAGAATAGCTGTACATATAGATCTATTTTCCAATAAGCTATACAGAGGTTCTACACCACAGATGTCATTCAATATTAAAGGTGATGACATGATTAACCTCGCGTATCTAATGTACTTGGATATGTTACACGATACAACTATACCAAAGAGTATGAAGTTTAAAACATTCTGTGGGGAAACGATAACTGTATCCGTAAAAGTACCTGCACCCACTGAAAAAGACAAGAAAAAAACTAAAATGGTAAAGAAAATCCAAAAATCACCAGTTTATATACTATTTGGTAAAG
>TARA_R110000796_G_scaffold215732_2_pt1 | contig 19461 bp, 28 predicted proteins | sample TARA_R110000796 | Tara Oceans TARA_R110000796 (sample SAMEA4397815) | marine metagenome | biome: Polar Biome; feature: [SRF] surface water layer (ENVO:00010504); material: water (ENVO:00002006), including particulate matter (ENVO:01000060) such as... | depth 5 m
TTTCAGTATGAAAACTCTTAAAACACTTTTACTAATATTAGCAGTAAGTTTGATGTCATCTTGTGCATCATTCCAAATAGAATCAAGAACATCAACAATTGATGTCAATCATTACAATTATGATAGGATACACTATCTATATACCAACAACCCAAATTACTTTTACAACACCACTTATATAGACCAATATGGTATAAGAAATTACTATTATCAACACCCATACTTTGTTAGGTATTGTTCAACTAGAAATATAACCCCATATAGACAACCTAGAGTATATCATAAACAACCAAGGTCAACATATGTTGCACCAGTAAGAAGGGAATCAAAGTATACGAGGGTAAATTCTACACCCGTTAATAGAACGAGAGTAAATAATAACTCTAAAATTAGAAGACAAAATACTAGAGTTATAAGACCTACAACAATTACCAGAAGACCTACAACAATTACCAGAAGGTCAACACAGGTAAGGCACACTACACCTACTAGAAGAGTTAATAGTAACACGGGAATTAATCGTACTAATACCCGAACCGTTAAAAAAACTAGAAAAAACCAATAAAAACTTACCTTTTATGCTTGATATCTCATATTTATAATATGAAGTTACTGAGCATATACCTTTTTTAGTATAAAATATTTTTTAATTCCCAAAAATTATCGTATATTTGCTCTTTAAGTAAAAATTATGAAAAAAGCAATATTCAAAAAAAACGATGGAGTTATTTGTTTATTATGTTCTGAGTGTGGTAAAGTAATTAAAACTGAACCAGATTTTAATGTAATAGAGAAATTAGCTTTAGATGGTCAATCAACATTATTGGCTAGATATTGTGATGCTCACAAGTATATGGATATGCGAGGTAATGAAAGAAGAAGAGAAATGTTAAGAAGAGGTATTAAAGAAGAATTAAGAGAAGGTATTATGGGAAAAAATGTTTTAGATGTCTTGATAACAAGACCAAACCAAGAGTTAATAATTATGAGAGGTATTCCAGGGGCTGGGAAATCAACTGAAGCTAATACTTTAGTGGGTGAAGGTGTGATACACTCAACAGATACGATTATTGAAGCTACAGGTGACTATAATGGTTACTTCGCTAAAATGGTAAAGTCTGGTGATTGGTCAGAACATGGCAGAACACACCACCAAAACTTTTTAAATGCTAAAGCGTCTATAGAAGAAGGTGTATCACCAGTTATTATTGACAATACTAATATAAAAGCTAGTGAACCTAAAAAATATGTAGAAGCTGCATTAAAATTAGGGTTAGATGAAAATAACATAACAATCGTTGATGTTTCCAATGGCGGTAAAACTGCTGAAATATTAGCTGAAAGAAACACACATAATGTGCCGTTAAAAACTATCCGTAAAATGATGTCTTCTCATAAAGGAGTTGGTAAGTTAACAGTTGGTAAAATACTTGAATCAAAGGGTGGGTTGAAAAACACATCCAATGATAAAGTTTTATATTCAGCGGTGGTATTAACACCTGAATCTAGAAGTGAATTATTAAATACTTTTATTTCTAGATTACCAGAGGGTTGGAAAACTATTGCTCATCACATGACTATAGTTTTTGGTAAAGGGATAGATGATAAATCTGAATTAGGTAAAGAAGTTGAATTAACTGTTACTGAATTAGGTATTAGTGATATGGCCATGGCCGTTAAAGTTGATGGATACCCATCATCAAATGCAATACCACACATAACTGTCGCAGTAAATGTAGAGGCTGGTGGTAAACCATTCATGTCAAATAAAATTACTGCTTGGGGTAGCGTAGATTTAGGTCGCACACTTAAATTATACGGCATAGTTACCGATATAAAACCTTAAATTAAGAATTGGAATTATTTGGGTATAAACTTAGAATAGAATTATTTTTATGTATAATATTCTTTATTGTGCCCATAATTTTACCATTATTTGCTGATTACTCACAACCTAGTTTAAGTGAGTATTATTACACTTCACAAAAATACACATACATTACTTTATTAAGCATTATAGGAATATTAACTATATTAGATGGGGTTATGTATAGTACCAGAAGATATAATATATTAATAGGGTTATCAATGATAGGTGTGGTAGTGTTTCCAGTGGAAGAATTTAGAATAACACACGATATTTTTGCTATCATATTTTTTGTTGGTAACGCCTTTATAGTTACATATTATTCTAAATTATTGGTTATAGCTAAAAAAATGGCATTCTTAATAATCATCATATTAACTCTATTACTCTTAATGTTTGACATAATAAATCTGTATGTCGCAGAAACTATGGGCATGTTATCAATGAGCTATTTTATGTTCACAAGATACTCAATATTAGAATTAAGAAATAAAATAGTTGCTTAATTAAAATATTTGTAGTATATTTGTAATATGTTAAAAACAGAAACATTATTAGATAATATTATGAAATTTAAGAAAAAAGACTTAAAATTAAAGAATAACAAACATAATCACGCTCAAGTTGTATTGATAAATGAAGAGGGATTAATTTGCCTTGTTAGTAGAAAAGAGGACCATAAAGACTTCGGGTTACCAGGTGGTAAACTTGATGGGAATGAAACATATGAAGAAGCGGCAATAAGGGAAGTCAAAGAGGAAACTGGATTAACTATCAAAAATCTTACAATGATATTTGCTATGCACCGTAAAGGTCGTATGGGTCACACATTTATTGCTGAATATTCAGGAGAAGTCAAGACTGACGAACCTCATGTGGTTAAGTGGGGTAAGATGAAAGAAGCGGTAGATGGTAAGTTCGGTTATTGGAATGAATTAGTTAGAGAATCATTAAAAAGTTTAGAAGTAAAGTTTAAATAATGGTAGATTTAACAAAATAAAAAAGATATGAGTAAAAGAATCCCTATTACTAGGAAAGTAAATTGTGAAACACCTGAAGATTATCGTACTGAACTTAAAGTTGGTGATGAAGTACAAGACATTAGCAGTAACTTTCAACCAATAGGTTCGTATATTATCGAAGAAATTAGAGATGATGGATGGATATGGGGAAGTGGTATGAAAATACCATATTACGATGGTGATAAGAAAAATTATACGGATTATAACATATCTTGGAAATTATAAATAAAGTTTAAATAAAATAATATGGAAATTAATAAATTTTTTAAGAGATTTTTTAAATATGAACTAACCACAGCGATAGTTTGTATTTTAATACCCTTTATTCTTATAATTGGTCAGGGTGAAGCCCTAGAGAGTATAAGTGCTTATGCGTATAGTAGTGTTGATTTTATCTTTTGTGTTCTACTAACACTTGGAGCAACATTAATAACCACCATTGGAATTAAGAAGAACCAAACAATAACCTGGATATTAGGATTAAATTTAATGTTAATACCCCTCACACCCCATTTAGCGGTACCAGTAATACATTTAATAGTATCAATCATTTTCTTTGGTGGTATGACTATTCACATTATAAAATATAGTGATAGGTATAGACAATTTAGATGGTTTTTAGTTGGTATTATAGCCGCATCTTTTGGGTTATATTACTTTACCGATGTAATATCTTTATTCGCAGTAGAATCTATAGCGTTATGTTTATTTGGTGTTAATTTTTTAGCTGATATTATAGCTGATAGAAAAGAGTTTAGATAATGAAAGATGAAATAATTACATTAGGTACGGCTAAATTAGCTAAAGAGAAGGGGTTCTCTGTTTCTCATAGATACGGTAGTTGGATTTATGATTTAGAAGATGAAGAATTAGTCTATACTACTGATGTGATGTATAGAACTAATTATTTAATAAATAACTTAGGGACGTTAGCGCCATCACAATCATTACTTCAACGATGGTTAAGAGAAGAAAAAGGGGTAGACGTGTTTATTCATAATAGTATAAAAGAAAATCATTATGACTGGAGCGTATATTCCCAAGATAAAGAAACAATAATATCAGAATGTTCCCAATACTATATAAGTTATGAGGTGGCGTTGGAGGACGGTTTAATTGAAGCATTAAGTTTAATAGAATGAATAACTATATAGTAGGTATAATAGGTAATGGTTTTGTAGGTGAAAGTCAAGCTTTCGCATTCAGCCCAACAAATGAAATAAGGATTTTTGATGTAGATAAATTAAAATCAACACATACTTTTGATGAGGTATGTGAAAGTGATTTTGTGTTTATATGCGTACCAACACCAATGAAAGATGGTAAACATGATTTATCATATATTAAGAGTGTATTTAGTAAGGCTAAAAAAGGTCCAATATATATTATTAAATCAACAGTGTTACCAGGAACAACTGAAGCGCTTATAAAAGAATTTGAACAAGACATCATATTTTCACCTGAATTTCTAACACAACGAACAGCTAAATTAGATATGTTAACACAAGCTAGGGTAGTGTTAGGTGGTGGTAAAGCACAAATAGGGTTAGTTAGAAAGCTTTATGAAGATAGGTTCATGAATCGAAATTACATAGAAACAGACTCAACCACCGCTGAATTCATAAAATATATGAATAATACATTCTTTGCCACTAAAATATCAGTGATGAATGAATTTCATAGGTTAGGTGAAAAGATAGGTGTTGATTGGGGAACCGCTTTAAATGGTTTTGTTTCTGATGGTCGCATTGGGGATTCTCACTTACACGTTCCAGGTCCTGATGGTAAATTAGGTTTCGGAGGCGCTTGTTTCCCAAAGGATTTAAATGCGATGATTGAGCTAGGAGAAAAACATGGTGTTAATATGAATGTATTAGAAGCGGCATGGAAAACAAACCTAGAAGTTAGAAAAGAATAAAAATAATTAATAAAGAATAATAAAATGATTTTACAAAAAGATGAATTATTTTTCAACGTAAGTGATGTTGAAACAATGGATAAAATACCTGTAGGTAATTGGTTAGTTATGTTTAATGAATTAAATAGATATTATTTAAAAAAGATGGAGCCTTTCGAAATACCTACTAAAATTTATGGTAATTTTGAAGCATTAGCTAATAGATATTTAAAAACTTTCAGAAAATATGATAAGAATTTAGGTATTACTTTAACAGGGTTAAAAGGTACTGGTAAAAGTTTAACAGCTAAAATGGTAATTAATAAAAGTAAATTACCTTGTATAATAGTAGATGATAAATATAAGGGGTCTGAATTTAATAAATTCATTACTGGTATTAAAGAAAAATGTGTCATATTATTTGATGAATTCGAAAAAAAATACCCTGAAGAAAAGGACCAAGTACATATATTATCTCTTTTAGATGGTACGTTTACTAATAAAAAACTTTTTATTTTTACCTCAAACACTACGAGTAATTATAATAATTTTCTTTTAAATAGACCAAGTAGAATTCATTACCTTAAACAATACGATAGAATTGAGGATAAAACATTGTTAGATATTATTAAACATAACCTTATTAATTTAGAGGAATCTGAAGAATTAGTAAATACAGTTAAAATAATAGACGAGGCTAATATTGATATGGTTATATCTTTAATAAGAGAGATGAATGATTTTGATGAATCTGCTAAAGAGTCTATAAAACACTTAAATATATCTATGGTTAAAGAAGGTAACTATACCGTTAAATTCGAAAGAGCTGATGGTATTATATTTACTAGACATTTTTATTCAAATCCACTACATACTGGATATATTGGGGGTAATTATCAATATAATGATAAAGAAACATTAAAAAATGGTCTCTCTGAAGACGCTTTAGAAATATTCGAAAATGAAGTTATTAATTTGAACCCTAATATGAAAAATCACTCTATTCATTACTCTTTAAATGATTGGGAATTAGTGTCATCTAATGCAAAGGAAACCATTTTTATTAACCCCAAAGATAATGGTGAAAAAATTGTTATAGTAAACGAAATTCGCCCAAATTATTCCTTCTTCTAAAAAATAATTTGGTTTATAACATTATTTTATTTATATTTACAAAATAATAATAGATTTAAAATAATAGAAATAATGAGTGGAAGTAGAAAATACGGTAGAACATATCATTATGATTTCTCACCAGGTACAACATCTGATGATAGAATCAATAGGGATTGGTATGACCATATTCAACGCATGAAGAAAACCATTGACACTGAAAAAATGGATGGTGAGAATAGAGGGTTGACAGGCATTGGTATGTTCGCAAGAAGCCACGCCGCACCCACCACAAATCCTTGGGCAACACATTTGAAGCCTAAGTATGATATGATAAAGAATGACCTTAAAGAAGGTAATATTGAACTCTTCGGTGAAGACATATACGCAGTACACTCAATCATATATCCTAATATCAAAGAACACTTCTATGTGTTCGGCGTAAGAATATTAGATAAGTGGCTTAGTTGGGAAGAAACTAAATGGTATGCTAGTATCTTTGATTTCCCTACAGTACCTGAAATAACAATCAATGACGTTGGGTTGATGACTAAAGAAAATATTCAGGCTCACGTAATAAATGAAGCAAGTAAACCAAGCGTATTTGGTTCTCATCAAGTTTTAGCTAAAGGCGCAATGGGTGAACCCTGTACTAGGGAAGGTCTTGTAACTCGTAACTACGATGAATTTGATGTGGCTCTGCAACATGAGAACATCTTTAAGTATGTAAGAAAGGGCCATGTATCAACTGACGAGCATTGGACTAGAAATTGGAAAAGAGCGCCACTAGAATGGGAAAAAAAGAAATGAAATTTAACGGAAAACAAATATTAGGAATGATTCATTTAGCACCTCCATCATCTATTGATAAGGCGCTAGAAGAAATAGCTATATATGAACGTCAAGGATTATATGGTATCATTATAGAAAACTATCACGGTTCAGTTAATGATGTGATTTATCTATTAAAGAGATTACCTAAAACCAAACTAAAGATTGGTATTAATATTCTACCTAATGAAGTTGAAGAAGCATATAGAATCGCAAATGAATATGATGTAGACTTCATTCAATTAGATTATGTTGCGGGTACCTATAAACCTAATAAGTCTTTAGATATCATAGAATATGGTAATTTAGGTATTAAGAACCCTAACATATACATTATGGGTGGTGTTTGGCCTAAATACTATATACCAATTGAAGGGTCTCATTTCCACACTGATTTAAATGAGGGTACTATAATAGCTGACGCTGTTGTAGTAACTGGTGAACGAACAGGTAGTGAAACCCCATTAGATAAAATAAAACAATTCAGAGAATTTATAGACATTAAGAAAACTAAGTGTAAATTAATAATAGGGGCTGGATTAACGGTTGATAATGTACAGGAACAAATGCAATACGCTGATGGTGCTATTGTAGGTTCGGCATTTAAATCTAATGGTCATACTATGAAAATGGTAGATGAGAATCTGGTTAAAGAGTTTATGGATAAATTAAATTAGGATATTAAATATATTATACCTATATTTGTTAAAAAATAAGAATCATGATAAAATTTTCTAAAACAGAGCGATTTATGTTAACGGGTGGTCCGAGAAATTTCGGATATCTAATTGTTGATTTTGGTGAAGGTGATAATAAACGTAAACGTAAACACATATTTCACACAAGTGATGGTGAACAAATTAAAGAAATTTTTAAAACCATAGAGGAAAACCACACAGAATTTCCAGAGCCAAAAACTGACTGGACACCAAAACTTTTAATTATTAAAGAACATCATGGAGATGGTCATTTTTTAGTAAAATCACTGGAAGATTTAAATAAAGTTGCGTTTGATTACTTAAAATTAAATTGGGAGGTTAAGCCCGAATATAATTATTTTAAACATAGAGACGAATCTGAATATTATAAATCAGTATCACAAGAATGTATTGATTTATGTGAAAATGAATATATAAAGGAAAGTATGGTTAAAAATAATGAAGCATCCAAAGAAAATGTTAAGGACACTCTTAAACACAATAAAACGATAGATAGAGTTAAAGAATTAATGGAAGGTGATGATAATACTTATGCTTATTCTATTTTAGAAGAGTGCTATTTTTTATTTAGCCACATAGAATTAACAACATTTTCAAATGAACACTTAAGAAGAATGTAATTATGGAATGGAAGTTTAAATATTATGACGTAGATAAAGGTGTCGATTGGGATGCCCTAGAAGCTAATTGTGAATGGTTTTCTGATATGAAGGAAATTCCACAAGATACTATATGGCATGCCGAAGGTAACGTCCAAATCCATACCAAATTGGTAACCAATGCACTTATCGGTTTAATGGCATTCAAAGAGCTTCCAGATTACTTTAAACACATCATGGTAACTGCCGCTCTTATGCATGACATTGAGAAGCGCTCTACAACTACAGAGGAAGTCCGTAATGGACGAACTTGTGTTGTTGCACCTAGACATGCTCAAAAAGGGGAAAGAACTGCTAGAAGGGTGTTATATCAGTTTTTCGATTGTCCTTTTGAAATTAGAGAGCAGATTTGCGCTTTGGTTCGATTTCATGGTGTTCCATTGTGGGGTCATGATAAAGATGGTTATGAAAAGAATGTCATTCAAGCATCACTTAGAATCCCCACCATGTATATTGGTATGATAGCTAAAGCTGATGTGTTGGGTAGAATATGCCCAGACCAAGAATCATTATTAGATGATATTGAATACTTTAACATGACTTGTAAAGATTTACTTTGTTATGATGAAGTAGTTCCTTTTAGAAATGAAACAAGTAGATTTTACTATTTGAATAATGGTGGTTATAAGGACATTGAATTATTTGATGAAGCCAAATTCACGATTTATATGATGTCTGGAATTGCTGGTAGTGGTAAAGATACATTCATTAAGAATAATTATTCAGATTTACCTATGATATCATTAGATGGTGTTAGAAGGGAGATGGGTGTTAACCCAACAGATAAAAAGGGTAATGGTAGAGTATATCAAGAAGCAAAAGAACGTTGTAAAGTCCAAATGCGTGAAAGAAAAGACTTTGTATTCAATGCAACCAACTTAACTAGAGATATGAGAGGTAAATGGTTAAATCTTTTCCATGAGTATAAAGGTAGGGTTGTGATTCAATATATTGAAGTACCTTACAAGGAACTAATATCTAGAAATCAAACAAGGACATATAAACTTCCAGAGAAAGTAATCGATAAGATGGTAAGTAGTCTTGAAATACCTTTATATGATGAAGCTTGGGATATAAAATATATTAAGCTATGATTAAGAGATTTGGACTTTTACAGGAAACCCCCGATATGTTTAAAATGATTAAATTTAGTGAAGGAGATATTGGTTATTTATATGAATATTTAAATGAGGTAGAAAAAAATAAAATTATACCTAAATTAAAAGAAATTGAAAAATATTACCCAGCGTTATAAATTAAAAAAAGCCCCATCATTGGGGCTTTTGTTATCTATATCTTCTCCTGGAATTCCAGTAGTTTCTAGATGAATTCATTAAAGATACAGGAAATTTAATATCCTCTACTTTTTTTATTACTCTTACTATCATTAGTTTTTAGTTTTTAAATGCTCACCACCAGAAATATTCATATGGTTGATTAAGCTGGATATCTTATCTAAATAGATGTCTCCCGTTATTGATAATATAACCGATTCTGGTTGTCTTTCACCACCATTAGATTTGATGCCATTAACTAACATTAATAGCTCGGTTACATGGTTATCATTTTGACCTTCTTTAACATAAATGTACACCTTAGCGTCTTTATCGTTAATTCTCATTAATTCTGATAACTTAGAGTTTTTAAGGTAAGACTCTATAACACCTTTCATTTCACTACCTATTTCTGCATTTTCAGTCGTAAATACTTTTAATGCGTTAAGATTTTTAACCATATTTAGCATTTCCTGTGCTTCCGCATCATCAACACTTATCTTGCTCATCATCTCGAACATTTTTTTATTTACTATTACAGTAGTTACTTCGTCATTATCTTCAAAATTTGCGAAGATTGATTGTGCACCACCATATAAAGGCATTAGTGCGATTGCTAAAATTAAAATTAATTTTTTCATTGTTTAAATATTTTGTTTGTTGCTTTGTTGAATTCACCTATATAAGCTAATGATTCAGCACCTTTATTTAAGTTATTACCTAATAAATTAAAAGCCGCTTCAGTTTGGTTATATGCTATTTGTGTATCATAATTTTGTTTAGCATTATAACCCATAGTTAACCCTATTAGTAATATAAATGATGCGGCGATATTCATCCAACTCCAATTTCTTTTAAAAATTGGTTTATTGTAAGTTTCAGTCACATTAAAATGAGTGAACATCAATTTATAAGGTTGTAAGCTAGTTTCAACGTTATTGTTATTAAAATAATCACGTAAAATAGATTCTTCTTTCAACGAAGTTTCTGCGTCCAGGTATTTGTTTAATAACATTTCTATTTCTTGTGCATTCATACTATTATAACGATTCAGAATAAAATTTGTTACAATAATATTAGGATATTAGTATTATTATACCTATATTTGTAAAAAATAAAATAAAATATTATGTATAAATTGTTAAAAAACAAGCATTTAAAGAGATTTATAACAGGATTCATTATAATTGCAATGGCAAACATTTTGGTTTATGAATCAGCATTACCATTGGATGGGATTAACACATTGGCAACGATTGCATTAATTATAACACCATTAGTGTTTTCTTATTTATTAGGTTATGTTATTTATAGTGAAAATCTTGAACTATAAATAAAATATGGCGACGATTAGGTTAAATCTTAGAATAACTGATGATGATAATATTATAGATTGGTTGAATTTTTACCAAACTGTAAAAACATTTACAATGGATAATAGTGAGGTGATTATAACATTTAAACATGAAAAGCAATTGGAAGACATATAGTAAAACACTACCTTTAGCTACAAAAATATACTATAAGATTTATGGTGACGCTAAAACACATGCGGAATGGGCAAATTCATTCAATATTATAGGCGACATTAATTTATTAATAATAGAAGAAAATAGAAATAATGAGTAACGAGTTATCAATAGTAACATATATCAAAGAATTTGGTTTGGCCAAAGCGATAAAAGAATTTAAGCTTAAATGTAAAGTTTATGATAAAAAAATTCTTTTAAAGTATGACCAGATAGAATCTGATATGTCTAAATCTGAAGTACAAGACTGTAGAGGGCTTATACTTGAGAGAGATACTTGGAAGGTAATGTCGTTGGCTTTTAGAAAGTTTTTTAACTCTGCTGAAGGTCATGCAGTAAAGATTGATTGGGATACAGCACACATCTTCGAGAAGTGTGATGGTTCATTGATACAACTATATTGGGATTGGAATCAAGAAAGATGGTTGGTAGGTACATCTGGTATGGCTGAAGCTGAAGGTGAGGTAAATGACAAACCAAATACTACATTTGCTGGGTTATTCTGGGATGTAATAGCTAACTACCCAGACTTTGATTTAAATGATTTAAAAAAAGGTTTTACATACTCATTTGAGTTAATGACACCATATAATATAGTTGTATGTCCACACGGAACATCAAAGGTAGCTTTATTAGGTATTAGACATTTAGGGTCTTTAGGTGAATTATATTACACAACTTTTAAAGACCATTCATATGGTTTACCTGTTGTTAAGGCTTACGACATGAATATGTCAAATGCTGGTCAATTGATGACAACATTCGAAGGTATGCCATTCACTGAAGAAGGTTATGTCGTATGTGACGCTAAGTTTAACAGAATTAAGTTAAAGAACCCAGCTTATGTTGCGGCTCACCACTTGAAGTCTAAAACTAGTCTTTACCATATAATGACAATAATCAAGACTAATGAAGTTGACGAGTATGGTGCGACTTTCCCAGAGAGGTTAGAAGAAATCAATGAGTTGAAATTAAAGTACGACGCATTGATTGTGAAGTTAGAAGGTGTTTGGGCTGAACTTAAAGAGTTTAAACCAAAAAACATAACTAAACCAGAGCAAAAGAAATTTGCTATGAAAGTTTTTGAGTTTATCGAAAGGTATGACGTAAAGCCTTTCTCAGGATTATTCTTCGCTTTGAAAGACAGGAAAACAGAGTCTATAAAGGACTTTATTTTCGACTACTCGGATAAGAACTTATACGAGATGTTTACAAAATAATTAATGGAACCCTTGTCGGTTCCATTTTTTTTATGTATTTTTGTAAAAACTCTAATGGAGTTAGCAATTTTACATTTAATTAAAACAAAATTATGAAATATATTTTTTATTCTTTATACTTTATCTACGCTTTAGGTAACACTCAAGATTACCATTATGCTTTAGATATGATACCTCTAGTAGAAACAAATGGAGGTATTGTTAGTGGTGAATTAAGACAGTATCACAAAACGACAATAACGTTTAATGCTCTTGATTTATCAGAAGCTCCAGGAACATATTTAGACCATAGGATGAATGTAACCATTACTACCCCATCATCTACTACTTATGTCGTACCAGCGTATTTTGCGGCAGATGGAGATGCTTCTGAAACAAGCGCAACTAGCGGTAATAAGTGGAGATGTCATTTTACCCCTGAAGAAATAGGAAGCTATACCTACTCGGTTTCTTTTCGGACGGGTACAAATGTCGCAATTGATTTATCACCAACTGCTGGTAGTCCAACATCAATAAATGGTGAATCTGGAACATTTTCAATAACATCAACCAATAAATCAGGTAATGATTTTAGGGCAAAAGGTAAACTAGAATATAATGGGACAGATACCGCACAATTTGCTAATGGTGATTATTACTTTGAAGTAGGTGCTGATAGTCCTGAAACCTTTTTAGAGTATGGTGATTTTGATGGGACGAATGGTAGACATGATTTTGCAGAAGTGGGTGGTAATTATGTGACAGGCGAACCTAGTTGGCAAAACGGAAAAGGTACTGAAATAATTGGAGCAATAAACTATCTAGCTAATCAAGGTATGAATGTTCATTATTTTTTAACCATGAATATTACAGGTGATGGTCAACGAGCATATCCATTCCCAAACAATACAGCATATACAACCTATGATGTTTCTAAATTAGACCAATGGCAAATTGTATTTGACCATATGTACAACAAAGGGATAACGTTAGAATTTGTATTATTAGAAACTGAAAATACAAATTGGTTTGAAATGAAGGAGGGAATCTCATTTTCGGGGTTTGCAAACAGCAGAAAGTTATATTATAGAGAAATAATTGCAAGATTTGGTTACTTAAATGTATTCTATAATATAGGTGAAGAAGCTAATTGGAATGCGGGTGGAGACCAATATTCAGCATCTCAAATAGAAGAAGCGGCAGCATACATCCAATCATTAACACCGTATAACGACCTAGTTTCGATTCATAATGGACCAGCTAATAGCTTTACATTATTCCCCGCATTAACAGCTTTATCAGGGACATCCTCATTGACTGCAATTTCTATGCAAGGACAATATGAGGTGTTTTCACATGGATTTAATCAACTAAGAAATATTAAAAACTTATCAACGGCTGAAGGAAAAGAATGGGTCGTGCGATATACTGAACCTTATGCTGGTGCCTTACCAAATTTAGAAACTTGGACTAAAAATTCCCTTTGGGCTAGTATAACTGCTGGTGCTACAGGTATACATTACTATTCGTATAATGGAGATGTAGGTAATGATAATTATACAAACTACATAACTTACTACCAACGAATGAGATACGCTAAAGAATTCTTAGAAAATAACTCAATTCCATTTTGGGATATGAGTAATGATAATAATTCAATTTCTAATGGTTATTTATTATCTGATGGTTCACTTAATTATGTGGCATTTTTACCAAACGGTGGTACAACTACAATTGATTTAAGTGGTTCAAGTAATTTTACAGTTAAATGGTTCGACCCTAGAAATGGTGGGGGTTTACAAAACGGTAGTGTGATAAACGTATCAAGTGGTACAAATATTTCAATTGGTAATCCACCAAATAATACAACTTCAAGTTGGGTTGCATTAGTTGCTAAAAACATAATAATAATAATAGATTAAATATGAAAACACACACAAAATTTCCGAAGATAGTACAATACAGACAAGCTATCCAAGAAATAAAATTTAGAAACTCCTATACTGGTAAGGATAGCCTTGGCAATCCAATTTATGATGAAACTGTAATACACCCGACCCTTACTTTTAGTGGTACGGTTAAAATGCACGGAACAAACTCTAGCGTTGCTGAAGATTGTGAAGGTGGAGAATTTTGGGCACAATCTAAAGGACATATTGTAACAGTTGGTGATGATAACTACGGTTTTGCTAAACATGTTGAAGAACATAAAGAAGCCTTTAAAGAATTAATCGAACACGTTAGATATAATGATGAAACAGTTAACAAAGGTGATGGTGTTGCTGTATTTGGAGAATGGGCTGGAGAGGGTATTCAAAAAGGAGTTGCTATAACAGGAATTCCTAAATCATTCTTCATTTTTGATGTTAAGATTACACCAGAAAATGGTGACGATGCTTATTATGTTGATTCTTCATACTTAAATAAAGATGAAAACGCTAGGATATATAACATTGAGGATTATGTATCTTATAAAATAGATATCGACATCAATAATCCAGGTTTAGCTCAAAATGAGCTTATCGAAATTACAAATACCATTGAAGAGTTATGCCCAGTGGGTAAAATGTTTGGTGTTGAGGGTATTGGAGAAGGTGTTGTTTGGATAGTATTTTATAGAGGTAAGAAATTCAGGTTTAAAGTTAAAGGTGCTAAACATAGCGTATCTAAAACTAAGAATTTAGCTCCTGTGGATACTGAGAAGCTTAATAGTATTAATGAGTTCATCGATTATGCGGTAACGCAAAATAGATATGAACAAGCTATTGAAACAGTCTTTAAAGGCGAAGAATTGGATATTAAAAAGTTAGGTGATGTTATTAGATGGATGGTAAATGATATTACCGAAGAAGAGTCTGATACGTTAGCTGACAATGGGTTAACTTCAAAAGAAGTTAACAAACACATATCAAGTAGAAGCAGAACAATGTTCCTGAAAGATTATAATAAATTTTAACATTTTCTTGTCGTTTGTTTTTTTTATGAGTATATTTGCTCTAAATGAACAAACCAATGATAAAAAACGGAGCATACATCTTAAAAAAAGATGTCACAATAATTAAAGACCTTAACTTCACAAAAGGTCAGGAAATAGTGGTAGCGGGCAATAACCTATATATAAATGGTTTACCGCTACCATTTGAATTACAGAGCCTAGTCAGAGGCTGGATGAGTAAAAATATGAAATTATTCATTGACGATACCAGAAACTTTTAAATTATGGAACACTTTAGAACACATTACGTATGGTGTGCGCTTAATACTATGCGACCATTAGATTTAGCAGATGATGAATTAGATGATTATATGCTAGAAGAAATTTCACTAGATGAATTTAAGGGATTCATGGAAACTAGGGAATATAAGAAAAACTCAATGCCTAGAAAACCTGAGAAATTTTTAGAGCTTAGAATGTATGGTTTAGTACCATATAACATTTCTAAAATACAGCAAGGTATTCAATATGACCACGCTAAGGATAATTATAGTCTTGTTCATGGAGATGATGCGCAATACCAAATCTTTTTAAGAGAGTGGTTAACAGCTATAGTACTAAATGGAGGTACTTCAAATGAAGGTCATATGGTTAGACATGGTTTCCAGGATATTATGTATAAAGGAACTATGCAACAACATCTAGAAGATTTAGAAAATAACGATATTAAGTATGGCGCATTTTACGAACCAGACTTAAACTCTATGTTATCAGCTATAGTATTTTTAGTTGATGAAAGAGTGTTTGATACAAAGGCATATCCAGATTTCCAACCACCAATATTACCAGAAGACCCAACACCAGAAGATTTCAACAAATGGAGTAGCGACAACGAAAACCAATACGCTAACTGGCTTGAAAAGATAGGTGGAAATAAGAATTTATTTTTAAGAGAATTCTTAAAGGGTAAAAGATTAGCTTAATAAACAAAACCAAATTATGAGTAAAGAACAAAAACCAGTGAAGGTTAGATTTAAAAATCTGACTGAAGAGAATAAAGATTACATTACTTTAACCTATTATGATGAAGAATTAAATCATAAGGAAAAGATAGAGATACTAACCAATAAATTTGGCGTTACAGGTAGAACAATTAGAAAGTGGTGGTTAGAGAAAATGGATTTACAACAACCATCCTCTAGATTACCACAACAATTAGTAATTGCTCGTGATAGAAATATAGACGAAGACACTGATGTTATATTTACATCTGGTGCGCAAAATGAAACATCACTAAATAGAAAGCAACTAGCTTCAATGGAGATGTATAAGGAGTATATTACCGATGAACTACAATTAAAAACTCAAATAGCTTTAATCCCTATTAGGTATCGTAATCCAACTACGCCAACTGAGGACCAAAAGAAAACCAAAGATATGTGGTGGGTTGATGAGGTCCAACCATACTTATTCTACAATAAGATTGAATTTGGTGACACAACAATCGCAGCCGATACGCATGTATCACCAACAGCTAAAATGCCGTTAAATGGATTTGAAGCCTTAGCTAATGGTAATAATTTAATTTTAGGTGCGTTTAGAATCCATTTCAAAACACAAGCTAGAACTAAAAACACACCATTAAGAATAATGGCAACAACTGGGGCAATCACTAGAAAGAATTACTCTAGGAGTAAAGCTGGTGACACCGCATCCATACATCACTCGTATGGCTTCACAATAATAGAAAAAAATAGTGATGGTACTTGTCAAATACCTAGAAATATATATGTAACTGATGATGGTGAATTTACTGATTTATGTTACAATGTAACACCAGAAGGTGTAACAAAAATTGACGGTGTGGAAGCGTTGGTTTGGGGTGATATACATAATGAGGTTATAGATAAAAATATTTATAAGAAAACCCAAAAATTATGTAAGATTTTAAAGCCCAAAAAACACGTTTTACATGATTTATTAGATGGAGCAAGATTTAACCCACATGAAAGGAAAGATGTGTATGTGTTGAGAAAGAAAATCATGGAAGGTAAATTCCTTATTAAAGAAGAGATTGATGATGCACTTAAATTCCCTAAACAATTACTTAAAAAATGTGGTGGTGAAGAAGTATTCGTGGTACAATCTAATCATGATGAATTTTTAGATAGACACATTACAGATATGAATTGGAAAAATGATTTACATAATTCCCCAGCATATCTACATTACGCATTGATACAACAAACAACAAATTTAAGTGAGCATGGTAATTTATTTGGTTATCTTTTAAATTTAGAGTATAAAAGAAATAAAGTAAAGTACTTGAAACACGGTGACCATTTAACAGTTAAAGGATTTAATTTGGCCATGCATGGTGATTTTGGGGCAAATGGGTCCAGAGGTAATATAACGCAGTTTAAACGCCTTAATTTTAAAATGGTGCATGCACATAACCATAGCCCTATAATAATGGATGGTGTGACCTCTGTGGGCCTTACAGGTAAGGTTGACCAGTATTATGCAAGGAAAGGGATTAGCACACACGCAAACGCACATTGTATTATACATAAAAATGGTAAAAGACAATTATTAGTGTTCAACGATAATGGAGAAATATCAAATTTAATATAAACCATTATGGAACGAGAAGAATTTACAATAACTGAAGAGGAACTCAGAGAGGTGGATTGGGGTTTTGGTGAAACATCCCCTTTGGAAATAAATGGTGATGTTTATAACTTTATTGAAGATTATCCAAGTAGAGATTGTGATGGTGAATGCCATAATGTAGTGGTTCAAAGGGAATTAGATAAAAAATACTTTGAATATACTTGGCAGTACAGTTATTCACAAAATTATTACTATGATGAAGATTGGCGTGAAGTGTTTAAAAAAGAAGTAACAACAATAACATGGGAATAATTTGATTTTAAAATTATTTTACGTATATTTGCATTGTGAAGACAACATTTAAAATAAAAGGTAAAATAGTATTTGACCCGCCAGACATTACTTCTAAACATAAGAATCAAGGTGAGTGGAAGAAGGTAGCTTATGTTGAATTTGGAGGTGATATTAAAAAATATTATCGATGGTTTATAAATAAAAGATATACAATACCATTAGGAGAACCAATTAGAAAGGCCCACATTACGTTTATTAATGATAGTCATAGAGATATGGGTGAGGGAGTTAAAGATTGGGATGTAGTAAAGAGAAAATGGAACGGTAAATATATTGACGTTGTATTAAGCGTTGATGTTAGAGGTGATGGTATAAATTGGTGGTTAGTGGTTCCTGAAGAACATAGGACTGAATTACACGCCATCAGAGCAGAATTAAATTTAGGTAGACCATACTTTGGCTTACATATGACGATTGGGGTCGCTAGAGATGCCCATGATAAGGATGAAAATCCACAACATAATACCTTAAGAGTTGTTAGAAGAAATGAGGAACACTCCAGGTATATACACAACCTCTTAAGTAGAGGAAAAATTAATTAATTATGGCAAAAGAAGATTTTGTATTATTTTGGGGCGGCGAGTTTAGTCAGTGGTACCCATCGGATTTCACAATAGAAGGTGTAGAATATAATTGTGCAGAACAATATATGATGCAACAAAAAGCTAATCTATTTGGTGACACTAAAATAGAAAAAAGAATAATGGAAACAACTAGACCTAGAGAGCAGAAGCGATTAGGTAGGTTAGTTAAAAATTTTGATGTTGATAGGTGGGAAGATTCCGCATTTGATATTGTAGTTAAAGCTAATATCGCTAAGTTTAGTCAAGACCCAGAACTATTAGAAGTTCTTAAACGTACTAAAGGTAAAGAAATTGTAGAGGCATCTCCTGAAGATAAAATTTGGGGTATTGGGTTGCATGAATCAGATGAACGAGCTTGGGATAAAGCAACCTGGGAAGGTAGAAACTGGTTAGGTGAAGCTATTATGGAAGCTAGAGAAAAATTATGTTAGATAATGAAAATTAATTATGGCAAATGCTACATCAATAGATGAGAATGGAGTAATTAAATTTACTTATAATTTAAATAGAAATACTGAAATTTTTGATTCAGGGGATTTTGTTAAGGATTGGTATGATTATACTAAACGTAAAATGCAGTTAGACGCTACAGAATTCCAATTTGTTGAACATTCATCAGTGTCGGAGTTTGTGAATAATAACCCATATAAAATGATGTACTTAACTGTGGGTCAAAATAGGGAATGGGTATTAATAAATAGTACTAGTAATTATCGTTGGTTTGATGTTAGATATTATGTAGAAGAAGATACCAATCCAACTTGGGAAGAATTAAAAGAAAGGTGTGATAATGAAAATTAAAGCGATATATAAAAAGAACCTTAAAATGCCTGAAGGTAAGGTTGCAGCGCAAATAGCGCATGCA
>TARA_R110000796_G_scaffold244729_1_pt1 | contig 19314 bp, 11 predicted proteins | sample TARA_R110000796 | Tara Oceans TARA_R110000796 (sample SAMEA4397815) | marine metagenome | biome: Polar Biome; feature: [SRF] surface water layer (ENVO:00010504); material: water (ENVO:00002006), including particulate matter (ENVO:01000060) such as... | depth 5 m
TAGACTTCGATTATAGCTAAGCGCACTGCTTAAATGCGCGCTTACCGATATAAAAGCACTCGCGTTTTGCGTAAGCCAAAAACACGCTGAATTTATGGCGTCTAAATTTAACTTAGCAGGCATAAACGCCGATGTACTCACCAGTAAAAACTCCAAAGAACGCGTACATAAACAACAAGCACTTCGCCAAGGCGAAATACAAATACTCTGTGTAGTTGATATTTTTAACGAAGGTGTCGATATTCCAGAGGTTGATACGCTACTGTTTTTGCGCCCCACTGAAAGCCTAACGCTGTTTTTACAACAGCTAGGCCGTGGTTTGCGCCTGCCCGACAACAGCCAAAAGCAGTGCTGTACCGTACTCGACTTTGTAGGTAATGCTCGCCCAGAATACGACTTTGCTAGCAAGTTCCGCGCGCTTATTGGTAAAAGTAATCAGCCAATAAAAACCGAGATTGAAAACAACTTCCCGCATTTACCGCTGGGTTGCCGCATAGAGCTACAAAAGCGTACGCAACAAACAATATTAAAAAATATTCAGCGAGCTATAAACTCTAAACGCCGTTTACAGCAGCTTATAAATAGCTATTCGCAACACACTAACGACGCACTTACGCTAAGTAGCTTTTTACGCATAAACCCACAAGTCACACTAGAAGACATATACAAACCAAAAGACGGTAGGATCGGCGGCTGGCATTGGTTAAAAGGTGATGAAATATCCGCAGAGCAAGCTGATATTTACGCCGCGTATTACCGCGCTATCAACACGCAGTTACTTAGTTGTGACTCGCTCAGTTACCTATGCTTTTTACGTGATTTATGTAATAACAACTTTAGCTTTACTCAAACACCACAAAACCAACAGTACGCGCTTATGGCGCATTACAACTTTTGGGATAACACAGGCACAAGTTTAGGGTTTAAAACCCTTGAACAAAGCTTACAAGCACTTAAACACAAAGAGCTACAGCACGAACTTGCTCAAGTAATTACGCTATTAATAAACCGCATACACCAGCAAGAAAGTGATTTAGCGTGCCTACCAAACCACGCAATTAAATTACACAGCCGCTACACACGCCAACAAATACTCGCCGCGTTTGGGGCGCACTCGTTTGATAAAAAATCGACCGCCCGTGAAGGCGTTTTAGAATTTAAAAACCAAAACCTAGAGCTATTATTTGTAACGCTTAATAAGTGTGAAAAAACCTACTCACCCACCACGCTGTATCACGATTACGCAATCAGCCCCACCCTATTCCATTGGCAAACGCAAAACAGCGCTCGCCCTGAACACGGCCGTGGCCTTAGTTATATTCAGCACCAAAAAACTGGCAAAACCATCCTGTTATTTGTGCGAGAACAAGGTAAAGACGAAAACGGCCGAACCATGGGGTTTGTAAACTACGGCGAGGTGAAATACCAAAGCTACAACAGCAGCCAACCAATGAATATAACGTGGGAATTAACCAGCCCCATGCCAAGTGAAATGTGGCACGAGGCAGGGAAATTAGCTGTTGGGTGATACTTGAAAGTAATATTATTTAAATATCAGGTGCTTTGTCCCCAAAATAATTTTCCCAGTATTCCTCCCAACCATCTTTCAGCGAAAATAGTGGTTTCTTTCCATTTTTATGATGGTTTAACCAACCTAAATTTTTAAAGTCTTCTTTTCTAAGCTCACGAGACATATTATTACTTGCAATTTTAGGTCTATCAGTCTCAATTATAATATGTTCATTTATTTCTTTTGTAAGCTCTGTAGCATTACTACAGTCGTACCCTTTAATTTTCTTTAACACTAGGGAAACAAAAATTAAAGGTATATATATAGTACCTTCAACTTTGAGAGTTCCTATGTTTTTTGGCATCAAGTCTAATATAGTTTTATCGATTACCTTATCCAACTTAATTGTTGTTTTCTTTTGGTTTACAGGAAGTTGGAGGTCAGCTGTAGACTGAATTAAATCCAATCGGCCTTGTTTTTCATTAAGAAGAACCTCAATGTCAAGAATTGAATTTTTCACAGAACGGTAATCAGCTTTAGGTATTTCTATATATTGCGACTCATCGTCGCTATCAGCCTCAATAATCAACCCTTTTGGTGCATTTGTTGAAGACATCAAATTGACATAACAACCATAATCCAATACGTATAAGGTAAATTTTTTACCTATAGAGTTTTGTGCGGACACTCCTTGCTTCAAAACATGTATCACTCGCATGTCATATAAGTAATCGATTAAATCATAACTTTTTTCATTGCTAATCAAAAAGCCCCTCGATTTACGTAAACCAATTATCTCATGAATTATTCTATCAAGTAATGACACAGCTTTGGGGCGACTATTTAAAGCGTTATGTTTATTTATCTGAAACCATTTTTGAGCAGATAATCGTATGCAAGGGACTGAGATACTATTTTTTCCCGCAGACTGTGCAGCTAATGAAATTATGTTAATCGCATCTCTAGGGATTCCTTCTGCAGCTCTGACAAATTCATCGAATGCTGATTTTTGGTTAAAAATGCTTTTTATAAAAAGCGTAGAATCTTTTTCACAAGCAGATGTTTTATCAAGTGCAAGCACATGTTTATGAAGTAGTGCTTCAAAAAAGTCTTTTGCAGCATCACGATCGTTGTCAAATACCATGTATTCATCAAGGTTTATTACTGATGATGCGTCTGAGCCTAGTTCAATCCCTATGTTTGCTCTAGTCTCATTATCATATTCTCTAAAGTTACACCTGTGCGAAATAGCTGCAATTTTGACTGTTACACCAGGTATTGGATATAAAATACGCCTTAATAGCTCTGCTAAATAAGGTTGTAAATCAAGAGGGGTCTCAGACCACTCATCAATTAATACCCAAAGTTCTTGTTGTGGCAATAATGATACAATTTTATTTAGTAACTTTGTGATCGAACCAAAGTGAATTCTTAAAGTTTTCTTTCCTGATATTTTACCTTTCTCTACATCAGAATATTGATGTATCGCTCGCTCAGAATAATCAACTTTAATTTGATTTTGTGTAAGTGAAATACCTTTAGAGCTTTCTCCGTTTAATTGATGCGTAAAGCCGACCTCTTCCTCAGAAACACCATCAATTGTTAAGGCTGTTGCTTGCTCAATAAAATCATCTAATAACGCAGCAATTTCTGCGGTATTTATTAGATTGTTTTCAAAAATATAATCTAAAATCACTTCGTGTATAATACAAAGTGTATCCGAAAGTAACCTAGTAGCCCTTTCACCTTTGGGAATATTTGTATCTGAAAAGATACCACCAGTAGAGCCAATTAATCTCATATCTATAGGTATACTAATTACACCTCTATCAACAGTATCTTTATTTAAAACACTAAAAAAATGTGTTTTACCTGTTCCTCTCCTTCCAAACATTATCTGATTTTCAGTACTTGAAAGGAGAGTGTAAGTAGGACCAACATCAACAAACGACTTCTTTAAATGTTCTGGCTGAAGTTTTTCTGCTCGTTTGGCTAGTCTCATTATAATTGAGTTTATCTTATTCATTTTTGTACCTATAACAAAACATTAAACGGATTTCATTTAGCAAAATAAAACCTACCAACACACTCCAACTCCCCGTGATCACACCTGAAACTGAGTTAATGATGAGTAATTTACAGCATGGATGCTGTACAAAGCGTAGCTTGGACATGGATGGCCTATCTACGCTGATTACGTTCACATCATTAACGTAAGTTGAAGATACAGTGTGATCCTTGGGCCGCCGTGGGATTCCAAAGGGTGGACGGCGGTATTCACCCTTTGGTTGCCATCGCCAACGCGATAAAACCTCGAATAGAGGTTATTAAATCCGTTAAAATCACACCAAAACATTCCAGCAACCCATTAAATATTCTTCGCTATCAATTCAGCCTTTAACAAGCCGCCTTTGGTCAATAACTTAGGCGCAAAACTTGGGTTACGTTTTGACTTATAAGCATCAAGTATTAACTTAAGCCCATGCGCCTCAAGTAGTGAAATATTAACCTCTGTATCCATTTCAGCAGACTCGATAAAATCATCAGAAAAGCTAGGGGCAATTATTAATACCTGCGCTACACGTTTACCCTGATTTTCGGCACGTGTTACATAAGCTTTTACTTGTCGAGAAGTCGTTGAATATTTTGCAAAATCTCCATTTTTACAGGTTTTTGCTTCACCAATAATTATATCGTTATCACTGAGTGAAATTACGATATCTGCTTTATCTTTAGTGGTATTTAAATCTTTTCGTAGATCTTCGTCGATATTAAGTTCTAATAGCTCAAAAATAGCCTTTGTGACTTCTTCAAATTTAACGCCAATATCGGCTTCTGTAACATCAGCACCAGCTTCTTTTAACGCGTTAATGTCACGACGTGCTAGTGCATCGTAGTTCTCGATTAGTTTATCGGTGGCATTTGCAAAACTTTCTAAAATAGCAAAACGCGCATTTCCACGCTTAGAAAGCCTCATGCTGTCGCGAACTTGTTTTACTTCATCATTCGAAAGTAAATATAGAATGTCGTGTGGCGTAATACTTAAAGCACGCAGCTTTTCAGTGTCAATTAGTTCATTAGCTTCAAGTTCAAATGCTTCCTTTAGCACAGCTTGCATCGTTGGGAAGTGTTCTTCTAGTGTTTTTAGAAGTTGTTTAAAACCACTGGCGCTAAGTGAATCAAACTCTTTTTCTGTAGCACCTGATAATGATGACAGTATTAAACCAATACGCTCATCTAAAGTAGTGCCTAACTTTTCAGTGTCAATTTCTAAGTCTTGTATCAACTGTTTTAGGCGTTCTTTACGTTGATTTTGGTTATCTTCGACATTATGAATATCGTCCGATAATAATTTAGCGGCGCTAATCCCTGAGTGAATAATTGTTTGAATTTTATCGGTGCGACTGACACCTCTAATTTTACGCCCATGGGCTTTAAGTGCATTCGAAAGCTCAGCATCTGTGAGTGTTCTGAGTATTCTGAGTACATATTTATCGGCTAAGTCTTTGCCTTGAATTTCATTAAGTAGAGTTACAATTTCATCTGGAATAAACACCTCTTGGCGCTTTTTGCTTATAAATAACAGCCCTATATCTCTTAGGCTATTTAAGGCATCCAACACACCATTTTGAGGAATAATATCAACTAGGTGCTCTACTGCGGCACATTCATCTGTTGTAAGGTTTAACTCATTAGAAAGCACATTTAGAATACTGCGCTCATCGTCCGTAACTTTAGCATCACGGTTGTTTTTTTCGTCATTGAAATATGCTTCTTTCATACAAGCATGATAAATTTTTAATGCGCGATTTCTTTCTAAAACATACTCTGCTGAGCCTTCTTGAATACACTCTTTAAGCTCTTTTGAAAGCTTTGATAATTCAGCCCATTCTTTTTCGTAAAGCGACTCAATCCAGCTTATCCTTGCAACTCCATTACCATCACGGCTTAAAATATTCACCAGTAAATTTAGCTGTGCAGTGCTCATTAAAATCTGCTCTTTTACTGAGTTTTTAAAAAACTCCCGAACGGTGTTAAATAATTGAGTTATTTCACTGCCTGATGCATTTTTAATTTGGCCATCAATATTGTCTATTGTTTTAGCTAGCTTTTTATTATCTTTAGCCGCATCGGTACATAAGCGATCTAGGCAAGAAATGAATTTTGATTTTTCGACTTGATTAACAATTGATAAAACTTGATTAAGTTTCATTATTTAGAATCCTTTCTTTTAATGTGGTTACTAACGTACCAGTTAATTATTGTTACGGCAATATCGTTCACTTCATATTCAAATTGTTTAATCCGTTAAACAAAAAACAATTGAAATTAATAAGCACCAATTTATGAGCGCGATATAAAATCGCACCTACATATTAATTACACCTAAATTTAAAAGCTTCGCTTTTTGCGTCAGCAAGCTCAACGCCTACAAGTTAAAGCGCGAGGTAAACTCCCGCCTACAACTATTCCACAACTACCTGTTTAAACCGCGCAAATGTTCGCATGCTTTCATCAGCAATCATTACTTCATAATCTGGGTTTTGAGCTATCAGCTCATATTGCCCATTTGGTAATTTATTAACTTTGCGCAGTAAATACTGCCCATCACCGCTTATATCGTCTCGCTCTATCGCGACTATTTGGCCGCGCAGCGATCCCGCTTTATCGGATGTTATAAGCTCAAGTAGTAGTAAATCTCCATCAAGTATTGGGTGTTTACCGCCATTCATTGAGTTACCCGATGCATGCGCAAAAAAGTGTACTTGTGGGTCGAGCTTACCTGCGCCAAGTGGTGCAGCTATTAATTCCATATCGCTTTCATCCCCTGTTTTAAAATGCCCACAGGCAATTTTTATATTGGGGAAATACGGCAGCTTTAATGCATTATCAGTTGATTTTAAGCTAATAACAGGCTCTGCAACTTGATTTAACTCTGTTTGTTTTGCTTGTGGGAAAGCCACTATATCGGCGGTTGGTTTTGCTTGCTCAAAATGGTCTTTATTTCCAAGCCATAATTTAGCGTTGTTGGCTTGTGCCACCTGATACGCCCAATTGCTTACTGCGAGTGACTTATCTGCATCGCAGTGAAAATACGCACTTAGCTCATTACTAATAATTTGGCTGTTAACAACCAAGTTTTGATTTTGCCAGCGCTCGCGATGCTGTTGCGCAGCTAAAAAGTCGCGCTTATTGTTATTACATGTGCGATGCGCTGCTACAAAGTTATGGCCTAGGTCGTTTGTGTAACGGGCAAACGGTATAAAGTGGTCGACCTCAATATCGTTTTTCATTGGCTTTTGGCAATAAAAGCATGAGTTTGATTGCAGCTCTACTAACACAGGTTTTGCTTTTGTGAGTGCGTTACGGTCAAAGCCAAATAAAAAATCATGCAGTTGGCTTTGCGGGCCAATAAGTGTTTGGTTGTACTTTATACTTTGAATTTTTTGCAGCCACGCATTTTTAGCTAAGTACACGACTAAATCATAAAAACGTCTAAAGCAACTGGCGATACCTGCGTTTAAGGTAATGAATTTAGTGTTTTTAGTGTGTGGGTATAAAAAGCATTCTTCTTGTTTGGCAAGTATTTGTAATCGCCAAAGCGGACCACTTTTCAATGTTGCCATAGCAGCGTTAAATGTTGGTTTGTAAAATGAACTTTGCTTTAGCTGGCGTAAATTACGAATATTGTTTTGTTGGCATTCAAACAATACGCTAATTACTTTTGATTGCGCGCCTGTGTTTTGCAAAAGCAGAGCGCTTTCACCGGTATGTTCTGACGGAAACGGCATTGCATGATGCCAATATAAGGTAATTAATTTATCGGCAAGTGTAGGTAACTCTATTACTAACTCACTTTGATCTGACAATAACGGCTGTTCTACACATACATCGGCAATAGCATGCAGCAGGGCAAACTTATAAGTTGCGCTAAAGTCCCCTTCAACTAACATTCGTTGAATATACGCAATAAAGTCGAGCTGTTGCTGCATTGCTCCAATCATAAAACATGCACTACTTTTATAAGCGCATTTAACCACACTTCGCTTTCGCGCTCTGGGCGCTGATCAACACTTTGCCATTGTTTAATAGCTTTTAACTGCGTATGGCTAAGTAAATGCGTTAAAGAATTTTCGTTTAAATCGGTAAATTCGCGACCATTATGCACACGCTCTGTGTCGCCATATTTAAACGATACATACAAAACACCGTTTGGTTTTAGTGCATTTTGTAGGTTTAAAAATACCTGTGGTAATTCAGCTTTTGGCACGTGTAATAAACTGGCGCAGCACCAAATGGCATCGTATTTATTAACACAATCTAGCTGCTGGAAGGTTTTAACGTCGACGGGTTGCTGTAAGTAACTGCTTGCTATTGCGGCAAGTTCTGGGCTTGCATCAAACGCGCTAACAGTAAAACCCTGTTGTTTAAAGTAAGCAGCATCGCGGGCGCTGCCGCAGCCTGCATCTAAAATATGGCCGTGTTCGGTAACGTGTGGCAAAAACTCAGCATACAGCACTGACATATCAACATTTAAGGTTGAATCACTAAAGCTTTGTGCGTTTTGATTGTAGTAACTAAGTGTGGAGTTTGACACGAGACACACCGCTCCTTGGCTTATCTGTTAATAACTAACGTATTATTAAGTTAGTATTCATTTAAAACAATTTACCTGATTGGTAAAAATAAATATAGGCTTATTAGTTATATAACCAATAAAAACTACGCCGTTATCATTAATACGCGCCTGCTTTTACAATTATGTAAATTTAGCCTTAACTTTTAAACAATTAAGTACAAGCTTTTGTTATTACTAAATTTAAAAAACCACACAACACGTTTAAATTAATCCGAAGGTATAATCGTGCCTACACATTAAAAGCTGCGCTTTTCGCGTCAGCAAGCTCAACGCCTACAGCCCATAAGCGCGAAGTAAACTCCCGCTACTCTTGTACATTAACCTTGGTTAATTTTTACCTAAAGCCTCAAGCCTGACATCTAAAACCTGCTCTTGCCATACCGGCTATTTTTTAAGTTTCTTTTACCTTTCATCTTTGGCTTTGGATCTGTATAATTCGCCAGCTAATTTACCCTATTGTCTGGTTCTTGTTTGTGGCGTTTTGCTGCAGCCTATCCCTGTCAGTACTTTTTCTAGGATTACATTTTTTTGATCTCCACCGCAAATATCACGATGCAGTTTGGCGCAGAGCCGTTGTTTGAAAACATTTCAGCTAAATTTGGTAACGGTAACCGTTACGGTTTAATTGGCGCTAACGGCTGCGGCAAGTCGACTTTCATGAAAATTTTAAGCGGGGCACTTGTGCCAAGTGCCGGTAATGTATCTATTACTCCTGGGTTAAAAGTAGGTAACCTAAGCCAAGACCAGTTTGCATTTGAAGAATTTAGCGTAGTTGACGCTGTAATTATGGGCGACGTGGAGCTTTGGAAAGTAAAGCAAGAGCGCGAACGTATTTACTCTTTGCCAGAAATGAGCGAAGACGATGGCATGAAAGTAGCTGAGCTAGAAAGCGTATTTGCAGAAATGGACGGTTACACGGCAGAAAGCCGCGCTGAAGAAATTTTGCTAGAAGCGGGTATCGATAAAGAATTTCATTATGGCTTAATGGCAAACGTAGCGCCAGGCTGGAAACTACGTGTGCTTTTAGCACAGGCGTTGTTTGCAAACCCTGATATTTTGCTACTCGATGAACCTACCAATAACTTGGATATTCATACAATTACCTGGCTTGCTAACGAGCTTAACAAGCGTAAATGTACCATGATTATTATTTCGCATGACCGTCACTTTTTAAACTCGGTATGTACACACATGGCCGATATTGATTACGGTGAGCTGCGTATTTACCCTGGTAACTACGAGAAGTTTTTAGAAGCTGCAGGCCTACAACGCGAGCAATTACTTGCTGAAAACGCGAAAAAGAGCGCTGAAATTGACGAACTACAAGACTTTGTTAACCGTTTTGGTGCTAACGCATCTAAAGCGAAACAAGCAAGTTCGCGTGCTAAAAAAATGGATAAAATTAAACTTGATGAAGTTAAATCGTCAAGCCGTATGAGCCCTTCGCTAAGCTTTGACGAAGGTAAAAAAATGTATCGCCAAGCGCTTGAAGTTAATAAAATTGGCCATGGCTTTGATGGCGAAATGTTGTTCTCTGGCGGCGACTTATTACTTGAAGCCGGCGCTAAGCTTGCGGTAATTGGCGAAAATGGTGTGGGTAAAACTACCTTTTTACGCTGTTTAGTAGACGAGCTTAAAAGCTTAGAGGGCGAAGTTAAGTGGTCTGAAAATGCTACTTTTGGTTATTGCCCGCAAGACAGCACTAAAGATTTTGATAACGACTTAACCTTGTTTGATTGGATGTCGCAGTGGCGCACCGCTAAGCACAACGATTTAATGGTACGTGGCATGTTAGGCCGTTTGTTGTTTACAGCAGACGATTCAAACAAAAAAGCGCGTAACTGTTCAGGTGGTGAAAAAAACCGTTTGTTATTTGGTAAGTTAATGATGCAAGACGTTAACGTACTAGTAATGGACGAGCCTACAAACCACATGGATATGGAAGCCATTGAAGCACTTAACAATGCGTTAAAAGACTTTCAAGGTACGCTTATTTTTGTAAGCCATGACCGTGAGTTTGTATCGTCACTTGCTACGCGTATTATTGATATTAAAGATAAACAAGTAATCGACTTTCAAGGCTCGTTTGACGAATACCTAGCCAGTTGTGAAGAGAAAAAAGTAGCGTAATAACAGCTTTTAAATACTCTATTTAAGTATTAAGTAAAAACGGTGCTAGCTTTAGCGCCGTTTTTTTGTGCTTGTTATTTGTGTTGCGAGCTTGGGCTTTGGCCTGTGAGCAATCGCTTTTTAAGTAATTAACTCACAAAGAGGCTATGAGGCGCTTAATGCAGATCGTTTAAGCTAATTGAACGATCTTTCAGAGGCTTCATAACAGGCTACAACAGAAGTTGTGGCCTATTTTTATGTCTGAATTTATTAAAGAATTACACCTTACTACCGAGTTTTGCCAAGATCATGATATTGATTCGTTCACTAAGCACATTCCCCTTGAGTGGATTGAAGAAGCTGTTACCCAAACAGGAAGAGCCTCAGTACGCAAACGACGCTTCCCCGCCGAACAAGCCGCTTGGCTTGTGTTAGGAATTGGTTTATTAAGAAACCGCTCAATATCTGAAGTCTGTGACAAACTAGAGCTCGCTTTTCCTGACGCTAAAGGAGAGCTTCCACCATTGGCGACCAGCAGTATTATAAAAGGCAAAGAAAAGCTAGAAGCTGCGCCTATGAAGCACCTTTTAAACATACAGCAACGCAGTGGGAGCAGTCGCAAACGTTTGATGACGTCTGTGGTTTAAAGCTGCTAAGCATTGATGGTACACAATTTAAAACCCAAGATACCCCGAGTAACCGTCACTTTGGATATGCTCAATCGACAACTAACTTTCCCTCAGTACTTGCTGTGACCTTGATGTCGACAAGAACGCATTTAATATCCGATGCAGCGTTTGGCCCTATCACTCAAAGTGAAATTCATTATGCTCAACAGCTTGTTGGCTCAGCACCTGAGCATTCACTCGCTCTATTTGATCGAGGTTTCTTTTCGGCTGAACTATTCACGAGCTGGCAAGGTGTTAGCGAAAATCATCATTGGCTTACGCCATCAAAAGCAAAATACGCTATGAAATAACGGAATCATTAAGTGATTACGACCATTTAATAACAATGCCTATTTCGCCACAAGCTAAAAAATCAGCCCCTTACTTAGGTGATACATGGCAAGCAAGACTTATTCAAATTCCGACACCTAAAGGTGAAATAAAAGGGTTCATTACCTCATGCGTCTGTCCAGAAAAATACCCGCTGAAAGCGCTACTCGATGTTTATTGGCAAAGATGGGAAATAGAGCGGGGATATGGTGAGCTCAAGCAATATCAATTATCTAATAAGCCAGCGCTACGGAGCCTGAAGCAGGAAGGTATTTATCAAGAGCTCTGGGGTATTCTGACGTCATACAATATCGTGAGACTTGAAATGGCAGAGATGGCTAAAGCCCATAAAGTGGAACCATTACGCATCAGTTTCATAAACGCATTATACCTGATACAAGACGAGTTTTTATGGTGCTCAGGTCGAAGCCCCGGGACAGTCCCTAAAAAGCTAAAAGAACTACGTGAAAACGGTAAACGGCTAATATGACCGGAGAAAAGAAAGCGAAAAGGTTATCCGCGAACGGTACTCGCAAAGACACAAAAATATCCGGTTAGGTATAAACGAAAAAGCACCACTCATTCTTAAACGAGTGGTGTTATCAATAGCTGCCCCCTTATTTAAATACAATCGACTATTTTATATATAACAACATATAGATCTAACTCTTTATGTCTAGAATATGAATATTTAATCATTGTTTATTATTATTTAATTTCTTATAATTCCCTATATTACCCCATGAAATAATACAATCTAATAAACAACGATTACATTTAACTATGCTAAGGTTGATCTAAATCAAACTTAGAGGCAGATTGCTCTACGTGGAATACGACTTGCTCTAATCAAAACATACGGAAATACTATTTTTATGAAAGTATTAATTGTCGATGACCATGCATTTCAGCGCCGCGCCATCACTAGCATGATTTCTAAATTAAGCAGCTCATACGAAGTCTGCCATGCCAGTGATGGAAATGAGGCAATTAGCTTTATGGTTACTTTGGTACCAGATATTATTATTTGCGACTTAGCCATGCCCAATATGGATGGTTTAGCTTTGCTAGGGCAATTAGCTTTACGAGAGTATAAAGGAAGTATTATTTTATCCAGTGTTGCTGATTTTAGTTTATTACGCGCAGCTGCTAATTTAGTTGATGCTTATGGCTTAAATTTATTAGGTATTATGCCTAAACCCAGCTCTGCACAACAACTTAGTTACTTTTTTCAACAACACCAAAATCATATCAAGCTAGGAAAATCTAACACCCCCGCACTTGAGCTTGAGCTTGATACCAGTAAGGCTGGATTACAAGATGCGTTCAATAAGGGACAATTTATTAGCGTGTTCCAGCCACAAATAAGTTTTGCTAATGGTCAATGTGTTGGCCTAGAAACCTTATGCAGGTGGCAGCACCCGGCACACGGTTTGCTTGCTCCTTATTATTTTCTTGAATACATAGAGCAAGCAGGCCTAATGACCGAGCTAACGCTGGCCATGATAGAGCAAAGTATCAACACTGTTGAAAAATTACCAAGCACATTTAGCCACGCTAAACTAGCTATTAACTTATCGCCCGCATCTCTAAGCAATGAACTAATAAACACTATTTTAGCTAACCCAACTCTGCAGGCATTAGCACGTAACCAACGTATTTCGTTTGAAGTGACCGAACAAACACAGTTGCTCAGTACTAATTTATCGTTAGAGCTGCTATCACGATTACGTATGCATGGCTTTAATTTATCGGTTGATGATTTTGGCACGGGCTATTCATCATTACAACAACTAAGTCGTTACCCGTTTAACGAAATAAAGCTCGATCGGAGCTTTGTGGTACAAGCCGAAAATGATGCCCAATGCGCCGCTATTGCTGATATGGCAATTCAACTGGCTCGTCGGCTAAAAATGAGAGTGACGGCTGAAGGGGTAGAAACCTACGAGCAATGGCAGTATATGAAGCGGTTGGGGGCCGACATTTGCCAAGGGTATTTTTGTGCAAAGCCTATGCTACAACAACAATTAGCTGCTTGGCATACACAATGGCAACAGCAATACCAGCACCTTAAAAAAGCCAAAGAGCAGGAAGCTTTAAATTGAAGTTCCTTCATAACAAACGCATTTTAGTCATTGACGATAGCAACCTTATTTTATCTGCCATAAAGCTCATGCTTTTAAATGCAGGTGCACAACAGCAGCACTTAGTTCTGGCTAAAAATACCCAGTCGACCATAAGTGCCTGCCAAGCTCGCGCGTTTGACTTTATTATTTTTGATTATAACTTAGGTGCAGGCGCCGATGGTTTGCAATTATTAGCATATTTAACCTTAGCACAACTAATCCCTAAAAGTTGTGTCGTGTTTATTGTTACCGCAGAGCAATCCCGACGTGTAGTACATGGCTTTAGTGAATGGCAACCCGATGGTTACTTTGTTAAACCTTTTAATATTAATAATATGCTGCCACGAATGATCGCCTGCTATCAAAAAAAGTACGCCTTAAAAAATCTCGAAGAATGTTTTTTAAAATACGGCTTTAATGAAGCTAAACAACAGCTTAACAAGTTAACTGGATTTTCATATTATATCGACTACGAAATCCAGTTACTCACTTGGGATAGGCAAACCGACGCAGCAAAAAAGCGCCTTAATTACGCTATTGCCCAAGGCGATGAAAACGCACGGCTAAATTACGCTAATTGGTTATTAGTGGCGGGCGATATAGAGCAAGCCATCACGCTAATAGAGCCTTTACTTACAATTCCGCGTTTTCGCTTAGCAGCACTTGAGTTAAAAATGAGTGCCCATTTAGCGCAAGGAGCACTACAGCAGGCTGATAACTTAATAATGCAGATGAACGCTATTGCGCCTGATAATGCACAACGTTTATTGATTCAATTTAATATTGCGGTTATTTTAGAAAATAATGTCCAGATGCAACGAAGTATTACACGTTATCAACGGCTAACTCAGCAATTAAGTTGGCTAAATATTGATTGTCACTTTAATGTATTACGTTGTTTGCTCTCACAAATAGAAAGTTTAGATGCGAGTAATTATGGCAGCGAATTTAAACGCCTAGAAAAAACCTATTTAGAGAAACGCGCTGCATTATTAAAGAATGCTCGTGCTGCACAACTGCGCGAAGTTAAACAAGTGCTTGATGCTCGTTTTGCCATTTGTATTGGCGAGCGTCAAGTGGCGCTAGAAATTGTAAAACAATACAGTGATCACGGTAGCTATATTTCACTGCCTTTTTATTGCCAGTTAGATATAGTGCATATATATCGTAGGCTCGCGCTACCATTACCCGAGTTTATTACCCTGCTTAATACAACCGAGCATAGTCAGCATTTGTTATTGCAAAATACCTTACGCTATACGCATATTTATCAACAACAATTAGAAGCACAGATCAGAAAAATTAAAGCGGCTGAGTTTCAAGGTAATCATATGCAAGCGACTACTTTGATTATTAGCACAATTAAGCACTATGGCATTGATCTGCAACTAGCTAAATTATTAATTAAAGGCTTTACTAAGGCAATCCCTATGAATGCCCCTCCCGAACAATTAAAGTATTTTTATTTATTAGCAAAACACACTCTGACGGCAAATAATAATCAGTTTGAAAATAGTGGACTTTATGTTAAATATTGTGATTTTATTGAATCGTCTATTAGCTTTTTGCACGCTGATCCCTTGGTATAACCATGCATAAAAATGCTCCGGTTGTAACTTTGCTATTTATTAGTTGTTTTATTATAAGCTGTTTACTCAGTGCTATTTGTCAAGCCAGCGAGCGCGAAGCACGACTAAACCCAGCTGATATAGCAGAGAAAAAAGTATTAACGGTTGGTTCGTTAGATATGAACTACATTCCTTATCTTGCCATTAATGCCAAAAGTAAAATTAATGGTATTTACCCTGAATATATCCAATACTTGGCGCAGCAATTAGGGATGCAAGTACATTATATCGTGTATAAAAGGACTTCGGAATTAGAAGCGGCGATGCAAGAGGGCCGTATCGATATCGCTCTAGGCCTGCAAATCACCCCCAAGCGGCAAAGTTATTTAACTCTCAGTAAGCCGTTTTTGTCCGTGCCGCGCAATCTATTAATAGCCAGAGAGCTCGCTACAGAACCATTTAAATTAAAAAATAATAGCAAAATTAAACTCGCGTTGTTTCGCTTTGATGTAGAGAAGCAATTTATTCGTCAACAATTTCCTAATATCATCAAATTTGAATTAAGCCGCTACAGTGATATTGAGCCAGCGCTAGCTTATAAGTTAGCCAATGCCCACTTAAGCGACGCGCTAACAAACCAGTACTTAGCATCACAACTTCACAACGAAGAATTCACCACTGTTACGCTGGATGACTTACCCGAAAAACAATGGCGTATACCGTTATTAAAGCACAATAGTGAGCTGAACAAAGCAATTAACCAACTGATAATAAACACTGCGACAGTTACTATGTCGGCTGTTGTGGCGCGCGCTAGCCAATGGCAGAACTACCATAAAAAATCGCAGATATTAATAACCGAACCTCAACAAGACTGGTTAGCTCAGCACCCGGTACTGCGCTACACCACCCTTCCTCATTGGCAATCCGTTAATATGAGCAGTGATAGTGATAAGCCAGTGGGGTTAGCTATTAGTGTGTTAAACCTAATTGCTAGTAATTTAGGCGTAAGCTTAGAGTATGTCCCTGCTAATTCGGAAGATGAGGCGCTACTGCTGATAAACAGTGGCCAAGTTGATCTTATTCCTGCGGTATTAAAAACGAAGCAACGCAGCACCTTGATGAATTTTTCTGAGCCATATTTAACCACCTCTTGGGGGATGTTAGTGCGTAATGATAGCCCATTAAACATTCATAAAATACGCCAAGGAAAATATAAAGTAGCCTCACCGAATGGTGACTTTGCCCAAGTGATTATGAGAAATTACTTTACTCATAATAAGTTGATCAAACTCAATAATATGCAAACAAGCTTGGAGCAACTTGAACGCGGCAAAGTAGATGTTGTTATCACCACCTTAGCTAGCGCACAACTATGGCTTGAGCAAGATAACGCGCAAACTTATAAGCTCTTACCCAACTTATTAATTAATGGCAATGCAGATATACAGCTTGGGGTAAGCCAACATGCACCTTTATTACTTGATCTTGTCGATCAAGCACTACAAGCCATCGGTCATGATGAGCTCGAAGCGCTATCGCGTAGTTGGCTTGACTTAAGTGGCGAGCAAAACATTAATATTCAAAAATATATTACCTATGCGGCTTTGATTGCCGCCATTTTAATTATTATTGTATTAGCATTTGGCTTTTGGAACCGTAAGTTACACCTAGAAGTAGCGTATCGCCGAGCTGCACAAAAGCGAGCTTTATCTGCCGAGCAAAAACTATCTAGTATAGCTAATGCAATACCTGGTGCCGTAGTGCAGTTTATTATAAGTGATAATCAACTTAATTTTACTTATGCCAGTCAAGGTATAGAAGGGTTTACCCCTTGCAAACAAATCAACTTATCAACAGATCAAAATACTAGCCCTCTCGAAAATGATTTTTTTACACTAATTTTACCTGAGCAAATTGAAAAGTTAAAACGTGCTGCAACACAGGCTATGTTGGATCAACAAGGAATAGATTTTGAGTGTCAGCTCAAATCCCCGTACTATCACTGGGTAAACTTAGTGGCATTTCCTTCAAAGGAAGACGGCCACAATGTGTGGAATGGCGTGCTGTTAGAAATCAATGAACGTAAGCAGCATGAAATAGCCCTTAAAGCCGAAAAACTAAAAGCCGAAAAAGCAACTCAAGCTAAAACACAATTTTTAGCGCGCATGAGCCACGAAATACGCACACCACTTAGTGGGGTAATTACAGCTACCGAGTTATTGGCGCAATCACAGCTCGATAACCAACAACGCGATGATATAAATACTATTATCACCTCAGCACATTCCTTGCTGTACATACTTAATGATGTACTTGATCACAGCAAAATGGAAACGCAACAATTTAGTGTTGAAGAAATTCCCGCTGATTTACTCATCGTAGTAGAGCAAGCTATTTGTACTCATATTGCTAGCGCACATGAAAAAGATTTACAGCTTAAATTTTACTTTGATCCTCAGACTAATCGTGCTGTAAAAACCGATCCGGTGCGATTACAGCAAGTACTGTCGAATCTGATCAGCAATGCCGTTAAGTTTACCGAACAAGGTACTATAGCTATTCATGTTTTGCCGCTGACGAGAGACGATAAACAGCAGCAGGTTAAATTTAGCATAATTGATACCGGTATTGGGATTGATAGCCTTAGCCAACAGAAATTATTTACCCCCTATACCCAAGCGCGAAGCGACACCACACGCCAATATGGTGGTACCGGCTTAGGGCTCTCTATATGCCGTATGTTAATTGAACGACTAGGTGGGAAAATCGACTTATCAAGTCAATTAGGGCAAGGCACAGAGTTTAATTTTATAATTCCACTAGAATGTTATAAGCCAAACGTAGCGCCGGTTATCAACGAGGCACTGCCTCTTATTATCTTAGATGATGGCAGTGATTATATTGCTCAATTAGTACACTACTTAAAACTATGGCAAGTTAAATTTACCTTACTCACGGAAGCGGCAGAACAAACAGCTTGGCTAAGCTTTGAGTCACCTGCTACTAGCCTAGTTATATATCATCAGCTTGATGATATAACGTCGTTAGCGCAAAGCCCGCAACAGCTCATTAAAGTAAAACTCTCATCGCCTTACAACAGCGAGTATGGGGCCGATTATTATTTATCGACCAACCCATTATTAGTATCACCTTTGCTAGATTTACTTAGCAAACAGCGCCATGAACAAAGCCAGCTAGTCATGCAACGAGATGAGTTACGGCGCACGCCGCTAAAAGCACAAAGTAAAGCACAAGCTATTGCTACAGAGCGGTTAATTTTAGTGGCTGAAGATCACCCCACTAACCGCAAAGTACTTAAGCGGCAATTAGAAAGCTTAGGGTATTACGCAGACTATGTAGAAAATGGTGTGCAGGCACTGCAAGCACTAGAGCAGCAAAACTACAATTTGTTGATCACCGATTGCCACATGCCTGAACTCGACGGCTATGAATTAACCCGCAGATTACGCGATTCAGGCTATACCATCCCCATTATTGCTCTTACCGCCAATGCGTTAATTGGTGAAGCTGACCATTGTCTGGCTATGGGAATGAATGGTTATATAAGCAAGCCCGTTAGTCTAGCCACGTTACAAGCTAAATTAAATAAGTATTTACCAAACATTGAGCAAAATACTGACTTAGCCCACATTAACACCAGCGAAGTTGTCGCTGCACAGCCTGAGTTACCGTTAAAGCTTACAGAATTGCAAACTATGTTTGGCTCAGTCGATGATGTGCTGCAACTACTTAGCGAGTTTATTAGTAGTTCAAAACACGATCTTTACGAGCTTAGTAATGCTGCAGCTAATGATAACTTTATGCAGCTCAGTAGTATTGCACATCGCTTTAAAGGCGCAGCAAAAATGGTATTAGCCGAACGCTTAGCTGAACTAGCTGATGAGTTAGAGCTAGCAGCAAATCAGCAGCAAACGGCTTTATGCCTAAGCCATATTCAAGCCTTATACCAAACATTAGCGGATTATGAGCACAGCATAAAAAACGCAACAAAATAGCGTGTATAATACTGATCATTAAGAAAGTTTTACACTGCTCATAATGGTTAAAGCCATATAGCAAACGCTATAGCCGGAGCCAAACGCTATTTTAAATAATAAAATGATCGCTTTTAAAATAAGCGACGTAATGTAATGTGAAGGGCTTAAAAAGTTGGCTGTCGGGTAACCAAGGTCACTGTGTATATTCCCCTTCGCCATGTAAGTTAAAAAAGGTGTATTTTTTGATGATTTATACACCTTATTTATTTTTGTAAACTAAGGGTCTGTTGATCTTTCAAGGTTAAATTTGCAGCAGCGTGTTTGGTATTTAGGCAAGGCAGAGCCTATGTGGTGTGGTTATT
>TARA_R110000796_G_scaffold58965_6_pt1 | contig 19197 bp, 20 predicted proteins | sample TARA_R110000796 | Tara Oceans TARA_R110000796 (sample SAMEA4397815) | marine metagenome | biome: Polar Biome; feature: [SRF] surface water layer (ENVO:00010504); material: water (ENVO:00002006), including particulate matter (ENVO:01000060) such as... | depth 5 m
TGATAAGATAAACTTATCCATAAGACAAAAGGGTGTGCAGAATAGAGTTATATTAATTCTAAACCCATCTACTAAAGAACATTGGATATACAAAAGATTCTTTGAACAGGCAGGAGTTAAAGAGGGCTTCACAGGTGTTAAAGACAATGTTACATACATTCATAGTACCTACTTAGACAACGTAGAGAACTTAGACGATTCTTTTTTAACTGAGGTTAATAGAATTAAAGATAGTAACCCAAAGAAATATAATCATGTTATCTTAGGCGGTTGGCTAGATAAGGCTGAGGGCGTTGTGTTTAATAATTGGTCTTTCGGTTCGTTCAATCCTAATGGCTTACAAACATCTTGCGGAATGGATTTTGGTTTTAGTGTTGATCCAGACACACTAACAGAGGTTGCAATTGACAGAGTTAAGAAAAAGATATACCTTAAAGAGTTGCTTTATAGTAACGGATTAAAAACAGATGTATTAGTTCAGATGTTATTAGATAGGGCTGGTAGTAAATTGATAGTAGCAGATAGTGCAGAGCCTAGACTCATAGCAGATTTAAAAAGTAAAGGTGTTAATATAGTTCCAGTTAAAAAGGGAACGATTGAAAGTGGTATTACTATAATGCTAGGCTATGAAATCATAGTAGATCCAAACAGTAATAACATTGCAAAAGAATTAAACAATCATACATATGCAGATAAAGGATCTAAGCTTTACATAGATGATTTTAATCATGCAATAGATGGAAGTCGATATAATATCATATATCATTTAGATAGACCTAATAGAGGTAATTACGACATAAGATAACCGAATTAACAAAAACCATATAAAATTGTTATATAAGTAATGAAGATAAAGATAACACAACCGACCAAATTAAAAGAGATTAAGTTATCTCAGTACACTAAGTTTTTAAGAACTACAAAAGACAGTGAAGACGAAATGTTTATTGCTAAACAATTGGTCGGTATATTCTGCAACTTACCTGATAATATTGTAAATCAAATAAACGTAAAAGAGTTTGATGCTATAGTTAAAGAGCTGACCGAATTGTTAAATACAGAACATGAGTTAGTGACTACATTTAGTTTACATGGTGTTGAGTACGGATTCATACCTAGCTTTGAAGACATAACTATTGGAGAAAAGGTTGATTTGGATTTGTTCTACAAAGACATTGATAACATAGGTAAAGCTATGAACGTGTTATACAGACCTATCACTATTAAACAAAAAGGAAAGTATTTAATTAAAGAATATAATGGTAATGGTGAGTCGTTGGACGTGACTCTAGACGTTGCGTTTGGTGCTAATGTTTTTTTTTCGGATTTAATGAGCGACTTACTGAGTTATACCCAGAGCTTTATAGAGCAGGAAGTGGTGCGCAATCCGAAAGTATCGCAAACTTTGGCACAAAATGGGGTTGGTATAACTCACTCTACAGAATCGCTGAGTTTAATCATATCACAATTGAAGAAGCAACTGAAAGGAAATTACACCCTGAACTAACATTTTTAAGTTTTGAAGCGGATAAGAATAGAATGGAAGCGGAACTAATAAAGAAAAAGAAATGAGTTACAATGCATTAATAGAAACAATCAAACAGACATTTGAATCTGATTCAATGGTTAGTACTGTGGTTTCTGGTGACGCTACAGATGTAGACAACTATAAAAAGAATTTGTTTCCTTTGGTTCATGTCGAAGTTACAAATATGCCGTTCTTAGGAAGTCAAAACACATCAACTGTAGATTATAATGTAGTGATTACAGTCGTAGATATAAGAGACGTTAACAAAGAAGAGGATAGAGATAAGTTTTGGACTAACGACAACAGGAACGACAACTGGAACACTACAGCGTTTATACTTAGGACAGGTCAGGTAAAGATGATTAAAGAGATTTACGGAGATAACATTTCACTAAACGGAGCAACAGCAGCAGATAAATTAGATGGTGTTCGTGCAAATGTTTTAGATGGTTGGCAACAAACATGGACTGTATCTGTTCCTAACATTTACATAAAAGCATGTGATGTCTGATATAAAGTTACAGAATACTCAAGAGGCTTTAGATTTGTTTCTAGAGCGAGTTATAAGTAAGTCAAAAGACAACCTAAGTAAAAGAGGCGTTAATGCGTCAGGAGACTTGTCAAAAAGTTTAAAGAGTAAAGTAAAAGTAAGTAAGAATAGTTTTGAGGCAGTAGTTTTAGCGGAAGATTATGCTAAGTTTATAGACAGAGGTGTTAAAGGTGTCAAGAGTGGTTCATCATTAAGTGGATTTGCTTATAAATCAAAAGGAGGAAAGAACGGATTAAAAGGTATGCCACCGCCTAGCGCCTTTGATAAATGGAATGTAAGAAGAGGTAGAGCAGCGAGAGATGAAAAAGGTAGGTTCTTGTCTCGTAAACAGTTGAATTTTAAAACTGCGGTTGGTGTGTTCATGTATGGTATCAAGCCTACAAAGTTTTTAACAGATCCGATTGAGGAGGAGTTTAATAAATTACCCAGAGAATTAGTAGAGGCTTACGGTTTAGATATCGAAAAGTTTATAGAATTTTTATTAAAAGAATAGTATGCCAACATTTAGCGAAATAGAGATTACGTTTATACAAGACTTTGAATTGAATTACAATGTAAGTGTATCAACATCTACATCTGGTGCTGCTGCAGTGCCTCAAGTATGGGACTGGGTGGCTTCTAGGAGTTCAGGGTTTGAGGTTACAATAGGAACACCGACAGCAACAGCAGGAGAAACAACAGCTATAAATTTTAAGGCAGCATTTGATTTAGACAACCCGACTGGATATGTGACTACATTATTAAGCAACGTATTAACTATAGCAATTGAGAACCCTGCTTTAACATGGGTGGGGTTTAATGCCAAAAACGGACTAACAAGATTAACAGAGGGTGTTGAGTATTCTGTTCTATTTAACAACTACAACGTACCTATTGATAACTCAAATATAGAGTTCGCTTTGGTTAAATCTCCTCACTATGTAAACATCCCTTTCTTTTTTGAAACAACTGTTTCTGTGAATCTAGAGGTTTCTGTTTGGAGTGGAGATTTAACAGCACCTCCTGCAACACCTACCTACTCATTAACAATACCTAGACCAACTGTAAATTTTGTTGAATTTAATATAAATCTATCTGATTTAATAGGCGAGAACTTAGAGTACACTCCTACAATTGATTTATCATCAACTACTCAGGTAGTAGATTCACAGACTAATGAGGTTAAGTGGATCAAATACACAGCTATCTACTTAGATGAAAGTGAAATTATTGCAAATATAGTAGGAACATTTGTTGCTGTAGATGGTTACGGTTTTTATAATGAGGGAGCTAACCCTACAAAACCAGTTAACAACGTCTTAACATTAGCTTCAATTCGTAAAGTTGCTAGAAACGGTTTTATATTGTTTCCTTTTGTTAACAATGGCACTATAACATCTATTGATATTAATAGTAATACAGGTCAAATAAATGCTACTGAGACAATAACAGCAGCAAACCAAAGTACAAAGATAGTTCAATACCTAGAGGTGGATGTAAGCCAAGCGACTACAGATGAATATATAACTATCACTACATCGTCAGGAGTTGTTACAACTTACGAGGTTGTTGATGAGTGCAGATACAACCCTATACAAGTTATCTTTAAAAACAAACTTGGCTCTTATGATTGTATAACTTTATTTAAGAAGTCTAACGAGTCCTCTAGTTCTAAGAGTGATGAGTTTGTTAACAATTATATATCTGGAGGATCTTACAATACAACTAAGCATCAATACCAAAAATTAAACGTAACAGCAAAGAAGACAATAAAAGCAAACAGCGGTTATATAAACCAAATAGAAAATACTCTATACGAGCAGTTGCTTTATAGTGATACGGTTTACTTTTACGAAAACAGTTTGCTAGTACCTGTAAATGTTAAGACAAGTTCATTAGAGTACAAGACAAGAGTAAACGATAAGTTAGTTAATTACGAATTAGATTTTGAATACGCTTACAATATAATTCAGAATGTATAAAAAATATACAAAATAATTTGATAACACAAGTATTTATAGAGGGTCAAAGATTAGATTTATTTGACGATGAGAACATAAGTATCACTCAAGGTGTGCAAGATGTCAAAGATATATCTAAATTGTTTGCGGACTTTAGCCAGTCGTTTAGTGTTCCTGCGTCTAAAAACAACAACCGTATATTTAAACATTATTATAATCAAGACATAGACAACGGGTTTGACGCACGTACTCGAAAGCCTGCAGTAATAAACATAAACACCTTGCCATTTAAAACGGGAAAGATGCAGTTAAACGGTGTGAAGATAAAAGATAATTTACCATCTTCATATAAAATAACATTCTTTGGAGATGTAATAAAGGTTAAGGATTTAATAGGTGATGACAAGTTAAATGAGTTGACATGGCTTAGTAATTTTGATAGTGAATACTCAGACGTTAAAGTGCTAGAAGGTTTGACTACTGGTTTAGATTTTACAGTTGGTAGTGTTAGTTATCCTGCTGCAGTAATCTATCCTTTAATATCTTATGATAGACAATACTTATATAATTCTAATGTATCAGATGTAACATCTACGGAGACTCTAGTTAATATTGCTTACGGTGCAGGTCGAACTGATGGTGTTTTGTTTTCAGGATTGAAGCCAGCGATAAAACTAAGCATAATAGTAGAGGCGATACAGCAAAAATACGGTTTTAATTTTATAGGTGGGTTCTTTGAGTCTCAAATATTCAAAGACATTTACGTTAATCTAAACAAGAGTACAGAGAGTTTAGCAAATGGTTTTTTAGTTGTTGAGAATTTGACAACTTCAATACCTTTAGCGACAGGTAACGTGTCTAATAGAACAAGGTATTTTGTTAATGTGTTTCCAGATTCAGGATTCGTAACAGTGCCTTACGGTATTAGAGTATATAGAGACAACGAATTAATATACGAATCAAATATAAATCTAACAGGAACAAGCCCTCTGCAGTTTACTAATAATGAACCTAACTCATCAGAGACTTATAGGTTTGAGGTTGTGACTGAACAAAATTTTAGTTTCACAGGAACAACAGATTTAAAACACCAATACTTTACACCTACATCGGCAACTCCATTAGTATCTATTGGAACTTATCCAAACTCTTACTCTGGTTTGTCAATAAGTCTAGTCGCAAATGTATTAAACGAAATTAAAGATATAAAGACGTATGAATTTTTAACAGGTTTGTTTAAAACATTTAACTTAGTTGTTACCAGTTCAGGTGATGACATACTTGTTGAGGACTTGCCAAGTTGGTACACTCAAGGTCGTATTATAGACGTTACAAAATACATAGACACTACTAAAAAGGATGTAGACAAGGGTGTTATCTTTAATGAAATAGATTTTAAGTTCAAAGAAAGCGATCAAATTCTTGCAGATGAGTTTAAACAATCCAATAATCGTGTCTACGGTAATGAAGAATTAACACTTTACACTGATTCAACGGAGACTGAGAAATTAGATGGTACAACTTTAGACGTTGAGTCTGAATTTGAGAACCCTGTATTTGAAAGATTGTTTAATTTAGATAATAACGACCTTACAAGTGTTCAATATTGCCCTTATTTTAACAGGTCAATACAAAGTATAAGCGGTTCGCCTTTCATGTTCTACGTTAATTCCGTACCCGTATCAACAAACACTATAGGTTTTAAGGGGTCGAGTACTTATCAAGAGGTTGCAGTACCAATTTTAATGCCTAGTCACTCGCAAGATATAGACTTTCCTAGTTTTAATTTAAACTTTGCTGCCGAGATAAACGAATATACTAACGATGTGTTCCCAGATACGATATATAAAAGGTTTTATTCTGATTATATAGGCGATGTGTTTAGTAATAAGCGAAGAAATTTTAAATTTGATTCTATACTTCCACTATCAATACTAAATGATTTAAAACTAAATGATAGGCTAGTTATAAAGAACACTAGATATATTATAAATAAGATAACCTCAAACCTAACCAAGAGGGGCGATAAGTTGGAATTGATAAACGACATATACTCATCTCCTTTGGTTAGTGATGTTTTAAGAACCTCACTATTTAGAATAGCTCAGGGTTTTTTTAGTAGCGTTGCTCAAAGTGGTTCAGCTCAATATGTAGGGATTAAAGACCAAAACGCAACACGTTTAGATTTAGGTTTTGGTGTGTCTTGGCTTACCGTAAACTCTATAGGCAAAGGAAGTATTGCGACTGTCTCATTTACATTGACTGCTAATAATACAGCGAGTTTTAGGCGTGCAGGAATACAGGTTAACGATGGTTTGAACAATCCGATATTTTACGTATCACAAAACGAAAGTTTCATAACAGTAGACAACAATTTAATAACAGTAGATAATAATATAATAACAGTAGATAATGGCTAAACAAGTAATCGCAGTTGGTTCTGCACCGAATGATGGAACAGGTGACCCGTTAAGGGATTCAATGGTTAAAGTAAATAGTAATTTTACAGAGGTTTACGATGACCTAGAGACTAAACAAAGTTTTACTGGGTTGCTTTTAGATAGTGAAACAGCAGCAACTTCTGGAAATGTGACAATTAACAAACCGATGGGTAAATGTAATGTTGTCACAGGTACGACATCTGTAACTATAACCAATAATTTAGTAACTGCGGATAGTTGTGTTTTTGCAACTATACTAAATCAAGACGCTACATCTGTTAGAAATATCGTACCAACCGCAGGAGCTTTTACAATATATCTAGGAGCTGGAACTGCTGGAGCTGTAGTTATTTGCTTTGTAGTTATTAATTCAGCACCATAACATGATAGACTTAATATTAAAGATGTTAGATATTAATAAGATGCATGGAGTATCTAAGAATATAGACATAGCAAAAGGTAGTAATAAAATACCAACAACGCTTAGAGAGGGATTTAATCAATTTAAAAGGAGTTTAAAATGGCTATAGAAAAAACCATTATAATAAAGGCAGACACTAAAGACGCTAAAAAGAATGTAGATAAATTAACCGACTCAGTTGAGGGTGTGACAGATGCATCACAAGATTTAGAAACCCAAAACAAAGTAACAGCAAAAAGCGCGAAGAGTGTAGGTTTAGGTGTTAGAGCTATAGGCACAGCGTTAAAAGCTATTGGAATAGGATTGGTTATTGCTTTGTTTGCTAAATTAGTAGAGGTGTTTTCTAGGAATCAAAAAGTAGTTGATTTCTTTTCTGCTAGTGTAGAGGTTTTGTCTATTGCGTTCAATGATTTGTTTAATTTTTTATTTGATAATGCGGGAGGTGTTATTGATTTCTTTAAAGATATCTTTGAAAACCCTTTAGAAAATTTAAAAAAGTTAGGTGAAGCCATAAAGAAAAACTTAATAGAAAGGTTTGTATCTCTTTTAGAAGTTTCAGGATTTTTAGCAGATGCATTTGTTAAGATATTTGAAGGTGATTTTTCTGGTGCGATAGATTCTATTAAGGAGGCTGGAGAAGAAATGGCAGACGTTTTTACAGGCGTAGATGATACAGTAGACAAGGTTGTTGGTACGGTTGAAAAGGTTGTAAAAAGTGTATCTAATTATGCGATAGAAACAATAAAAGCAGCGTCAGCAAACATACAATTAAAAAACTCAGCAGAATTAGCAGCAGCTCAACAAGGTAGACTAGTTGAGCAATTTGATAGAGCAGCAGAACAACAAAGAAAACTTAGAGATGACCAATTTGCATCTATACAAGACAGGATAAAAGCTAGTAATCAACTAAAAAAAGTATTAGACGACCAAGAGAAAGCGATGCTTTCACAGGCTGGTTTACAAGTTGCAGCAGCACAAGCACAAGTAAATACTAATAATAGTATAGAGAATCAGGTCGCTTTAACAGACGCATTAGCTAATAAAGAGGCGATACTAGCACAAATACAAGGTTTTAGAACTGAACAATTTGAACAAAACAACGCACTTAGAAAAGAAGAAATAGAACTAGACCAAACTATAGCAGATGCGGATAAGGAGAGACAGTTGTCTCAACTAGCCTTTGAAGAGGAGCAAGCGACTACAGAGGCTCAGAAATTAGAGTTCAAACGTCAAGCATTAGACCTAGAAAACGAAATAATATTACAAGACCTAGAGAGAAAAAGAGAACTATATAAGGAGGGAACTCAGGCTAGAGTAGACGCTGAACAAGAATTTTTAACACGTAAACAAGAGTTAGACAACGAAAGAAAAGCAGCAGATAAACAAGAAATAGTAGAGTCTAAAGTTTTGGCAGCTCAAAAGGAGGCTTTAGCTATTGGAGCGTTAAATAACATATCAGAAGTATTGGGTAAAACTTCCGCAGCAGGAAAAGCAGTTGCAGTTGCTTTATCATTAATAAACACCTATCAAGGTATAACAGCAGAATTGGCGACTAAAACCGTTACTCCTTTTGAAATAGGATTAAAGATTGCCAACATTGCTACCGTTGCAGCGATTGGTTTTAAATCAGTAAAAGATATCATGTCAACTAAACTACCTTCATTTGCTGGAAATGCAGGAGGTGGTGGTGGTGGAGGAGCTTCCGCACCATCATTTAATGTTGTCGGTAATAGTGGAGTGTCTCAAATAGGACAAACACTTAACCAAGACCAAGAACCTGTACAGGCTTTTGTGGTGGGTAACGCTGTGACCTCTCAACAAGCTCTCGATAGGGATATTGTAGAGACTGCAACACTAGGGTAATTTAATCTTTTTAAACAATAACTATAATTTAATTGTTATATAAGTAATGAAAGTATACGAAGCAATATTTAACGAAGAATCTGTAAAAGGAGTATATGGTATTTCATTAGTTGAAAGTCCTGCAATAATGGAGGAGTGGATAATGCTAACGGAACAACCTAAAGAAATAAAGTTTGCAGCAGTTGACGATACTAAAAACCTATTACTAGGTGCTGTGTTAATTCCTGAACAAAGAATCTATAGGAATATGGATGGCAACGAGTTTGAAATGAAATTCAGCGCAGATACTATTGAGAGGTTAGCGCATAATTTTCAAAAGCAAAGTTTTCAAAACAACTCTAGTTTAGAACATGAAACAAAATTAAGCGATGTTACATTTGCTGAAACATGGATAGTTCAAGATACAGAAAATGATAAGTCGAACGCATTTGGAAAAACATACCCTAAAGGAACATGGGTTGCAATGTCTAAAGTATCAAACGAGGTTTACGCTAAAGCAAAAAGCGGAGAGATAAAAGGCTTTTCAATTGATGCCTTATTACAATTAACAGAAGTTAAATTTAAAAATGAAGTAAATATGAGTGTAGAAACAAAATCTATAACTGATGCGATCAAGGAGGGCTTTAACGCTTTACTTGGGAAAACAGAAGTAGCAAAAGAAGAAGTTAAGTTAATGGACGAGCCAGTAATGGAAGAGCCTAAAGCAGAAGAAGAGCCTGCTACAGATGTAGAAGCCTTAAAAGAGGCGATTATGGGAATGTTAGCAGAGTTTAGTTTAAGTGTTGACAAGAAAATCGAAGACGTTAAAGTTGAATTTTCAACTGCTAAAGATGTTTTAGTAAAAGAAAATGAAGATTTAAAAGTTGAGCTATCAAAGGAGACAGAAGTAGAGCCTTTAAAAACTAAAGGAGAGGCAAAAGTTGAGTTCAAAGATATGAGCAACTTTGAAAAAATGGAGTACAGAAAACAAAACAAACACTAAAAACACAATAAAAAATGGCAGTAAATTATACGGGTGGTAAAACCAACCAAACTGAATTAGAAAAAATTCAACAAGAATTATATGCTGAATCTTTCACATTTCGTGATGGTTTAGTAGAGATTGACGAAGGTCACAAGTCAGGAGCAGATGTTTATGAGTCTAGCGTAGATGTAACAATCGGAGCAGCGACTACAGCAGGAGTAACTGCAACAGGAGACATCGATTTAAACGCAAACAAAACAGGAGTTTCATTAGTATCTTTTCAGTTTCAAGATGTGATTGAAGAGGATTCTTTAAAGGGAACACGTTTCGAGCGTTCAATGTCTAGAGGTGCTTTTAACATTGTATCTGATGAGTTTGATAGAAGTGTATTAGTACAAGTTGCGCCAGCAATTGGTGAGGTTGTAGAGAATATGATTTGGAACGGAGCAACAGCAGCGCAAAAAACTGCAATCGCAGCTTTAACTGCAGGAGCTTCACAAGGTTCTATTTCAGCAGGAGCGAAAACATTAGCAGCAGCAATGCCGACTAATTTAGTTAACTCTTTGCCAGCAACTATCTTGTACAACGATTCACAAGCTAAGGCAACTCCTGGAACTGGTTTAGGTGATTACAGAAAAGTATTATCTATTTCTACAGTAACATCTGCAACGATTGCTGCTGAGTACGGTAAGATTTACGGATCAATACCAAGTAAGGTTTTAAACAGTATTAGCGAAACGCCTAAGATTTTTGCTCCATTAGGAGATAAGCAGCTTATAATGTTAGCAAATAACGCAGTAGGAGCAGCTCAACAAATTAACTTTTTAGTTAATGGTGACAATGTTTCTTACAACGGTATTGAGATTGTATTTGTTCCATTGGTAGGATTTAGAATTGTAGCAATACCTTCTTATTTGAAAGTATTATGTGATTTAGCTTCTGATGTTTCAACTCTTAACATTGGTCAAATGTCTAACGGTGCAAGACAACGTTATATCAAGAACATCCAAACGATGACGACTTGGTGTGTAGGTCAGAAATATATCACTCTTTACGGAGGATAGAAATAAATAATTAATAACATTAAAAAGGTGGTGACTGTTTAAGCTACCACCTTTTTTATTTAAAAAAATATAAAAATATGGCGTGTGTATTAACAAGCGGAAGGACAGAACCTTGTAGAGATGCGATAGGTGGTTTAAAAGCTATCTATTTATTTGACTTCAAAGACGATTCTTTTACAATAACAGCAGGTGAGGCTACAGCAATCGATGCTGCAGTAACAGAGGTTTTCAAATATGAATTACTAGCAGATGGTAATACTTTAGTAGAGAGCTTTACAGCAGATGCGAATAATGGAACTTCTATCTACGAACAAGTTTTAACGGTAGCGTTAAAGAAACAAGATAAAAGTACAGCTAGTGAGGTTGCAACTATTGTAAAGGCTAGACCTATTGCAGTTGTTCAGTCAAGAGATGGAAAATATAAAGTTGTGGGAATTTCTGATGGAACTGTAGCGACTGGGGATATTCAAAGTGGAGGAGCGAAAGCAGACTTTAACGGTTACAACCTAACATTAACAGCAACAGAAGTATTGCCAGCACCTACATTAGATGCGTCAACGGTTACAGCTTTGATTGCTTTAGTAAGTGCAACTAATATAAATCCTTAGTATTAAAAACATAGTACTTTAAAAGAACGCTATCTTTAATTAGGTAGCGTTCTTTTTTTACAAAAACTACTAATTAATTGTTATATAAGTGATGATAATAGTAAATGTAAACTTAGCGACTAACACAATAAAAGTATTACCAAGATATTACTCTACTGTTACAACAAATATAACAGTTACGATTACAAATGAAGATACTAGGCAAGATGTATCACACGTGGCATCTAGTGTAACAGTGTCGGATGGTTTCTTGTCATTCAATACTAACGCATCTTTTACTGAAAACTCTACTTATAGAGTTAAAATAGTAGACAAAACAATTGAAAGGGTGGTTTTTAGAGGTAAAATATTCTCTACAGACCAATCAAAACAAAACTATATTATAAATGGATAGCGGAGATATAAAATTAATTGAGTTAGGTTCTTATGTTAGACCAGAAGTTAAAGAGTACTATGGTAAAGACTGGGTTCTTAACGGTGAAAACAACAGTTATCCACAATACGTAATAGATAGACGTATAGGGTCGCCTACAAATGGCGCAATTATAGAGGTTTTTTGCGAGTTAATGTATGGTAAAGGTTTAGCTATTGGAGATGATGATGAAGTTTACAAAGATTTAGTAGAGATATTTCCAAAAAGAGAGCAAAGAAAGTGTTTAGCAGACCTAAAAACTTTTGGTTATTACTTCATGCAAATATTGAGAAGTAAAGGAACAGAGAAAAAGATTGCTAAAATTTTACATCTACCAGTTGAAAAAATGGGTAGGGATAAAATGGACGAAGAAGGGGATATAAACGGAGCTTGGTATTGTGAAGACTGGACAAGCATCCATAAAAATAAGCCTGAGTTCATACCTGAGTTTAAAGGAGAGTTAACAGATTCTAGAATGGTTAAGTCGGTTGTGCCTCATCAACAAGGGCAAACTTATTTCTCATTACCTAGTTATGTTCAAGGTCTGCAATATGCAGAAATGGAAGAGGAGATATCGAACTATTGTATTAACCACATTAAAAACGGTTTAAGTTTTGGTTATATTATAAACTTTAATAACGGTGCTGCTTTAAATAAAGAACAAAAGGACGCAGTAGAAACAATGATAAAAGAAAAATTAACTGGCTCTAGTAACGCTGGTAAATTTATATTATCATTTAACGATTCTAAAGATGTAGAGGTCACCGTTGTGCCTTTGGAGGTTTCTGACGCTCATAGTCAATGGGAGTTCCTAACAAAATTATCTAGTGAGAAGATAGTAACATCACATGGAGCGTTTCCTGCTTTGTTTGGTTTACAAACTTCTAGCGGTTTCAGTTCTAACGCTGACGAATTAGACGTACAATCTAAACTTGTTCAAGATTATCAAATAAACCCTAAACAATCATTTTTTATTGATGAGTTAGCCGAATTATTAAAAGTTAATAATCTAAATACTGACCTTAATTTTATACCGTTAAGAGATGGATATAATAGTACGGAAGACGAAGACGAAGAGGTTTTAGATGATGTTGTAGACGAAAACGAATTAGAAGAAGAGGATTTGAGATTGTCGGAACATATTTGTTTAAATACAAATAACGCTGACTTTCTTATAAACTTAGGTGAAGATGTAGATGAAAATGAATGGGATTTATTAGATGATAGACGTTGCGATAAGATAACGCTATCAGAAACGCAATTAAATCTAGTGATTGAATTAGCGCAAACACCTAAGACATCCAAAAAGAATAGCGAACAAGATACAAGCCTTTTTAAGATACGTTATAAATACGCAGGTGCATCTACAGGTGAACGTGATTTTTGTCGTAAAGTATTAGAATCAAGTAAAGTTTATAGAGCAGAAGATTTAGATGCTAACTATAATTATAACGAAGATTTTGCACCAGAGGGTAAAAGTTCATATAATATATTTAACTTTAAAGGCGGTGTTAATTGTCAACACTTTTGGCAGCGTGTAATATTCTTAAAGAAAGGTAATGACAAAATAAGCGTTAATAAGGCACGTAAAATGATATTAGCACTAGAGCCTGATGAAAGACAAGAGGCTAAATGGGAGCAGAACGATAAGAGAGTAGCAAAAGTAGCAGAACCTCAAAATAATTGGTGGAGTTTAAAACCTAATTACAGAAAATAAGATGACATACTTAATAACATCACATGAGATAAAATTGAATACCTCTATGGGCGGGAACGTTGATAGCGATAAGTATTTACATTATATAAACGATGTTCAAGTCATGGTTCTTGAAAACGTTTTAGGCACAAAGTTATACGACAAGATTATAACAGACTTTAATAGTGGTTCTTTAGCGGGTTTATATCTTCAAATGTTTAATGATTATATTAAGCCTGTAATATGGCATAGTGTATTCGCTGAATATATTAAGATGGGTCAAATCATAGTCGGTAACGGTGGGGTTTATAAGCACATCGCACAAGATGCAGAAATAGCTTCCGATGATAGTATTAACTACTCAGCAAAGAACGCTCAAAGTAAAGCGGACACATACATTGATAGACTTATCAGATTCCTAGTAGATAAAGAGCCTGACATTGTAGAATACACAACTACTCAAGATAATGATTACGACATAGAACCATCTAACGCATTACAAACTATTAGTGGTTGGTATTTGACTGGGAGCGATCCAGAATTAGATTACTTAAAAAAGGCTGCTAATGGCGGTATTTTTGGAGGTGATTTTTTAGAACTTGAATAAATGACATACGAGCGAAGTAGTAAATACAATAAAGAAAAAACAGAGGACTTAAAAAAAGTTCAATTATACTTAAAAAAAATAGATGAGTTGCACGTTGACAAAAGGCAGGAGCGAACCACTATGTAGGGATAGTATAGGAGGTGTTAAAAACGTTTATCTTTTAAATTACATACCTTATACTTATAACCAAATACAAGGCGTTAGAGGTGTTAGTATTACGGATTTCCCAAGTAGTGATTTATATAAATATGAGGTTGTAAACGGTAATTTCTCAGAGACAATTAACAACGATGAGAACGGTATAAATTACTCTCAAAGTTTAACCTTTACATTATATAAACAAGACTTAGCAACTAGCATAGAATTGAATTTAATGCAAAAAATTGATTTACGTTATATCGTAGAGTTTAATAACGGTCAGTTTAAAATGGGAGGTGTTTATAATGGCGCGAGGTTAGATAGTTATACAATAGAAAGCGGAAGCACAAAAAGCAGTTTAAACGGTTACAATTTAACATTTAGTAGTGAAGAAGAATATGCTTCACCTTTTTTAGATGATTTAGGTGTTTTGGGTAATTACTTATTATTAGAAAACGAATTTAATGTACTGCTAGAAAATAGTGGTTTTATAATATTATAATAAAATGGCAAATAAAAAATTATCAGAACTTACAACAACACAGACACTAAGTTCTACAGACTTAGTTTACGTTGTTAAAGACGTAGCAACAACTCCAGTGTCTAGAGGTATGACCGCTGAGAGCCTAACCGCTGCAGTTGCCACTAGCTCGGTATCTACTAACCCAGTAGAAAACACATACGCAAACGTAGCCGCAATGATTGCTGACCAATCAAATCAAACGCTTAACTTCTTTGAGTTTGTAGAAGATACAGAAGTATATTACGAGTATCTAGGAACTACTACACCATCTATTGCAGATTATAGACTGTTATCAGATTCAGAAGTTTTAACAGTAACAGGTAACAACGGGTACAAAACTTTTAGATTACAAGCAATACAAGACGACTCTACACCTCTAACGACTGTAAGTAATGGAAGAATAGGTCTTCAATATGATAACGGAACTGATGCAGTTACAGGTATTCTATTTAATAGCGCATACACTAGAATAATTCAAAGATATGTTTCTTTGTCTGGAAGTGTAGACTACTACATTAACATATACAACAGAAGTAAGCGACAATACCAACTTGCAAAGGTTACAGGATTCGCAACAGTTAATACAAATTTCACTTTAGCAAGTATCGAGAACACAATTAGCAGAAATGATTTTGCGGTAAATAACAGGCTAGAGGTTTTATTTGATGTTGATGTTGCGGGAGGTTCTAACGCTGTATTAGACAGAACAGGAACAGCGTTAACATTTGATAGCGATGCTTATTATAATAAAAACACTTATTTAACAACAGGTAACTTAACACTAAGCGACGCATCAGCGATTAACGGAAAAACTGGTGTTATATGGTGTAATGGTTATGTTCCAACTATTACGGGATTAACTTATCTAGTAGCAAGTGGTAGTTTCCTATCTAACAAATTAAATATAGCTACTTTCAACTATGTAAATAGCACAAATTATAAAGCAGAAGTTAGGGTTGTAAATTTAAGCACGTTATCATCGCCAACATTATCAGCAGCAGAGGGTAATGCTGAGATTGCTTTGACGTGGAGTTCAATAAGTAACGCTGATAATTATGTAATACAAAGGAGTTTAGATAATTTCGCAACTGCTGGAACTCAAATTTACAGTGGCGCATTGCTAACTTTTACAGACACAGGAAGAACGAACGGAACTCTTTATTATTATAGAGGTATTTCAGAAGGTGCTGGCAGAATATCAAGCGGTTTTAGTGCTACTGTTTCATCAACTCCTACTAGCAATTTATTTTTAAGTAATTTAGTAGCAGCATATAAATTTGAAGATAATGCAAATGATTATACAGGAAATCACAACGGAACAGCAACAGCATTAACTTATGTAACAGGAGGTACTCCTTCGGTTGGGAAGTCTGCTGATTTTAACGGAAGCACCAGTCAAGTGATAATACCAACAAGTACAGACTTTTTATTTAGTGATGGATCTACAACGGATTTGCCTTTTACTATTGTGATAACAGGTAATATAGATAGTGGTTCTGGTAATTCAGGGTTTATTTGCAAAGGCAATCAATTTGCAGTAGGTTTTAATAATGGTTTAACTTTATTTTGTGCATTATACGATAGCTCAATATCTAATAGATTAAGGGCTAGTGCTTCTGCAACGGTAGTTGGTAGTTATAATAGGTTTGTAATTACTTATGATGGAGGTGGGTTATCAACAGGAATTAAAATGTATCAAAATGGATCTGTTTTATCACCAGTAGCAGAAAGCCCAGCGGTAGGAACTTATAATTACATGAAAGATGGTGGTACTGATTTAAATATAGGTAATAATTTCCAAGAAACATTTATAGACATGAATGGTAAGCTTGACCAAATACAAATTTACAAAAATAGAGAATGGACTGCTACAGATGTAACAGACGATTTCGCATTAGTTAACGCAGGAACTGACCCAATAGCATAATGAGTTTATTTACAGATCATTTCAAAGTATCATCAGAAGAATATACAGAGGGCGAAATCACTATGAATGAGTTTGCTCTCGGTGGTCGTGTTAGAAACTTAGCAAACCCTATGATGTTGTGGTTTAATGGTTCAACTTACGCTGTAGGGTACAAACCCAATAATCAAAACAATCAAGTTTGGGCGCAAAAGCAGACAGGAGATAATATTGATGCATATACAGTAGGAACAGGCACAAGTGTTTCAGAGCCATTAAATCACCCAGTACCAGCTATTTTTATAGATGATTCTGGTTATATTTACGTGGCTCAAAATGAGTTCCATGTAAACCCATTTAGGCTTTGGAGAAGTGATAGTCCTGAAGATATTAGTTCTTTTACTCTAGTAGGTAGTTTTGACACTAACGGGAGTTATTTAGCATTAATAAAGCAAAGCGATACTAATGTAACTTTATCCACTAGATCAGGAGATAACAGCCTTGCTGTAAAGGGATACGATTATAGTGTGTTAGAGGTTGATTTGACAAACGCATCTTACACGAAGACTTTAGTTGTAGAGATGGATTTCGGAACTAATCAAGTAAGAGCATATTTAGGTGGAACATCTTTTCATGGCACATCGGATTATCGTGCTTATGGTTTAAGCTCAAGAAAAGAAGGTACTTCTAGGTTTTACAAGTATTCAATAATGTGGTCTGATGATTCAGATACTTTTTATAATAGCGGCATGTCGTTTAATAAAAACGTTCCTGCTACATCGGCAATAACTTATTCCGAATTAGATACAAACTATTCTTTTATAGGTAGTGACTCGGCGCAAATAACTGATATCTCTGCGTGTAACATGATACAAGTAGGAGATGATGCATTTGTTTCATATCGAACAGGGTCTGGCGCTTTTTCTATTAAAAAAGTAAACAGAATAACAGGAACAGAAGCGGAGGTTGCTTTAGGTTTAAGTTTGTTTAACGCAACAAATGGAGATAATAATGTATATTTATATTATAACGGTAGCAATATAGTAATGACTGTTAAAATGAGCGACCAAGCTGTAAAGATTTACACTTTAGAAACTGATTTAAGTGGTCTTGCTTATGTAAGAGATATTGAAAACGCGGTAGATGGTAATTACATTGGGATGCCTGCAAACCTAAGCGAAGTTCCTAATGGTGATTCTTACTTAATAACTGGAAGAAGTATTAGTTATCCAAGCGGAACAACACCCTATGTTATAACTACAAACAAATGGATTAGTTAAAAACAAAAAAATGAAAAAACTATTATTTATTACATTATTATTATTATTAAGTACATTTTTAAACGCTCAACAGAAAGAAGTTTTTTACGAGGGTAAGTGCGTGGTAATTGCTGTTATTGAAGGCAAGGCTTTAATCGTATCTAATTACAAGAGGTTTTGGGTTAAAAATAAATCATACGTAGAAAACCGAGAGTATTTCTTTTTTATAAAAATCGTTAATAAATCAAAAGGCTCAAGGATAAATGCGGAAATAGTTTTCTCTAATTACTCAGACTCTCAAGCGAATTTAATATACAGAAGTAAAAGAGACTCTATAAGTAACGTGTTAAAAGTTAAACACCTATAATGAAGAAACTTATATTTATATTACTATCGTTTAATGCTCACGCTCAACTAGATACAGATTGGGATGCTACGGATTTACTTAGTAATATAGATGAAAGTTGGTCAATTGGTAACGGTTGTAACGAGTCGTTTAGAACAATAGAAGTATTTGGAGATATAGAATTGAATAATGAAACGTTAGAGTTGTTAAATGTAGAAATATTAGTATATGGTGTTGTACGTTTTAACGGTGAAATATTAAACATTAACGATATAAATAATGGAGTCTATGAAAATATAAAATTAAGATGTAGTAATTCAAAAATAACACTAATATAATTATAAATAAAATGAAGAAAAGACTAAAATTAATATTAAGAAACCAGTCGATAATTGATGCAAAAGTTACTGCGTTAATGTCTGCAAGTGGTATGCAATTAGCACAATTCAAAACTGTGAACCCAACTATTAAACCACCTAAACCACCAACAGGAGGTTGAAAAATACACTGACCATATCAGCAATTGTTTTATTTTGTTCTACAACGTTTGGGCTACTACTAATATACCCAAACGCTGAGACAGACTATAATGAGTTTTTAAGCTACTATTATGCAGAACAAAGATTAAACGAGGTGTTAGTGAGCCTTTTGTTTTTGATACTGTTTATAGTAGCTGATAATAGACTTTTAAAAGCGTTAACTATTTTAGGTTTCACCCTAACTTTTAGTAGTATGCTAGATAAATTGTTCTTTGCAAATTACGGTTATTTGTATTCAGATTTAATAATCATAATCGTATCAATTTATCTAAGTTTTAAAACATACCTAAATGGAGAGAATCCCTCACGAACTCAAAGACCTACTAGTAAAAATCATAATACCTAGCCTCGTGGCTATATCAATACAGTTAGCAGTGAAAATTAAAAAACAAAAA
>TARA_R110000796_G_scaffold848_1_pt1 | contig 19132 bp, 12 predicted proteins | sample TARA_R110000796 | Tara Oceans TARA_R110000796 (sample SAMEA4397815) | marine metagenome | biome: Polar Biome; feature: [SRF] surface water layer (ENVO:00010504); material: water (ENVO:00002006), including particulate matter (ENVO:01000060) such as... | depth 5 m
TTGTTTTCTATAGTCTCATAAAAAGAACGTTTAACGAGACAAAGTACCAGGCCTCTAAGGTTTACTTAAACCCACCTTTATTTAGACTTTCGAGATTGCGTTCAAAGTTCAAAAAAAGGCTTCTATAATTATACTCTTCAAAAGTCTTTCAAAAAGAACTTATTTCCATTGCTATCCCTAAATTTCTAAAAAGTTTACCGAAAGGTCATTTTTAATTTAGGCTAAAGGGTCGTGATTGTTGCAGAAGTGGTCTAGGCGTAAGATATCGATTCAAGAAGACTGATTTAATGTGCGAGCATTTTACAATACTACTTAAAGGGAGAGTTCATTCCCATCTTGACTATTTTTATTTTTTTGTTGAATGATTTTGCTGTCATCCAAAGTAATATTTTTATTTAAGGTAATTTCCCTACAGTATTCTTCCATACCCATTTGCAGTGTGTGTATACGACTATTATCCGATTCAATGTTTTTAAACATTGGAGACTTTAGCTTTAATTCTTTGGCAAGTTCATAGCCAAGATTGAATGCTTCCAGGTAATCTTTATCAACTTTTAGATGTTCTTCCATAATTAAAAAGTTTCGCGGACATACCTTTCTATATATTCAGTAATTGAATCTCGATCGTAAAGGATTATTTTCTTTTGAGGTTGAGAAAATCGAATCTTACCCTCATCCCTTAATTTCTGCAGGGTGGTTGTAGACTTTATATTTAGCAATAACATTGCCTCCTCTCCATCAATCCATTTAGCCGGTTTATCTTTTCGTTTAGTTTCCAAATACTCCACCACCTTATCAAATAAGGCATAAAAGGCTTCTTCTTGTAGACATACAACCTGCATCAGATCAATTTTTAAAAGTTAAAAGTATGGTCAATTTCGCGAATTTTGAGCTTATAATATACGTATTATGTACATATTTTACCAACTTAATTAGGTTTAACCGCCAATCGAATGGTCAAATGGTATAATCTCAATCAAAGTTAATAACCTTTTCTAAAGCATCATCCGTTTCTTTGTGCATGAAATTAGACTGATAATTGACCGTGGTTGTAATGGAAGAATGCCTATATAATTTCTGAAGCATTTGAATTGGAATTTTATCCCCTGAAATATTACCGAAGCTATGCCGGGCAATATGCATACTAAGTTTCTTTTCGATACCCAGTTTTTCGGCCACAATTTCCAATCGCCTATTTAAATTTCTTGTTATAGTCTTTACCCTGGTTGCAATTAGTTTTTCGTCTCCCAGATTAATCCCTTTCAAATAAGGAAAAACCAAATCGTTTTTATGGTTCTTGATTGAAATATAAGGGTGTAGTATTCTCTTTGCTTTATCAGGTACGGCTAGAGAAACAAGTTTTTTGTTTTTACCCATTCGATAATAGAGTCTATCATCTTTAAAATCCGAACATTTCAATTTTAGGATATCTCCTACCCTAATCCCCGCAAAATAGAAACTTGTTAGCCATGTATTTACTGTGTGTTGTTGAGCCGGTGTTAAGCCGTTAGCCATTTCCAGCAATTGGATCTCATCTACATTCAATCCTATTTTTTCAGTTTCGGGGAACTTGATTTGGATCTTGCCCTTACCAAATGGGTAGTTTCTATCATCGACTTGGTACTCTTTACGTGCAAAATTATAAATGGTTCGAATGAGCATTAAATAGTTAATAACTGTTCTTGGCTTAACCTTTCTTTCATAAAGTAGAAATGTTTCGAACCCCCTTAACAATTTAACATCCATGTCAATAAAAGATAACTCCTTACGCCCTAAAAAATTTTTGAATATATTCAGTCTTTTTTCTTGATTATAATGTTGATCGAATTTTTTCCGTTTTAAAAGGTCTTCCATAAAGATTTGGCTCACTTTGAAAAAATCAAATTTGTCCTCTCCTAGTATCTTTTTTGCCAAAGTGGAAACCGACTGTTTTTCTTCGCTTGCCTCCATTTCCAATGCTATATCATGAGCTTCCGAAACCTTTTTTAATAGCATATTATTAAGTCGCGAGGAATTGAGATAACTCCTTTTTGCCAAACCTTTAGTTTCATCCCAATCCTTTTCTAAGATATACTCACCAGTAAATAGAAATTTTGACTTCCTGTATTGGGTCAATCGCAAAGCAATTGGAAATGTTCCGTCTTTCTTCCGATAATTCTTACGCAATACTATCTTTACGGTGGCCATAATAAATTGTGTTATAACATAAAGATATGAAATCTATGTACAACATATGTACAACATTTTGCGGTTTTATATGGTTTTTTATGGTTTTTTCCAATAATTAAAAATTTAAAATTTCAACATAAACAACTGATTATCAAGTTATTTAGGACCGTATCAATCCAATTCTGTTAGAATTCATAACCCGGAGGTCACGAGTTCAACTCTCGTTCTCGCTACAAAACTTAAGATTATAGAAATCAACGGATTGGTTATTGCCAATCCGTTTTTTTATGGCCAAATTTTATCAAATGAGTACATTAGCGTATGCGGTTACTAAATAAATCATATAAAATACTGTTATTCTAAACTTTACAAATCATAAGCCACCGGGTTTACAATTTTTAAGTTAGATATAAATTAACCATGACTACCCTAATTATGAATTATCGGTAAAAAGGGGATAGACATGTGTTAATTAAGACTATACCACATAGCTCATGAGGGGAACTATCCCCAACGAGTTCATCGAATCAAAATGAATGAAAATAGCTCGAATTCTCTAGTTATGACAGGTACCTAAATATGTGAGGAGGCCAAAGCTTGTACAACGAATTAATTTTATAAGAACCAAGAGTAACTTATCCTATTTGATTTATTTAAACCGCAGCATGGACTCCAGGATGCCGTTTATTTCGTTCTTCTTTTGTCTTGAGACTGGGATTTCCCTATCGTCTTTCATCATAACCGTACCTCCATCCCTTTTCAAGATACCCTTGACAAATTGGGGATTGATCAAATGGGACTGATGAACGCGAAGAAATCCGTATTCCTGCAACATTTCCTCAATTTCCTTCAGTGTTCGGCAAATGAGCAGTTTGTTCCCCTCATCGAAGAAAAAGCTCGTGTAGTTGTTGTCCGATTCGCAGCGTACAATGTCCTTGATTTCAACAATATGGTAGCCGGCACTAGTGGGTAGAGCAATCCTGGGCAGATCTTTGACCGTGCCCTTCAAATTGTGACGCAATAGGTCCCACTGTTCAGGATTGGTTTTTTTGCGGCGTTTTTCCCAATTAGACAATGATTGCACTATACTTTCTTCGGTAATGGGCTTTAACAGATAATTAGTGGCACTGTACTGAAACGCCCGAATGGCATACTGGTCATAGGCCGTCGTAAAAATAATATCAAAGTCGATTGGCAGGATTTTGTCCAGTAGCGCAAAACCGTTCAGGTTGGGCATCTCAATGTCCAGGAACAAAAGATCGGGCGAATGGGCTTGAAGATAGTCCAAACCTTGGATGGAATTGCAAAATGTCCCCATTATCTTGTAGTCGGGGTGTACTTTTGTAATCAGGTACTTTAGCACGTTCACACAGTGCATTTCGTCATCGATGATAATGATCTTGGCCATGGTTATCCGTTATAGGTTAAAGTTATCCGGGTGCCCTCCGGCATGCCCTTGTTGTTTTCAAGATCCAAAATATTCAGGTGCATTTTGGCCTCGCTGATATGGTTGTAGAGGGACAATCGTTCTTGGGTGATGTGTGTCCCTGCAGATGGATGTGTCTTTTTGGCTTTGCCACTTTCCTTTCGCCCAACACCATTGTCCTCGATGGTGATTTGAAGTTGCTTTGAGGTGTCGAACGTGACCAAAAGTTTTTTTTCGGGCTTTCCACTGGGATGCAGCCCATGCCAAATGGCATTTTCCACGAAGGGCTGCAACAATAGGGGAGGTATAGTAAATTGTGACAGTGCCTCTCGCGAATCACACTGGATGGTATAGGAGAAATCCTCGCCCAAACGACTTTTTTCCAAGGAGAGGTAAAGTTCCAACATCTCCAGTTCCTCTTCCACGGAAATAGTGTTTTTGCCGCTGTTCTGTAATATGGTGCGGAGTAGGACCGAAAAATTATCTAAATATTGGATGGCATCCTCCTCTCGTGACAACATAACAAGATTTTTGAGGGCATTTAGGCTGTTGAAAATGAAATGAGGGTTCATCTGGGAGCGCAAGGCGAGCATTTTCATGTCACGGAGGCGTTCTGCGAAAGATTTTTTGATCTGTTCTTCCTTTTGCTTTTCCATTTCAGAATAAAGCCTGACCAGTTCTTCTGTTTTTTGCTGTACCTGATAGTCCAGTTCCTTGCGCATATTTTCCTCCATGATCTGGTTCCGATGCAATTGTTCGATCAATTTATGGTTAGCCATATCCTTTTCTCGCTGGATGAGGAACACTTTTTCTCCAATCGCTATGGAGAAACAGAATACTTCGCCCAAAAGCCCTACCTGGAAAATAATATGTTGTGCGTATGGAAAATTGAAAATGCCGTCCGGGACCAAATGTAAATTGGTATAAAAAATGTATGAGGAAAGAAATGCCCCTACAAAAAACAAACTATGTCCCACTATAAAATATTTTATGAGCGGATGTCTCACCTTTACCAATATCCAAATGAACAGGGCCATGTTCAGAGGCAGCACAATAATTCGAATAATATAGGATATCAAAACTCTATTATCACTATATAAACCTTCATAATAACTGAAAATAAATTTAGACGAGGCATATACAAAACAAAATATCCCGAACCCTACCAGTACGGTAGATAGACGCTGGCTGAATGTTTTAATTTCCAACAAATGCAGGATAAAAAAAATGTAAAAACCAATAAAGCAAAACTGTATAGTTTCAGTAGCCACTAATGAAAGGTAAGGTACATGGGCAGCTAGATTCCCTACCTTTGCCAAAGTAGTTCTTAATATCACAAAAGCATATAAAATTTGAAAAAACAGATAGCCGAGATAATACAGATAAACAGGGCTGCGCAAGTGAAAACAAAACACCAAGGCAAATACAAGAATGCAGCAGAGTGTTATAAGGTAGGTATAAATAAAGGCAATGGAAGAGGCTTCCTTTGCCCTAACCCTGTCCATGAAATTCAAATAGTCGAGCCTGGAATATAAGGTCGGGGCATTGGAGCGGCCTGATGTGTAATCATTGGTGATGCGTATATAACATTGGTACTGTTGCAAGGGCAATAGTTCCAGCTCTGAGAAAAAATACCATTTGGGCTCGGAACGTTTTCCCAAGGGAACTAGGTAACCATTTTGAAAACTTTCGAATTCCCCATCATTTTGTAGGTACAAATCCATGTGGAAACCACTGTAAAAGAGGTAGGTGCTAAGCGTGTCTGGTGTAGTGTTTTCAAGCGGAAACTTGATCCATATCGCCGATTCCGAGGTGGTGGCAAAAGAGGAATCATACGCTTTCCAACCATCGGTTTTCAAGATTTTTTCAAGGGATTCATCCCGACTGCTCCGCATAGCCTGTACTTCCGGATGGCCCACAAGATCCACTGGGGTAGGAAGGGAATCGGCCCTGATCTGGGCGGAAAGGGAACACAGCCCCACAAGAAGAAAAACAATGACCGAAGCTATTTTTTTCATTTTTCCATGTTTGAAATCGCATCGGCACGAAAGAACCGATTGCCAAGACCTCCAATGATTCCTCCAATATATAAAATGATTTTGTGTCCTGCACCAAAAATTAGAGTTTGACAATTATGAACTAGAATTTGGTATTTAAGGCGCAGTTACCAAATTCTAAGTTGAACTGGCCAAATTCTAAATCTAGGTTTTTAAGGAAAGTGTGAACCGCTAAGTTTGTTTTCACTTAGGCATTTCAAAAAAACTTAACATGAAAATAATACGATTTTACACCCTATTTATATGTATGGCTGTATTGCTCCTTTTATCATGTAGCGAAGAAACTGTAACAGGCCCCCAAGGGGAAACCGGGGAAACAGGTCCCATGGGCCCCCAGGGCATTCCCGGAAAGGATGGGTCACTCATCCTATTTGGCAATGGTGCTCCCGCGGAAAGCTTGGGCAAAGACGGCGATATGTATCTGGATCGTGCGGGCAGTGAACTCTATGGGCCCAAAACCGATTCCAATTGGGGCACACCGCTCCAACTAAAAGGGGAAAAAGGCGATCAGGGCGATGCCGGGGAACCTGGGAGCCAGTTTCTCAGTGATGCGGTCGATCCCTCAACAGGACAAGGCGCCGAGGGGGATTACTTCCTCAACCAAGAATCCGGTGACCTTTTTGGTCCCAAGTCGGCTTCTGGATGGGGCACCCCCATCAATCTCAAGGGCACGGCCAATGTGGTGGCCAGTACTTGGATAAACTTGAAGCCCTGGACCAATACATCCGTGTCTTATCTTTGTGAAGCGACATACTCCATTCCCTCACCCATATTGAATGCCGTAGGCTATAGTAGTTTGACAAGCATGTCGGCCTCCGGTGGCGTATTATTGGTCTACTTGTCCATCAATGGTGCTTGGACAAACCAGTTGCCTTACACAGACATTACCTCTAACTGGCATGCCAGATGGTATTTACGTGATAATGCGGGTTTTAACTACTTCTATCTCAATATTAGAAGGCTGTCCGGCACCACGGCACTACCAGAAGATATAAGAGATTTGACAGGTAACTATAAGTTGCGCTATGTGCTGATACCTGCCGGTCTGCAGTTGTCGGCCAAAAACAATGGCCGGGATGTCGTGGACATCAAGGCCTTGCAGCAAATGGGCTATAACGAAGTAAAGGAACTATTGGGATTTTCGGATTGATCCATTTAGCATTAAGAGGATCCCCATGTTACTGCCATCTGGATGCCATCTTTTATCATAACAGAAACATCACTAATAATTATATCTATGAAAACGAAAACAAAAATCATTTATATGTTCACCTTGGCCTTGATAGTGGGCAGTTGTTCATCTGACGGTAATGATGACGCGCAACCGCAATATAACCTAGATGCGCTGCAGGGAAAATGGTACAGGGTAGGCGGCAATAACCTAGATGCCAACGGCATGGAAGTCACTGTAACAAATGATCAGGGTGTGCTGACCGACCCGGCGAACACCAGCTTACAGGTGGACAATATCAAATGGAAGGACATTGAGGCTACCGGGGAAACCAATTATGAACACGGCGAACTGGGTTCTGATCAAAATTATTACAACGGGTTCATGGAATTGAGCTCGGACGACACCTTGAGGATCAGGGTCAATAGCCCTGGTGCGGGCAATGTTCAAAAATGGGTTAGGACATTTATCGCTCCCATTGCCGAACTGCACGAATGTGAGCCTTATGAACCAGAAGCTTTTTCAATGGCAAAGGATGACCTATGGGTGGAGGCCGGCGAGGAGGATGAGTTTCCCGGGTTGCTCCCGGCATCGACGGATCCGGCAGGGGGGTATTATATAGTTACCTTGGAATCAACAGGGCCCCTACCTTCCCAACCGTGGATAGATATTTCGGTTTCTGGCGAAGAAGTTCCCGTCATCAACGGTACGTCCGCTGGAACCGATACCCCCCTTACAAGAAAAGTGGCCTTTTCAGCGCATCCCGGCATTGCCTATGACGTCATGGCAAAACCTTTTTACAATGCATCACCATCATCGGATGTTTATCCGGAACCGTATAAAATATCATGGGAATATGTGGGCATCATGGACTGCTATGAACCCAATGACAATTTTGATGAGGCCAAGTTCATCCCTAAGGATGAAGTCATTGAGGCCTATGCGAACAAGAACAATGAGGGCTACGGTATCCAGGAAGAACAGGATGATTATTACAAAGTGCTATTGTTCCAACCTGCCAGATTACAGGTACAATTGCTGCAAAGCCCTTCCGATGATTTCATCGACCTTAATGTATATAGGGAAGGCAGAGGGGAAATCGTAACTACGTTGACACCCATTTCGGGTATGCCAGGCGACAAGGAGGATGGGGCTTTGTACCTTAAGACCACCAATGCCACACTTGATGTAGGTACATACTATGTCCGGGCACGTACTTTTATGAACGACGGGAAAACAGCGGATTTCAACCTTGGTGAACCATTACCTGACACTTGGACCACGCCCTATACCTTCACTGTGACTACAGTGGAGTAAAATGAAGCGGGAAGCATCTGCCCAATTGAAAATGAACTTATTTTTAATTTGGCAGGTGTTCTTGGTTGATTGTAGCTATGATATGTCTGTTTTTACCGGAAGAAGACATCAAAAAAAGCCTAAAAAATATAAATTTACATGAGATTTTTTAGCTATATGTTGTTCCTTATGTGTTGTCTTGTTGTCTCCAAGGTTTTATGCCTAACCCTTTCGGGAAAATTGAACGTGGAAGAATGGAACGAGATCATCGAGTGGAATTCGAAGGAACCGGTATTCCTTTTCAAAAGCTTTAGGGATGGGAAGCACAAGATTCTGTTCCGGTCCAAAAGCACCTCGGGGAACCGTGATATTTAGCTTTTCCAAATGAAAACAACCCTTGTCCATAATGGAAAAACTATAGGGAGCGGCCAACGTTCCGATTGGCCCTGGCTACCGGGGGACTTGTATGTTCCCGTGGAAGCCTTTGATTTATCCAGCTTCTTAAGAGAACGGCCAATGGCAATAAAGGAAAGCTGATGCCCGGAATCTATGAAATACGTTTGGAAATGCAACCGTCCCAAAGGGAAGCGGAACCCAACCAAAAGATGCTTACTTTGAAGATACCCTGAAAAACCTGTTGGACAAAGCCCATGAACAAAGTGTTTGCACAGCGGATGGCCGTGGGAAACGGAAAAACCAAAACATCTATATATATGAAAAAGTTATTTACACTCCTTACCCTACTGCTAAGTGTTTTGGGCAGTGCCCAGACCTTAACGGGAAAACTTGTCAATCCATTGAAGGGGATGAAAGGGATGGATATTGCCATCTGGCCCTTGGGCCTCGACAGATCCATTACCATTGGACAATTAAAGACCGATGGGACGCTGGAATTTACATTTCCTCCCAAGGAAAGCTTCCTATCCGACAATGAGGCTCAACAAATGGTCGCAAACGATCTTAAGTATGCCCTCTACTTCAATTGTTTAGGACAGGAGGAAGGGTTATATCCGGAAATAATGGCCGTACAAATTAAACCCATTACATTGTGGTATAAAGGAAGGTACTCAGGCGTACTTTTTCCGGTGACAAGTGAGGCCATGATCCCTTGGCTGGAAGACGAGGCCTATAACAATCCTGAAAAGGGTACTTTCTACGAGCTCATTTATTTGGCCCAGGCCACTACATTGAACATGCAATGTACGACCACGAATCAATTTTCCGGAGATGTCGTGGAGGCTACCTATGATTACCAACTGGAATTGGAAGCTGGGCTGAATTTCATTGCTTATTCCATTGAAGAAATCTATGAGACCAACCCCAAGGTAACCTCTTTTAAACCCAGCAGGGTTACTGTCAAGAATATCCGCGAAGGTTTGGATGGCATCCAATGGTTTGCCAAATATTTATAAGGATACTTCGTCAATACCCTTATGTTTAGATTTTGACAGAATTGACCTGTTTACCGTGGGCGCATCATCTAGACCAAGGTTCTAATAACATATTTAACTATTCAACGTGTATAGGTGTTTAATTAGGACAAGGTTCATATGGAATATATAAGATAGCAATTTTATCTTGGTTTTTATTAATATATACAAAATGAGCATTTTATGAATTAAAAATTCCATAGTTAATTCTAAAAAAGGCTTCATCTGAGCGTACCTTGCTCTTTGTTTAAATGAATCTTCTAGCACTGTATCGTCTTTTCACGAATCGACTTTATGGAAATTTAAAGGGTATGTGATAAGACATGTTCCTTTTTCTCAGGACAAGGACAACATTGCCAGATTTGACAAAAATTAGGATAGTGTTTTATTTTAAAATCAACGGTTATAGCTGAACAAAAATCTCCTTACTGTTTCATAATGACATTGTTGAAAACCTTTGCAGCATGGAAGCTACCTAAAAAGCTATACTTTTCGTAAAGTGGAAAAAATAATTAAAAAATATACCGATTACTTTCAGTACTTTTAAAAAGTAAACCGTATACGGTTGACATTAAAACAGAAAAAATAAATTTAATAACTACTTGTTTTTCAGTAGTTATTAAATTAAAAAATAGCGGCTAAAGTTCATAACCCGGAGGTCACGAGTTCAACTCTCGTTCTCGCTACAAAACTTAAGTTTATAGAAATCAACGGATTGGTTACTGCCAATCCGTTTTTTTATGGCCAAATTTTATCAAATGAGACATTTGGACATAGAACGGAACACGTTCTGGAACACGATATTATACTTTAGCATGCAGAAACTACTGTAAATAGGGAGTTTATAAAAACCAAACAGAACTTCTCTACTATTTGGAAAATGATGAATACAACTGCAAGCTTTCTGAAAAACTATTTGATGCTGTCAGTTTTTTAGTTGAGGCCATCATTCAATGTCCGAAAATTGGCAATGGTTATCAAAAAGTTGGACACGGAAAAGAACGATATACCCCCAAAAGGAAAATAATAAACGTAATGGATTGAATAAACTGAATCAAAACAGTACACACATACCGGCTAAAATTAATTCGGGTCGATTTCCAACTTCAATGTTTTGTTTATATTTACTAAGTTGCCAAATCTTGTTGACCTGGCTTTGTAATAAACGAAAAAAAAATCCAAACCCGCCAGAAAAAACGTGATGCGGTTTGAAACCTTAAGAACATATCCTTTAGAAAATATTTTCCCTTTTAACAGATAGACTAACTTGATTCCACAGTACCACGATTTTAAAAAAATATGAGCAATAAAGATAAAGAGCATTTCCAAGAGAACAGTCCCTTTTATTTCCCTTTAGAAGTTACCCCAAGGAAAGGGCGACTACCAATATCACGGGAAGACTATGAAAACAAGCCCAGTGGTGACATTTTCGGCAAAATACAGGATGCGGGAATGAGGTGGAATCATAAAGATGTAAATCAGTCAGAATTCCTTATAATGAGTACTGCGGGTGGACTAAAGAACGGAGAAGAGACGCTGGCACTTGGCATGCACTCAGGTCATTTTGAATTGGGAGATGCCGCAAAAGTGGCTGCAAGCGCTTTCAAAAGTCGCTCTACAAAACCCTATTATGTATCAGTATCCGACCCTTGTGATGGACGTACCCAAGGTACTACAGGCATGATGAATTCCTTGGCCTATCGTAATCATGCCGCCACAGTTTTAGGAGACTTAAGACGCTCTTTGCCCAATCGCAAAGGGGTAATGGGCATAGCTACTTGTGACAAAGGCCTACCTGCGATGATGATGGCATTGGCAAATGAAGCTGATCTACCTACGATTATCATGCCCGGTGGAGTGACATTGATCGCCAAAGGAATCAAAGATTTGGGTTCGGTACAATCCTTGCCATCGCTTGTTTCCCATAGAGAAATATCATTGGCAGAGGCCCAGTCCCAAGGATGTGCTTCTTGTGGGACACCAGGTGGAGGTTGTCATTTTTTGGGAACGGCAGCCACCTCCCAAGTCGTAGCAGAAGCCTTGGGAATGGCATTGCCACATTCGGCACTAGCGCCTTCCGGAGGGAAGATTTGGTATGCTCTTGCTGAAGATTCGGCCCTTGCCCTGGTTAATTTGGCAGAAAACAATATATATACCAGTCAGATCCTCACACAAGATGCCGTGTTCAATGCTATGGTCGTACATGCAGCTTTTGGCGGATCCACTAATCTCCTGCTTCATATCCCTGCTATAGCCCATGCAGCGGGATTAAAGATGCCTACCCGGGAAGAATGGGAGAATATCAACCGACAAACACCTCGATTGGTCAATGTGCTCCCAGCAGGGAAATACTCCACGGCACACGTATATGCTGCCGGTGGAGTACCAGAGGTAATGTTACATTTGCGAAAATTAGGTCTGCTGAAAGAAGACTGCCTCACAGTTACGGGTAAAACATTGGGCGAAAATTTGGATGTCTGGGAGCAGGGAGGCAAAATGTACGCTTGGGAAGCTGAAAATAAAAGAAATAGACGTAAACAAGTACGATTTAACCTCCAGACATTTAATCCTGATGCACATCCTGATAAAGTGATACTATCACCTGAAGCAGCAAATAAGGCCAACATGAAAAGCACCTTGACTTTCCCCACTGGAAATTTGGCACCAGAAGGAGCGCTGATCAAAAGCGGTGCAATTGCTCCAGAAATGATCGATGACAACGGCATATACTATAAAAAAGGAGTTGCTAAAGTATTTGTCTCTGAAGCCAATGCCATGAAGGCAATTAATCATGGAGAGGTAAAACCAGGTCAAATTATCATATTGATGGGAACAGGCCCAAGTGGCACAGGAATGGAAGAAACCTTCCAAATCACGGGTGCCCTGAAGCAATTATCCTTTGGAAAAGAGATAGCCCTGATTACCGATGGACGCTTTTCTGGCGTTTCTACAGGAGCATGTATAGGACATGTTGGTCCAGAGGCTCTCGTGGGAGGCCCTATTGGAAAGGTTCAAGATGGAGATATCATTGAAATCAAAATTGATTGCGATAATCTAAGTGGAAGTATAAACCTAATAGCTTCACACAGCAATCCCAATGTCGAGTTAAGTGAAGCCGAAATAGCAGAATTGTTTTCAAATAGATTACCACATCCACAACTTCGACCACATCCAGAATTGCCCAATGATATTAAAATTTGGGCAGCGACACAGAGTGGTATATGGGAAGGATGTGTACAGGATGCCGATCGGATTTTGAAGATTGTGAAAGCAGGAATTGAAGCGTTGAAATAAGAAATAGCGCATAACAGTAAGTATGGACGCTTATCTGCTCCTACCCTGCTGGAACGGCGAGATACTATTATTCGCTGTGTTACTAAAAGTTAAAAGGGTATCTGGAAAGTCAGCTAAATAAAGGGTTTCAAAAATCCAAGCAAGAATTCACAACCCTGGAATCAGGAGTTCAATTGTTGTTCTCGCTGCAAAACATAAGATCATAAGAACCAACGGGTTGCTTACTGCCAATCCGTTTTTTTATGCCTTCGATTTCCGCGTCTATTACAATCACATAATTATTTCAGAGTGTCAACTTTCTAAATTGACGATAGCACAATTTGCAGTAATCCGTCCTTCCCAGTTAATAGATTAATCCACAACAAAAATATTGCAGTAACAATCCTAGGTTTATAAAAATAAACAGGACAATACTCATTTACTAATTTTAGTTAATCCACTTAAATTGAATATCTTGAAGATCCAATTGGATAATTGCATGACCCTTTTAAAACCAACCATTACATAAAAAGAAAACTATGCCAAGAATCTTAATAGTACTGATCGGAATTATATGTCTCCTGGCATGCAAGCCTAAGAAGGAAAAAGATGTAGCTCCAGCCGATGTTAAACAATCCAATTTTCACATTGAACAGACCGATTATGAAATACGTATTGTTCCGGACGGTGGAAATGCTGCAGTGGTAACACAGAACACAAAACCCAATTTTCGTCCCTATATCCATCCCATTTTGGCCCCTGGCTCCAATACAGAACTTACAGAATACAGCCCGGGACATCATAAACACCAGACCGGTCTTTATTGGGGATTTACCCGCATAAACGGTACTGGGGCGGAACCTGAGGAATTAAAAAAATGGTTTTACAATCCTGATAAACCAAAACATATCCAAAAAAAAATTGGCCGCGATTATTTTCACCATCCTGATGGGGGCTACTGGCAAAGAGTAGCAGCAGAAGTTCTAATTGCAGAAGGGCAAGAGTTGAAATGGAAAACAGTTTACCATATGTTGGATGAATCTAAAGCTCCTATCCTAAAAGAAACACAGACTTGGACCTTTACAAAAAAGGACAATAAATATTTATTGACATTGGAATGGCAAGGGGAAGCGCTTATCGATCTAACTATCAATCAATTTGATTATGGAGGACTCTTTTTAAGAATGCCATGGAAACAAGGTAATAAGGGTGAAGTAATTAATGCCGCCCGACAAAAGAACGAAAAAGCGGATGGGCAACGAGCCATGTGGGTAGATGTTGGCATGGAAATTAAAGGCCTTGACCACTGGGGCCATATCGCAATTTTTGACCATAAAGATAATAAGGATTATCCGCAACCATGGAGAGTAGACGGGCAATTGGGCGTAGGCCCGGTCCCAGCACGATTGGGAGATTGGCACATAAAAAAAGGGGAAACAAAAATTTTCCAACACCAAATAGTCGCTTATAGCGGTGAATTGGATGATATGGTGTTGGATGATCTTTGGGGGGATTATGTCGGTGATAAGGGCATGTACAATACGGCATCGCTTTGGGGCATTGCCAAGCAGGAAGGACGCGATGCCAAGCTTTTAAGCCCCAAAGAAGCTGTGGAAGCAATGGCGATCAAACCTGGCTATACGGTGAACAGCTTTGCCTCCGAACCAATGATTACGCAGCCCATGGCGTTTTGTTGGGACGACAAAGGAAGAATGTGGATTGCGGAAAACAGGGACTATGAGTCCCGATCCGAGGGATTTTCCAGTTCAGGGGATAGCCGTATTTTGATATTGGAAGATACCGATCGTGACGGTGTTGCGGACAGTAAAAAAGTATTTATGGAAGGCATTCCATTCCCATCGGCCATTGCGGTCGGTCATGGTGGGGTATTTATAGGCGCACCACCAAATCTACTTTTCGTACCGGATAGAAATGCGGACGATAAGGCAGATGAAAAGGACACAAAAGTTTTGTTGACGGGCTGGGGCATTCGTGACCGGCATGAGACCATCAACAGTTTCCACTGGGGTCCGGATGGTTGGCTTTATGGCCTCGAGGGATTTGCAACCCCTTCCAAAATAAGAAAGCCCAAAGGAGCGGGACGTATCTATAAGCATAGGGATGCTTTTCCAAACGACCTATTGGAAGCTGAAGGAGTAGATATCAACGGCGGAGTCTGGCGTTATCATCCCATAAAGGATAGGTTTGAGGTAGTTGCACACGGCTTTAGTAACCCTTGGGGCATCGATTATGATGCCAAGGGACAGTTGTTTATTACTGCCTGTGTTATCCCCCATATGTTCCACATCATCCAAGGTGGTATTTATCACAGGCAGGGCGGCCAACACTTCAATCCATATGTCTATGAAGATATTAAAACTATAGTGGACCACCGCCATCGCTCGGCACACGGTGGGGCAAGGATTTACCAATCAGATGCTTTTCCTGCAGATCAACAAGGGCGACTTTTCATGGCCAATATTCATGAACATGCCGTGCTCTCGGATATCCTAACACCTAACGGCTCAGGTTTTACGGCCAGTCACGGGGAAGATTTTATGATGGCAAACAATGCACAATGGGTAGGCTTTAGCATGGAAGTGGGACCAGCAGGCGACCTTTATGTACTGGATTGGCACGATGCTGAAATATGTGGGGATGCCGTGATCAATAAAGATACGGGCAGGGTATATAGAATTATGCCTGCAGTGTCACAAGCAGTTGACTGGCCCGGAAGATTTGATGACCTCAGTAAAAAAAGTGATCAAGAACTAGTAGAGTTGCAATTGAGCAAAAGCAATTGGCATGCACAACGAGCACGGGTCATTTTACAATACAGAGCCTCTAGGAAACCCCTGGACAGTGCAGCAATTTCCCGCCTGAAGGATATATTGGCTCAGCACAAAAACGAGAATATCCGACTACGTGCCCTATGGACCCTTCAAATAACAAACGGCATCAACGTCGACGGACTGGCCGAACTCTTGGATGACAGAGACCAATATCTAAGGGGCTGGGCCATCCAGTTCTTGGTCGAAGATGGGCAGCCTTCGCAAAAAGCAATCCATAAGTTGACCGCTATGGCTAAAAATGAATCCTCCGCCGTGGTTCGCCGTTATCTTGCAGCGGCACTTCAACGAATCGCTGAAATTGACCGCTGGGCCATTGCTGAATCTTTGGTCCGTTTCCATGAAGATATAAACGATCCCAACATCCCACTGATGTTATGGTTCGGTATAGAGCCAATAGTCGCGAAGCAGCCAGAGAAAGCATTGTTGCTAGCCATGGAAAGTAGAATTCCGTCCATTGCTCAAAAAATTGGGAGGCGACTAGTGGATGGGAACCAATTGGAAAAATTGACCGTTGCAGTAGGCCAAAAATCTGAGGTCCAATCGGAACTATTGCAAGGTATGCTGGCCGGCTTGGAAGGGAATATTGATATAAAAGAGCCCACCAATTGGGCCAAGGTATATACATTGTTAAAAGAGGGTTCCGCTTTATCGTCCATGGCGGATGCAATAGCTCATAAATTTGGGAATGCGGAAGCATCTAAAAAAATGTTGGCCATTATAAAAGATCAGAAGGCAGAACTGGAAGATAAAAGAAAGGGAATCCAGGGCTTGGCAGCGCAACAAAATCCAGCTTTGCAAAATGAGATTCCAAAACTATTGGAAGACCCACATTTGCGACTGCAGGCCATTAAGGCCATAGCAGCCTACGACAGTAAGGAATTGGGAAAGGTTTTGTTCAACCTATATGCAGATCTAACAAGGAAAGAAAAGGAAGAGGCTATAATGACGATGGCTTCAAGACCCATATATGGTCAAATTTTAGGGGATGCCCTAAAAAAGGGTATCATACCCAAATCGGACATTCCCGCCCACATAGTACTTCAGTTGAGGGCTGTTCTGGGAAATGGTTTTGTGGAAATTTGGGGGCCTATTGATGATATATCCCAGACCTTACAAGTAGAGTACAAAAAATACCAAGGAATATTGACGGACGATGCCCTAAGCACGGCAAGCCCACTTAAAGGCAAGGAAATATTTAAACATACCTGCGCCACATGCCACATTCTGCACGGGGAGGGTGGTAAAATTGGCCCTGAACTTACTGGCTCCAACAGAACCAATATCACCTATTTGTTAAGCAACATATTAAACCCAAGTGGAGATGTACAGGAAGACTATAAACTAGTAGTCATAACCACTCAGGACGGCCGTAGCTATAGCGGAAATGTCATTGCAGAAAACAACAGAAGCATAACTCTACGAATAGTGGGTCAAGACCCGATTATTATTAACAAATCCCAGATAAGGACAAGGGACGTTTCCGAAAAATCCATGATGCCGGAAGGGCTCTTGAACAGCCTTAGTACGGAGGAAGTATTGGATTTGATGGCATATTTAAATAAAATGGAGCCACCCAGCTAAGCCCAAATACAGTCATAATTTTTTAAGCCCCTTGCTAGCCCCCTTGCTGGCACAAGCAAGATGTGTTGTTCGGCTTAATCCTTTGGGCGTTCCCTCCTTCGTCGGTCGTGCCCTTGGCTATATCCCTTGCCTTGCTGCGGGGATGCCGCCGCGGTCACTAACGCAGGCTTAACGCATAACACTTGATTTATAATTTACCGCTACTCAAAGTCTCCCGACTTTGAGCACTACTCTACTACCCTACCTCAATGTCTGACCCCTATTTCATCTGATATGCCCAAGGTGCGAACGTTAAAACTTTCAACTTTATAACATTCAAACTTACTTCCTTGAACCTTGAACATTATAACTTTCAACTTCTCCTCCCGTTTGTCGAACAAAACTGTACTTCATCGATTAGAACAATTCCAAAACCAATATTTGTTACATTAGAAGTTGAGAAAAATAAGCTTGGTTGTAGCACTTCCCCGCTGCCCACCACAGAAAACTTTATTGGATCGATGAGATTAGAAATTTTCTTCTTTTAAAATGGTTCACCGAACTGTTCAAAATTTCAAATTCCATTTGATGGAAACATCTTAAGCCATTTTTTTGCGTTTTGGAAATAAATTTTATCCACTGCCTCCTTAGGAAGTTTTAATCCCCTAAACTCTTCATTTACCAGATCACTGGCCATAAGCTCATCGGTAACGAAAAATCGCCAATCCGTAAGCCACATTTTATGCATCTCCTTTTGCATTTCTCCGACATTTTCCTCGCCATCATCGGACAAATCGGTTGCATAGAGGAGCCGATCTTGGTACTTAATAAAAAAGGCACGTACCTTTTCCCTATTTTCTACAGTTTGATAAAAAACTTGCCCCATTCTAGCAGCGAGGTCTATGGACATATTGGGAAACTTGTCCAACCTTTTCGCCAATTCATCCACGCTCCACTCTAGACTCCCCATGTGTGCCCCAATAAACACAAGATCGGGGTGTTTTTCCAGCATACGATCCCGAGCGGCGATCTGATCTTCATAAGAAGGTAGTTCCGGATGTTGGTACATATGGTACTGCGGATGTTCCGAAAAATATTTTCGATCATTATTGGTTGTCATTGCATCTAGCGGAAGCCAACAGTTTTTTGGTTCTCCCAAATGACCTACCAATGGGATCTTTTTACTGGCCAAATAATCGAATATCGTATCCAGCTTGGGATTGTCGACCATTATTAGCTCGTTATCCTTATCACGAAAAACCATGCCAATGTTCTTCCAAACCTTTACAGCTATGGCCCCTTCTTCAAAACTCTTGTCCAACCAGGCAATGGTATTCTTTGTGAAATCAGGGTTATCCCAATCCTCTATAGAAAAGGAGGTAGCGAACTCATAATCCTCAGGATGCCCTTTCTTTTGAGCTAAACAATAATCATATTGTTCTTTAATAAGTTCCTCACCTTTTGAAAGGTCTACCATAATATTCAGCAAACGAAAATTGTCTTTCTTTGCTTGATTTACAAAACTGTTTCGATCAGCAAAAACATGAATGTGTGTATCAATTTTATCTACCTTGTCAAAATCGTCCAAAGTATAATATTCATTCTTTTCCACACAAGAAATCGTTAATAGTACTAGTAAGGCAATCCACGGTTTTTTCATCTGTTTAATTTTTATATTTTTCATCTGATATTGGTATTAATTTGTATTCGGATTAGTAGTTTTCAAAGCTGCTTTAAAATTGTGATAAGCCGTTACAAGGGATGCGCCCATATTTCCAAACCCCACTACCGGAACACGCACCGGACTGCTTTAATTGACCATAATATTAATATTAAATTTTACCAGCACTTATTTTAACGTGAGTTCGACATAAAAATATTATCAATACATTGATTTA
>TARA_R110000796_G_scaffold68025_2_pt1 | contig 19045 bp, 11 predicted proteins | sample TARA_R110000796 | Tara Oceans TARA_R110000796 (sample SAMEA4397815) | marine metagenome | biome: Polar Biome; feature: [SRF] surface water layer (ENVO:00010504); material: water (ENVO:00002006), including particulate matter (ENVO:01000060) such as... | depth 5 m
TTGGCAACATCCCCAATCTCGATGATCACCTTGCCTTTTTCATTTTGTGAGGCTATTTTTTCATAGGTAGCGTATACTTCTTGGGAATTGTGTCCGCTTGCCTTGGACTCGCTCCAATCTATTTTTAGGCTTTGTTTTGCATTCAAGGCCTGTTCCAGGGTCTTGGCCACAATTCCAATGGCATAATCCAAGGGGATTATTTTTAACACCCCCTCCATGGCGAGGATCTCGGCTTCATTGGTCAGGCTGGGTTTGGAACCGTGTAGTTTACCTCTTTCCAAAACGCCATAAATCATTTCTGGCATACGGATGTCTATCGCAAATATGGCACTGCCATCCACTTTGGCAGGGATTTCCGTACGTGGAATGTCTTTTCCGATCAGCTGGAATTCCTTGGGATTTTTTAATTGTGCTTCGCTGTAGTCGGGCAGGGTCTCGGGCATTTCCAAAAAGGGCACCAAGTCTCCGTAGCTGATTTTTTGATTTGTCTTACCGTGATGCACATGACTGTTGGATGTTGTTAGTTCCGAAATCGGAACTTCCCAATGTTTGGCGGCACTGTTCATTAAGACATAGCGAGCCTGGGCGCCTGCTTTTCGCATTACGTTGTAGTAACTATTGGTTGTTCTGCTGCCTACCGTAAACATGAGCTTACTTCCAGGGGCCCATCCCGGGGAACCGTAGGTCTCCGATTCTTGGGGTGAAAATTCCACCTTAACCATAGACCAGTCCGCATCCATCTCTTCGGCAAAAATAAGTGGTAAGGAGGTCATGGATCCCTGCCCCATTTCGGCGGCCGGATTATAAATGGTTATTAGACCATCCTCGGACAATTTTACCCAGGCTGTAATGGGCTGTTGGGCTAGTTGTTTTTTAATTTTATTGGGGTCTTTGCAGGATATCAACTGTGGCAGGATACCAGCTACTCCAATGAAGAGGGCTACCCCGGAGGATGATTTTAGAAACTTCCTTCTACTGAAATCGGTTTTTGTTGGGATCATGGCTTTATTTTTCAATGGATGTTGGAGTTTTCGCGGCGAGTTCAATAGCCTTAATTATGCGTAGGTAGGTACCGCAACGGCAAAGGATACCGTTCATATGGGTCTTTATTTCCTCCCTCGTGGGATTGGGATTGGTTTCCAAAAGGGCTACGGCTTGCATGATCTGTCCAGACTGGCAATAGCCGCATTGTGGTGCCTGGGCTTCGATCCATGCCTTTTGTAGGGGATGATCCCCATTTTGGGACAAACCTTCTATGGTCTTAATTTTTTGTCCGTCCGCATAATTGTCCACTTGAAGAAGACAGGCCCGGACAGGCTGATTGTCGATATGCACCATACAGGCCCCACATTGACCTATGCCACAACTGTATTTAGTGCCGGTAAGGCCTAAATGTTCCCGCAAGACCCAGAGTAGGGAAGTACCTTCGTTAACTTCTACTTTATGTTTAGAATTATTAATATCTAGTTGAAAGGTAGCCATGTCACAAAATGTTTTCTATTAAATTACTGAAAAAGAAGGATGTGGCCTATTTGGGAATTGAAAATTTTCGGAAATAGTGGATTTTTAAAGTATTGGCTTTGCTGGCGAGGTATGGGTTTGTTGAGAAGTATGGAGATTATATCATTTTTTGGTTGAGCTATATCTGTGATTTAGCTCATGGCCTTTTTATTTTATGGGTATTCGTGAACCTTCGGTTTCTCCTCACTGTGGCTCGTTCGAAATGACCGAATTGGTCACTTCGACAGAGTCCCTTTTTTGGGACAATTGGCATTTGTATTAATCTTTGGCTTGCAATCCCTTCTGTCTCATCCACTGTTAGCGAAGGGTCCCACTTAATATTAAACTGCTATTTCCATTAACAGGCAGAAAAGTAAAAACTGTTCCTTCCCCTGGTTAGGGGAAGGTGGCTTCGACATCGGAGAAGCCGGAAGGGGTGGGACCCGCAAGCCTTTATTTATTATAATGGGTTGCTTTCTGGCCATAACCACTGCTGGCTCAGCTCGGCTCGTGCCGACACGAACCCAATGCAAAGCCCATCCTATACATACAATATTAGTGCCCTACCTCACAAGAACATCCTGTATGCGTTTCCCCATGCCAATCAAAAGCAGGGGCGTAGTCGCTCAACTCCCAATAGAAAGGGCTTCTAGGCTTGTTATAGTTTCCTACCTCGTTCATGGTTTCGGTATCGTATAAGCGTCCGTTGATCATGGTGTATTTAACCGAGTTGGAATTCTGAATATCCTCCAAAGGATTTTTGTCCAAAACGATAAGATCGGCCAACTTTCCTTCTTCCAAGGAACCCAGTTGCTCCTCCATTCCCAGATAGGAGGCCCCATTAATAGTGGCTGCTTTCAAAGCTTCCATATTGCTCATTCCCCCTTGGACCAACATCCAAAGTTCCCAATGAGCACCAAGGCCTTGCAATTGGCCATGGGCGCCGAGGTTTATTTTTACTCCGGCATCGGCCAATTTTTTGGTAGCTTGTGCAACCAGGATGTGACCGTTTTCATATTCCTTTATTGGTGCCATGGTACGATGTCTGGAGCGTGCATCTATAACACTTCTTGGGGTATACTTTAAAAGCTTCTCATTTTCCCATACATTGGTGGTCTGGTACCAAAAGTACTCCCCGTTCAATCCGCCGTAATTTACGATCAGGGTGGGGGTGTAGGCCGTTTCGCTGGCTGACCATAATTGCAGTACATCATCATAAATGGGCGCTACCGGGATATTGTGTTCTATACCTGTGTGTCCGTCCAAAATCATGGACATATTGTGAAAGAAGGTTGACCCGCCTTCCGGCACTACTTCTATCTGCTTTTCATAGGCTGCCTTGATAATCTGCTGTCTTTGGTCCCGTCTGGGCTGATTGTAGCTTTTTACCGAAAAAGCACCAAAAGCTTTGGTTCTAAGAATGGCCGATTTTGCGTCCTCCAAATTGTTTACCGTTGCCTTAAAGTCGCCATCTGCTCCATATAGAATTACCCCGGTAGAGAATATTCTTGGCCCCACCATGGTGCCGGCCTTTACCATTTCCGATTGGGAGAATACCATTTCGGTATTGGCGGAAGGGTCGTGGGCCGTGGTTATCCCATAGGCCAAATTGGCATAATAGGGCCAGTGTTTTTGGGCACTTAGGCCAAATCTAAAATGACTAAGATGTGCATGCGCATCCACTATTCCAGGCATTATGGTCTTACCGCTAACATCCAAAATTTTGGCATCGGCGGGGATGTTGACTACATCGCTGGAACCCAGGTCAGTAATTTTATTGCCTTGGATAATGATGGTACCGTTCTCTATAACTTTATCATTGTTCAAGGTAATGAGCCTAGCACCTTTTAGGGCAATTCTACCCTTGGGTTTGTCCGATGTTAGGCTTAGGTCGATTTTAAGGCCTAGAGTGTCCATTGCCGGAATACTATCAGGAGCACCTTCCAAAAAGCTAAACCGTTGATTGATGGCGGTATTAAAATAGGTATCGCCCAAGGTCCAATTTAGTTTTTCGCTCTTGGAAGACCAATGTAGGCTAATACCAGCATCGCGTGCTACCTGCGCAACTGGAACATTGGTGGCCTTCCCATCCAATTCAATGGTATTCCCTGTCTTGGGCATTGCTGCAATATATACTTTATATAAATTGGTAAAAGCCACCCAATTGTCGTCCGGACTGGGGATAAGGCGTTGGGCATACTTTGATTTTACCAGTTCTCGGGGCTCCTTGCCGTCTAGGTTGACCGATTTTAGGGTTTTGGTCAGTTTTCCAAAAAGATACCCCCCAGTTTGGTAATAGATCCTAGTAGCATCCTTATTGAAAGACGGAAATTCGCCCTCTTTTACCACTAATTTTTTAGTGGAGCTAATGCCAGATCTTCTGGATTCACTTACTTCCATAAGATAGATTCCGTGCTCTTTTGTATGTACATAGCCCTGATGTTGATTGCCATCTTCTTCGCGGTATACAATTTGGTCATTGTTTATGGGGGAAAAGTTGGGCTCCCTATAAATGGCTTTTTCAGTAGTCAATTTTACAGGGCTGCTTTTGCTATTTGTTAGATCCAACCTATGGATGGCTCCCATATGCTCATCGTTCCAAGTTACATACACCAGGTATTTGCCGTCTTTTGAAAATGCGGGTTCATATTCCAGATCCGTCCCGGTGGTGAGTCGGGTTGGGGTACCATTGGGAAGTGATTTTTTCCACAGGTAACCTGCCGCGTTGAATATAAGTGTTTTTCCATCAGGGGAGGTTATGGCATTTCGGATAGCCTTTGGGGTAAAGGTATCCGGTGCGGCATCGTTTTTAAATTTTAGGGCATTCACAATCTTGTGTTCAGCCTTGGCCTCAAAGGGAATATCGGCAGCGTCCAAGGAATTGATGTCAATTTTTTTGATTTTTCCTTGGGCCCAGATAACGATGGAGCTATCATCTGGGGTAAAATTGAATCCTGTATAAGGTCCAAAAATGGCCCATGCTTCTTGTTGGTCTTTGCTGAGTTGATCGTAAATAGGCCATTCCCTCCCAGTTTTAAGGTCGTGCAGGTAGAGTACTGTTTTTTCCCTTACTCTTTTTACAAAGGCCATTACATCTCCCTTATGTGAAATTACAGGGCGTATGGCACCTCCAGATCCACCAGTAACCCTTTCTATTTCCCCATCTTCCAGATTATAGCGGTTTATGACATATATCTGGCTATTGGGGTCTTTGTTGTACTGAAATTCCCCACCTGGATAAACGTCTTCGCTATAATATACATATTTGCCATCGGGCGAAGCCCAAGGCTCCCCAACATCCTGTTGATCGTTTTTCTTTTTGGTAAGCTGAATGCCCTTTCCTCCGCTTTTATGGTACATCCATATTTCACCGGCACCTAGAGAACGTCCCGAGGTAAAATGTTTTCTGCAAAAAATATAGTTCCCATCCACGGACCAGACCGCATTGTTTACCAATCTAAAGTCTTCTTTGGTGATCTGTTCGGCATCGGAACCGTCTGTGTTCATCACCCAAATATTATCGCCCCCACCGGCATCACTGGTAAAGCTGATGTGTTTACCGTCTGGACTATATCTGGGCTGTACTTCAAAGGCATGGCCGCCCCTGATTAAAGTGGCAGTTCCTCCGCTGATGGGCATGGTATAAATATCGCCAAGCATATCAAAAACGATCTGACTCCCGTCCGGACTTACGTCCAGACTTATCCAAGAGCCCTCATTGGTAGTAATGGATACATTTTTAAAGGGCAGGGCAGGGGTGTTTACATCCCATTTGTCTTTTTTGGGTTCTTCTTTTTCCTGTGAAAAGGTGGTGTGGCAAATAAGGAATAGAAGGGCGAATAGGATGCTGTTTTTCATAGGAGGTACTTCTTGTAAAATAATGTTCTGCGCTTATGCCTAAAATAAAACTTTAAAGATAGTACTTTGGATTAAATGGTCCTATGGAAATGAAGCCTTACGGTTTAAGAAGTGCATGGGTGGATTGGAGTTCGAAATCAGGAGACTTCGAGTATCTGGGTAGGTGATCTGTACTCAGACCTATTTTAGCTGTGCTGCAAACTCTTGTATTTTAGCCATTGCTGGCTTTATACTTTGGCTAATGCGATCTAGGATTTCATTTTTTTCAATATCATCAGGAGAGATATTGGCCACCAGATGACTGAAGCCATCCAACCTATTGTTATAAAGCCATTCGGATAATTCTGGATTTTTAGACCACTTATATTGGTTCATCATCGATATGGCATTGTTCTTAATCCAATCGGTGTCATGATCGGGCATCGGAATCTCGCGACAAATTTCATTTTTAAAATTTTCGTCGGAATATTGGCATTCAACATGCGCTATTAAAGCCGCACTAAATACAAGTTGCGCTGTTCTTACAGATTGAATTGTAATAGTATTTCCTGAGAAAATCGGTTTCATTTCTCGGTGACATAGGGCAGCAGCGGAGCAGTCAACAAAAACTGAATCTGGATTGGTCGTCAACTCTGCCTGCTCAAGTATAATCTTGTCTTTTTCAATCTGTTTAACGTGACCTTTTCTAATAATATTTTTGATACGTCTAAGTTGTTCCAATTCCAACTCACTAACCGTTGCGCCATGAAACATCTTAGGGCTAATCTGTTGATCTATTCTTAAAAGAACACCCGTTTTTTCTAATCTGTGAAATAAATCAGAAATGGATTGGGCCTGCGCCAGTGATTCAAATTGAGCTGCGAGGTCAGATAAAAAATTGATCAAATACTTGGGAGACGGTTGGGTATTTATTCTATTAGTGAACCAAGAGTCCCGATTAACTATCCATGTAATTTTTTTGGGATCTACCCCATTCTCAAGAAGCCATAGGCATGCGTCTACTCCTGTTTTTCCGCCTCCAATAATAACAAAGCCGGAAGGGGTGGTTTTAAGATTTGGAAGTTCGTTGATAGATATAAAAGGAACTTCTGGGTCAATGCTGAAATTTGGTACGTGCGTAGCAGGAATTTTGGTTTTCATGTGGGTTGCATCCACGGTTTTTATGTTCACCTTCACTTTAAAATTTTTTCCACTTAGAAGGGATTTAAATGTTGAATTGCCTTGGTATTCACTTAATGGAAAATATTGTACATGACCACTTGGTAGAAACCTCCGTTGCATAATATCGTCATAGTATGCTCTGATCGTGTCGCCAGTAGCGAGACTTATTAAACCACGGTTAAAACCAAAGCCATCTATAGTGTCGTAGCCAAGTTTGGAAGAACTTACACCGTAAAATGAGGAAGGCTGATGTAGCTTAACAAAGGGGTAGGCAAAATTCCAATGGCCACCTGGTTTGTGGAATTTATCTACAATGATAATGTTGGCATCTGTTTCCGTTAATAGAATATCAGCAAAGGCCATACCCGAAGCACCTGCCCCTACAATCAAATAATCGGTTTCGAGCATATTATCAAATTCTTTCATTGGTCTTGGTTTGAATTGATGACTATTTGGCCAATTTGGCCTAAACTAATTTTACCAAAGTGATTAGGGGTTTTTGTTTCCATATTCACATCTTAGCTAGACTATATTTTGGTAAAGTAAAGGATGCACAAAGCCATTTAAGGGAGCATATGATTTGTGGGGGTATAGTCAGCTGTTTACCGGTAATAGTCTAATTTACAAAATATTGGCACTTGTTTTGGCTTAATCGAAAAGAAATATCTGTTGAGTGAACATAGGATGAGCCTACATTTGCAGACAATTGCTATGAAGGAGTGCGAAGTCATGAGACTTCGCGCAGCTTGGGGATGTTATTTGGTCAAGGCTTTGATAATACGCTCCTCATTAATTACGATGTCTCTAAATAAAACATGCGGAAATTCTTGATATTTTGATTCTTTAAAAGCTTCGAAAATTTTAGATAAACTTGATGCTTTCAAAAGGGATAGGTTCATTTCGGTGTCCATTTCACAATCATATATAAAGTCATCACTAAATTCAGGTGCCACGAGTAGAATCTTAACAATTCTCAAATTATTTTTAAGTGCTAAACTCTGGTAGGATTTTAATTGTCTGGAAACTGTACTAAACTTATTGTACCCTTTTTCCTTTATGGTTTTACACTCGGCAATTATTATTTCATTGTTGCCCAAATTTAAGAGAATGTCCATCATATCTTTTTGGGTATTCAGTTGGTTTTTAAATTTATCATCAACGTTAAACCCTAAAGATTTGAATATTGTTTTTGTAAGTTCTTCAAATTTTAAACCAAGCTCACTCTCCTTAACTGAAATACCATTTTCCTTTAGTAAATTTAAGTTGCGGTAGCCTACATTTTCATAGTTTTCCAGATATAAATTTTCTACATCTTTATAATGCTCTAGGATATTGAGTATATCGTCCCCACGTTGTTTTATGCCATTATCTTTAATGAATTTTGATAATTCAGGTTTAGTAATCAGATCTAAAATATCTCGCGGTTTAATGTTATAGTCCAAGAGAAAATCGGCGTTCATAACATATTCATCCTGAAGTTCAAACTGATCCTTTAAGTCCTTGTTTAATTTAGGGAGGGATTGATTTAACTCGGAGAGCATCTTGTCAAAGCCATCTATTGATATACCAACTTTTTCATCCTTTTCGACATTTTCAAAATGTTCTATGAGACTATTGATTTTGTCTTCGAGGGTGCTGCCTTTGAGATTGGGAATGTTTAGTCCTTTTTCGCAAAGTTCATTTAGTGTTTTTTTCTTTTCGGTTAAGGTTATTCCTTGCTTGTAAATTTCTGATGAAAGTAAATTCGTAAAAGAAATCCCTTCTTTTATTATTTGCTCTATTTTTTGTGAATTGGCTAATTTTCTATCAATATTGTGTTCTTTGGCAATTTGGTTGATTATGGGTTCTCTTAATAATTTTAATGTACGCCTGTAGAACTTTTCCGCAACTTCTTTTTTTCTTACTTTTCTTAACAGCCTAACCATCTCATCCGCTACATATAGAGTGTTTTCTTTTTTGGAAAAGAATACAACTCCAAGGTTTTTTAGGTTGTTAATTACTTCCTGAATTTCAGCTTTCTTGACTGGTAAAATACTATAATTAATTAGCTTTACATCTTCTTGGGATAATCCAAGTTGTTTTGACAAGGTTAATATTATGGATAATTCATCAGAAGTTATTTTGGCATCTCTGTTATTAACAATATCATTACTATAGGCAGTAGCTAAGCAAGCTTTATATATCTTGTAATCTCTTTTTTTTGATTCACTTAATTCAGACTTTTCGTTTTCAAGTTCCGTGTTTAAACTTTTGATTTTTACCTTCAAATTTTTGATTTCGGTTTCGTAAAGTCTTGAAAACCAATCTTGTTTCATTATGCAATTTCCATCCCGAATTATTATATCGACAAGAATATCCAATTGGGAATTGGCTTCTTGAAACTCACACACCAGATATTCTGTAAATTCTTCAGATGTTAAACTGAAAATATTAGAAATATTTAGGTTATCAACAGATTTGAGGCCTTTGTCCGATGAACTTAAAATTTTCTCAATTTCCTTGATGTTTTTGGGATTCTTAGAAATAATATGGTCAATAATTTTTATAAAGGAGTTCTTTTCCAGCGAACCTAATTTATCCAATATTTTTTCTAATTTCATTTGTTTTGCTTTTACAAGGATTAATTATTTCTAATTACTATTTTATTAACAGAACCATTAAATCCCTAACAATCAGGAAGGTGACTATTGGGTGCTCCAGTACAATCTCATGTACGTAAAGGCCTTTAATTCTGTAAAATTTTTGTGGGTGTATAGAGGGGGGAGTACTACAACCTGGTGTTAGTTACTAACCTTCTAAGATAGGAAATATTAGGTTTGAAATAGGCTTAATCGATAAAAGACGGAAATATCAGTTGAATGGTGCATAGATCAATCCTTTGGAATGAGGGCGCTATATAGTAGGCCGAAGTGGGTAAACTTTATGTAGCGTGGAACACGTTGTTGTCAGGTTTTTTTTAGTCGTTCCGTATAATTTCAAATTGTCCGGGTGATACCTTTATAGGGGGTGGGAAACCCTTGCCCAACACTTTCATATGGTCTGCGTTAAGCCCCTCTTCATTTGCAAACCCACTATTTACCACCGCTTGAAACGATTCGTACGAATCCCACACCACTATGTTGATAAAATTGAATTTATTCTCCTTGTTGATCGTTCTGTAAAAGGTTGAACTTACAAATCCCGGTTTAGTCTTAAAATATTCAATGTAAATGTCCCTCACTTTTATTGCTTTTTCTTCAAAGCCCTCCGGCACTTCAATAGAATTTATAACACTTATTTGTTGCATTTAAAATATTTATTGCATTCATGATTTTATTGTAACCGTAATTTCCCTTTGTTAGTTGCGGTTGGTTGCTATGTATTGTCCACTACATAATTCAGTTCGGTTACCCCGCAACTAAATTGTTTGGTTGTCAATAGTTTTAGCTTTGTTTTGTCTTTGATGTCGGCAAACAATGGAATGCCCCGCCCAAGAATTATTGGATTGACAAATAGCCAATAGCCGTCAATTAGGTTTAGTTTCATAAGGGAATGAGTTGCAGTGGGGCTGCCAAAAAGCAAGATTTCCTTACTCTCGCCTTGGCGGGATTGTTTTATTTCATTGATATGGTCCATAAGGTTTTCGTTAATAATACTAGTGTTGGCAAAAGCTGCCTGTGCGCTAGGAAGGACCGAGTCTTTCATTGTTTTTGATAAAACTACTTTGTGAACTTTGCCATACCACTTTGAATGTTCAATGTCGTGCTTGGTCGCCGTTGGCTTATCCGCTGCGGTAGGCCAGTAATTTTCCATCATCTGATAAGTTAATCGCCCATACATTGCAGTGTCGCCTTGACTTATGCGCTTACCGGCATGGTCAAATATTTCTTCATCAACTTTAATCCAATCCATTTCTCCGTTTAGTCCGGCTACAAAACCGTCAAGCGAAATGTGCATAAACGAAATTATTTTTCTCATGAAGTTCTGTGTTACTTATTGAATATGATGGTGAAGGTTAGATCAAAGGGCAATTGTCGTCAATGGTTTGATGTTTCTTTTTCTATTGTTAAGTTGTAAAATTGTTGTGCAGCTGCCAAATATGTCGTGGCTATATGTTAGTTTTACCCCTCTCTCAAGATCTTCTCCATCTTTCGACCTTTTGCCAATTCGTCTACCAACTTGTCCAAGTACCTTACTTGTTTTGTCAAGGGAGTTTCAATTTCTTCTATCCTATAGCCACAGATTACGCCTGTTATTAGTGGGGCGTTGGGGTTCAATTTTGCCTTCGCAAAGAAATCCTTAAAGTTCGCTTTAGCGTTGATTAGGTCTTGCAGTTTTTTGTCATCAAAGCCTGTTAACCATGTTATTACCTGATGTAATTCTTCCTTAGTTCTTCCCTTGCGTTCCACTTTTGTAATATAATGGGGATATACCGAGGCGAAGGTCATTTTTGCTATTTTTTCATCGTGTTCGGGTGTTGTTGTCATACTATTTTCTCTTTATCAATTGTTCTAAATGGCTGTTCGAAAATTAAAATGCCTGTTGTTGCTCCTGGAAAATTTTTTGTTCCCCAATCTTCAAAGGTTTCAGTTTTTAGGTTTTTATTTTGCACTTTCCTTATGTTCCATCATTACTGCTTCGGATAATTTTAGAAATCTGGCAGCATTGTTATAGTCAATATTGCATTAAAGTAAGACCGTGCAAATATATTTTCATACACATAATGAACATTAATTCCTTGCACTATTTGTGTAGGTGCAGTGGGAAGAATTACAACCAATTTTTTGTTGTCAACTTCCTGATTTCTAAGATATAAAATATTGGGTTTGTGTGGAAAAAATTAATGCTACATCTTCTCGGTATGGAACATACAACAGAGCAAATTTACCTTCTTCCGATTATTGGGTTGGGCTCACCCAGGGTCAACGCAAAGGTCACTTTACTATAAAAAGATAAATTTCGGATTGGGAATCACTTAAAAAGTAAAAATAACATGGAGTGATCCTCCTTAAAGGCTTCCCTTATTTTCTTAAAAGCTATCCGCATTTGGGATTCCACTGTTTTTACGGAGATTCCCAGCTGGTCTGCGATATCTTTATACTTTACCCCTTGAATTTTATTTAGCATAATGATTTCCTTACATTTTGGCGGTAGAGAATCAATTACCTGTTTCATTTTTTGAATCCGCTCTTCCATTGCTTCTGCGTCTTCCTGAATTCTATCCACTAAGGCCCGTTCCCAAATTTGACTCAGAAGTTTTTCCTGTTTTTTGGCCTTCTTGACGGTATCAATATATCTATTATAGGCAATGGCATAGAGATATGCTTTTGGGGATTTGGTTTCGTCCAATTTGGACTTATCCTCCCAAAAACGAATAAAGGCATGCTGCACAATATCTTCAGATTGTATTTTATCATTTGTATAGGTAGTGATATACGCCACAAGTCGGTCATAAAATGTATTAAATAGATACCTGAAAGCACTCCGGTCCCCCTTTTTCATGGCAATTACTGCCTCAATTTCGCTCATTATGACTGGGTATTGGTTTGGTTGATTTTAAATGGTTAGTGCGAATATCAAATTTTTTTTTAATTCTTTTTAAGGGTTTTGTAATTTTTTATAGTATTGATTATGTAATGTGTAACGAAGGTAACTTCAAAAGGATTACAAAACCATTGAAAATTAGCAAAATATAATGAAAAAAAATATAACCAAGCTACTTCTTGGTACAATAACCGAAAATGAGATTGTTGAACTTAGGAACTGGTTGCAGGATCCAAAGAATCAGTCCATTCTAGAATCTTATGTCCAAGATTATCACGACCTGAATTTGGCTACTATAAAAAACAATCTTGATGAGGCTTATAACAAAGTAAGCCATCAGTTAGAAATAACCGAAAAGCCGGTTAAAAAGCTGATTCCTAATAGGTCCAGGTATGCCGCTGCCATCGTATTGTTGTTTGGCTTGGCGTTTTTCTATCAACAAGGATACTTTTCAGATGCTGACAAGGAAGTTTTAGTGCCAAAGGATGATTCGATTACTTTGGAATTGGACAACGGTACCATTCAAGCCATTGATGTCAATGGGGCCATAGAAGTTAGAGATTCTGAAGGTAATATCGTTGGGTCCCAACAACAAAATCAGATCAGTTATTCAAAGGTAATTGAAAAGGAAGAGTTGGTTTTTAATACTCTAACTATACCCAACGGCAAAAAGTTTCAGATTGAATTGTCGGATGGAACTTTAGTACATCTAAATGCCGGTAGTTCTTTAAGATATCCCGTAAATTTTTTAAGAGACGGTCCAAGGCAGGTATTTCTTTCTGGGGAGGCCTATTTTGATGTCGCCAAGAGTGAATCTAACCCTTTTATAGTCAATGTGGATGAATTGGATGTAAAGGTGCTTGGTACCCAATTCAATGTCTCTGCTTATGGTGAAGATGAGTTTATAGATGTTGTGTTGATTGAAGGTGCGGTTGGTTTGAATAAAAAAGACCAATTGCAAGGCGATACTGTTAAGTTATCTCCGGGTCAAAAAGGATCCTATAAACAAATATCCGAGAATATAATGGTTAATGAGGTAGATACAAGTCTTTACACTTCTTGGATGCAGGGGCATATGGTATTTAGGGATTTGACCTTTAATAACATTTTAAAAAAATTGGAACGCCATTATAATATAGAAATAGTCAATGCCAATGTTGAACTAGGAAAAGAAGTTTTCAATGCACGTTTTGATAATGTAGCTATAGAGGAAGTACTTGGATACTTTAATGATATCCATAAGATTGATTTTAAGATTGAGGGAAATAAAGTAATAATAAAGTAAAATAAGAATATAATAACTCAGTAACTAATTGCGATGCCTATGAATTAAAATCTCTGTCAGTCGCCGACGCTTTAATGTTTACAAAACAAAACCGGAAAATGCGCTAACATTTCCCGGTGATAAAAAGCGATCGTGCAAAATAATTTGCTAACCACTAATAAACATTTAAAATTATGAAAAAAAATTTCAACCAACCGAGGTTGGGATCAACTTTGTTGAAATTCGACTTAAAAATGAAACTGACCCTGCTATTATTGTTGACTGCCCTATTGGGTCTGCATGCCAATGACAGCTATGCCCAAAAGGCCAAAGTTTCTTTGGATGTCCAAAATGCTGCCGTGCAGAAGGTAATAGATAACATTGAATCGACTACAAAATTCAATTTTGTATATAATACCAAACACGTTGATCTTCAGCGAAAAGTATCATTAAAATTTAATCAAGAACAGATTGATAAGGTTCTTGAGCAGTTGTTTAGTAATACTAGTACTAAATACAAAGTCAAGGGTACCCAGGTTATTTTATGGAAGGGTAATGTTCAAAAAGTAGCCGAGGAACCAACTCCAAAAGCTGTTGAGGTTGAACCATTGGTGGTTCAGTCAATAATTACGGGGATGATAGCGGATAGTGACGGTACTCCTTTGCCTGGTGCCAATATTCTTGAAAAAGGTACTACAAATGGTACACAGGCCGATTTTGACGGTAATTTTTCCATTACGGTTTCCAGTGAAAACAGTACTCTTATAATTTCATATATCGGCTTTGCCACCAAAGAGGTAAGTGTTAAGGGACAAACCAATGTTTCAGTAATCTTGGAGGAGAGCGCTGTAGGGATGGATGAAGTTGTAGTGGTGGGGTTTGGAACACAAAAAAAAATTAACCTTACTGGCTCTGTAGCAACAGTTGATGGGGAAACCCTCGTAAAAAGGCCTGTAACCAATGCAGCATCAATGCTTCAAGGGCAGGTAGCCGGATTAAGGATTGTGCAGAATAGTGGAGAGCCTGGAAATGAAGGACTATCCATACGGGTAAGAGGGCAAGGTACTTTTAGTGGTGCCGGTTCCAATCCTTTGGTTTTAATAGATGGGGTAGACGGAAACCTTAGTGATTTAGACCCAAACGATATTGAAAATATTTCTGTTCTTAAAGATGCCGCATCAGCATCCATTTATGGTTCTAGAGCGGCAAATGGGGTTATCCTTGTAACTACTAAATCTGGAAAATCCGGATCGTTTACAGTAGAATATAATCTTAATACTGCTATACATACGCCTACAAAACTTTTCGACATTATTAGCAACTCTGCAGAATATATGGAATTATGGAACGAAGCAAAAAACAATACCGGAATTACGACAGGGTTATATCCACAATCCGAAATAGATTTATATCGGAATGCTACGGACCGTACATTATATCCAAATGCCAATTGGTTGGATATCATGTTCAACCCGGCCTTTGTCCAATCACACAATATTGGTATAAGCGGCGGGAAAGAGGAAACTCATTACAAATTATCCGTTGGCTATGTGGATCAGCCAGGTGTAATGAAAGGTTTTGATTATAAGAGGTTCAATGCACGTTTAAATTTGGGTTCCCGAATCAATAGCTCAATTAAGATCGGGGCCAATATTGCCTTAAAAAAAGGGGACTTATCCAGACCAAGACAAGGATCCAGTGATATGTTCCTGTCTACCATGTCCCAGGCCCCGACATATATGCCAAAGTTACCAGATGGAACGTATTCATACAAGGCGTATGATTTTGAATCCAATAATAAAAATCCTTTGGCCATTGTAGAGAATGAGGTGTTGAGATCAATAGTGGATTACTCTGTTAATGTACAAGGTTGGGCGGATGTTAACTTTACCAAAACCCTTAATTGGTATTCCAAAGTTGCAATTGTAGGGGATTTTGAAAAATGGAAGGATTGGAGACCTTCGGTACCTCTTTATAATTATCGTACCGGGGAATATGCGACCGATTTGGACGTAGGGGGTAGAGGCTTAGAGGTGAATAATGGTCAGAACATTTTCACGAATGTCTTTTCGTATCTGAAATTTGAAGATAAGATTGGTGAAGCGCATAACCTAACAGCACAAGTAGGCTATAGTGAGGAATCCAACAAAGAGGAATACCTCCGTGGATATAGACGGGATTTTGCCGGGAATAATCTTACAGAATTGGATGCCGGTAGCCCAGCGGTACAAAATGCCTATGGTTCTACATATGAATGGGCCCTGCGTTCTTTCTTTGGGCGTCTAGGATATAATTTTAATGATAGGTATTTAGTAGAATTCAATATGAGATATGATGGCACTTCAAGATTACATGAAGATCATCGTTGGGGAGCATTTCCTTCTGTTTCCGCTGGATGGAGGGTAACCGAGGAATCGTTTATGAAAAACGGTTCATGGGAATGGCTCAATAGTTTGAAAATCAGAGGCTCTTATGGGGAATTGGGGAATCAGAATATTGGAAACTATCCTTATCAGAACATCCTTGGCCTTACGGGAAATTATTCCTTTGATAACGCCAATCTGTCATCCGGGGCAGCACAAATAGCATTATCCAATCAAGATATTACCTGGGAAACTACTAAAATTACAGATATCGGGATGGACATATCAGCATTCAATGGTCTGTCTCTTACGGTTGACTGGTATAGAAAGACTACATCGGACATTTTGAGAGGTTCCCAAGTTACTGGCCTTGTAGGATTGAATGCCCCAACAGTAAATAATGGTACTATGCAGAATACGGGATTGGAATTTAATTTGCAGTACAATAACCTAGTTAGATCAGGTACATTCGAAGGACTTTCATATAATGCCGGAATTACATTTGATCGTTTCAGAAATAAACTTACCGAATTTGGAGAACGTGAAATAGGAGGGTCGACTATTAAAGAGGAGGGACGCCCATGGGATACCTTCTATATGTTGGAATGGACCGGAATCTTTCAAACACAGGCAGAAGTGGATGCTGCTCCCAAACAGTTTAATGATAATACGGAACCGGGAGACCTTATTTTTAAAGATCAGAATGGGGACAATGTTATAAATGATGACGACCGTACCTATATGGACGGACAATATCCAGATTTTGAATATGCCATGAACTTTAATGCCAATTGGAAAAATTTTGATATTTCCCTATTTTTTCAAGGAGTGGAGGGCAGAAATATTTATGTAGGTGACTGGGGAACTATACCTTTTGTTCAGGGATCCCCACCAACTACCAATTGGAGAGATAGATGGACACCGGACAACCCTTCAACTTCTATGCCTAAAATTTACTGGGGGTTTAGTGCTCCGGCAAAGGTTAGACGTACCTCTAGTTATTTTCTTCAAGATGCCTCTTATTTGAGATTAAAGAATATTTCATTAGGGTATAATTTACCAAGCTCAATATTAGAGCACATAAGTCTCAAGAAATTCAGAATTTATATTTCTGGAGATAACCTTCTGACTTTTACCAATTATCCGGGTCTTGATCCCGAAAGAGGGGGAAGCGGTCGTTTTGTAAACTACCCTCAGAATAAAATATACTCTCTAGGTCTCAACGTTCAATTTTAAAAATAAAAATATGAAAAGATATATTCTACACTCATTATTGGGCATAATTTGCATTATTTTGGGAGGGTGTGAAAAAGACGCCCTGAATACGAATCCTTTGGATAAATTATCAAGCGCTGAGTTTTGGAAATCCAAACAGGATTTTGATATGGCCCTTACGGCTATTTATGGAGAGTTACAGAATCAGATGTTCTCCGTAGGGGCTCCAAACTGGGATGTGCTTACCGATAACGGGTACGGGCAGCATAATTATTGGGGAAGCCAGGCCATTGTACAAGGCGATATTTCCCCATCTACTGGGGGATACATTTTAGATATGTACACAAATAGTTATAAAGGTATTGCCCGGATTAATATCTTCTTGGAACAGTTAAATAATTTTGAAGGTGACGGAATAGATACGGAAACTAAATTAAAGTATGAAGGTGAAGCCTTGTTCATGCGAGGTTTTTATTATTTTCAACTGTATTCCAGCTACGGTTCGGTTCCAATTGTTACAGAAGTACTAAAGTTGGATAATCAAATACAACCTAAGTCTACTGCGTCTGAGGTTTTGGCCAGATCATTGGCCGATCTTGATGTTGCCATAGCGAATTTACCTGACGAGTTATTCGCCGACAATGGTGGGCATGCGGTGCAGTCATCGGCGCAAGCCTTAAAATTACGGGTATTGATGTTTGCGGCATATGGGGATACAGGAGTTCCTGATACAGGAATCTTAACCCAGGCAAGGGACTTGGCATTGGAAATTATGGCTACTGGATATGATTTAAGCCCTAATTTTGAAGATGTTTTTAAAGATGGTTCCCAAGAGGGAAATTTGGAAATTATCTATTCCATAAAATTTTTGGCACCTGACAATGCTACTCCCATGGACCAATGGTACGGAGACTGGATTGTTGTCAGTCCCCTGCAGAATCTAGTGGATGCATTCGATCCCCTAGATCCAAGACTTGAAATGACAATTTTCCAGGATGAGGTAAACTTTAATGGTAATATACACAATCCTTCCAATGGCCTGCCTACTGGTTATGGAGTTAAAAAATTTCTTAGCCCTGGACTAATGCCTTATGGATATTCGACCCAAAGTCAACAAGATTGGGTATTATTAAGATATGCGGATGTGTTGCTGATGTACGCTGAAGCTCAAAATGAACTTGTAGGGCCAGACCAATCTGTTTACGATGCAATACATGAAATTCGGGACCGTGTAAGTATGGCCGATTTACCTGCAGAACTATCCAAGGAAGAAATGCGTGCCGCAATTCGTCTTGAACGAAGAATCGAGATGGCTTTTGAGGGACTAAGATATTATGATCTTAAACGTTGGAGGATTGCTGATGAAGTATTGAACAATGTAACCGATGGTGTACTCGATTATACTTTTGACGAACGATTCTATCAATGGCCCATACCACAATCCGAAATAGATAAAAGTCAGGGCATCCTGGAGCAAAATCAAGATTACTAAATTAAAAGCATATTAATAATTTAGGAATGTTTTAAAACCTTGCCTATTTGAACAACGATTAAAAACCTGGGGACTATTTGGTTCCTAGGTTTTTTGGTCGTTTGTATTTATTGGTCTTGGGGCTGATGTCTAGATCCCTTAATCAAATGTTTTTATGTTTATAAATAGCACATTTTTAATCGATTAAAGCAGTTTCAACAATTCTGCCAATAGATTGTGAAATGCCTTGGCGTAATTATTGAATCCTACAATGGTTATCGGGACATAATCGAAGATTTTCAAGAGAATAAAAAAGAAAACTTATAAATGAAAAATAACAGATACCGATATCAATTCACTGTGATTTGGATCTCCCGAAAAAGTAGATTTTGGGAGCGGGTCCAAAGTAAAAAAATGTAAGAAATAGACTTTACTGTGAACCCATACAATATAAGGTAACATGAAAATGAGGCACAAATAATCATATATCCAAAAAATGGAAATCCGACTGGTTTCCCAAGCAAACTGTCATTTTAATTTTTTCCGTTATAAAAGTTGGGTTATTCCGGATACATTAACTCCATGATTTTAAATTTATGGAAGTAATTAAATTTGTACATCGGAGAATTATTAATGGGTTAGGTTCATTAGTGGGTACTTAAAACCCGCTGATTTTCAGTTGTTTGCTTT
>TARA_R110000796_G_scaffold125822_2_pt1 | contig 19015 bp, 23 predicted proteins | sample TARA_R110000796 | Tara Oceans TARA_R110000796 (sample SAMEA4397815) | marine metagenome | biome: Polar Biome; feature: [SRF] surface water layer (ENVO:00010504); material: water (ENVO:00002006), including particulate matter (ENVO:01000060) such as... | depth 5 m
TCGAACTCCTGTTCAGCAGCCGTTGCGTTGTTCAGGGCACGGTACGACGACAGCATCTGTTGTACCCCGTCAAAAAGCTTGTCAAACTCATCACTTGTCAGATCGCCAGCGTCATCAAGCATCTGTATCTTCATGCCGTAGACGTTGATCTCTTCTAGGAACGCCCCCAGTGTTGCTTGGGGATCATTGGCGAGGTCCTCTGGTGTTGGGTATACGCCAGCGAAGTATGGCGGCAGCGGCGATGCGCTCAGATTTGACAACGTAGAGGTTACGGTGTCAGGAGCGTATGCCCCGACCACCATGGTGTACACATCGTTCTTAGAGTAACCCTCCTTAAGCAGGTCAGACGCGAGTTGGGTCGCTGCCCGCTGCTTGGCTATCGTATCCTGTGGCGTTGTCATGAACCTATTGAAGTCGGCAGGAAGCATGGCTTCTTGGATATTTCCTACCAAGTCTTCTGAACCTAGCATCCAGCTTCCTCCAGCCTCTTTAATCTCTTGCGCAAGGGATGCCACTACGGCGTAGTCAGATGACAGAAGACCAGCACCACGCCAGCCTGTGACGTCTACACCATTACGCATATCGTCTATGATCTTGTTAGCCATCGCGCCGCTGGCCTCCTTGGCAGCAGCGGACGACGGTGCGGTGTCTGTCTTGAGGGACTCGAAGTCCTCCACGCGCATGGTTCCGGCCACAACCTCAGCCAATGCGGCTGCCTCGTCCCACTCTCCAGTGGATGCCTGCTGGATACGGTAGAAGTCCTGTCTGGCGTCGAAGTCATCCTCAACGCGTTTCTCGTCCGCGATGCGGGCGGTGTTCGCACGGCGGAGCCTGTCGTCCTCGAAGGCTTCGATTGACCTCTTGGCTGCGTTGGCGTCAACCGCTGTCATGTGCACAACGTTCTCAGCCAGAATGATGGTGGCCTCTTCGGAGCTGACTGCTCCTGCTGTCTGGACAAGGCCCAGCAGGTAGGCGCTCTGTTCCTTCTGGGTGTCAGCCGCCACTGCTTCAGAACTATCACCTGAAAAGAGAGCCATCTCGCTGATCTCGCCAGCGATGGCATCGAGTGTGCCGTCTGTCAGGTCTTGGTTGGTGTAGTCGATGTACGACTCGTTGATGCGCATGTCTTTGTATGCGTCGCTCTCTTCCTTAATCACGAGATCGCGCTGAACACGCTGGTGCTGGAATATCTGGGTGCCAGCCCCGTCAATACGCGATGACGTTGATTCAGTGTACAGCTCGGTGATACGGTCGTTGTCAGCATACTGTGCGAGTGTGGCGTCCTGAAACGCCTGAAGCTGGGCAGCGGCAGCAGCGGCTGAGTCCATGGCGGCCTCACCCTGAAGGCCGAGGTAGCCGACATTCTCTGTCGTGCCGTCACCGTCCATCAGAAGGTTCTGCATGTCCACATACTCGCGCTCAAGGCGCTTGGCGATGCGGAGGTTATCTTCCTCCTCACGCACTGCGTAGGCGTCAGCGACGGCAGAGATGGACTGGTCGAAGGCGTCACCAAGGTTGGCTGCTGCTTGGTTCTCAAGTGAACCGAACGCACTGGCGGGAGCCTGAGTTCGGACGGATGCATTGGTAGGACCAGAACGTTGAACGGACTGGGTGTTTCTGATTTGAATCGCCATGGTGTTCGTTCCTTAGTCCGGTGTCATGTGTAGGACAACCACTTGCTTGATACAGAGCCAGCTCCGCTGATCAGTGAGCTGAGTGCGTTGGCCCGGCCTGCCCTCTTGGCGGACTGGGCTGTGGACTCTTGCAGTGCTGCCTGATTTCGGCTTGAGTTGGCAGCGATCTGGGCCGACCACTTGTCGAGGTCAGCGTTGCGCTGGATAGCGATCTCGTCCAGAGTTCCAGCACGGATGGTGTCCATCTCGGTGTCGAGGGCTGTGTCCTGACCGACTACGATGCCAGCACCTGCTGCCTGTGTACGCTGTAAGGACACGATCTGAGATGTCTCGATATTTTCGGCCTGTATCGCTTCGTTCGCAGCTTCCTGTATCTGGAGACTTCTGATCTCAGCAAGCTGTGCGTTCTGCTCAGCGATCTTTGCATTGTACCGCGCCTGAGCTGCTGCGTTAGCGCCTTCTGAGCTGGCACTGTCCGCACTCATCACACCACTGAGGGCGCTTGAGCCAAGGCTCGCCATCTGCATAACGCCTAAAGAGGCTCCCATTGCTATCTCCTGATTTCGTGTCTGATGAATGGTAGCCCTTCAGGCCCCATTTCGGTTGCGGGAAAGAGTTTGGCCCCGCAGAACTGAATCCACTTTAGGGACCGAGTGTGCCGAGCATCGATTACGTTAGTGAGCATATGGTGCCTGTCAAGCAATAGGCTTGTGAACTGGCGACACCCACGTAGGAAGTAGCGCGGGCTCTTGTGCACCAGGGGTGACGCTAACAGCCACGGATAGGCAACATAAGATAGTGGGTTCTCTGATTCGTACCCCCAAATGCACCCGACGTCACCCTCGTGAAGCCATGTAAAGGACTTGTTGCTTAATGCAACGGAGCGTTCAAGGGCCACCTGAGGCGTCAGGTGCCCTAGAGCCCACACTGAATCAACGTCTTCCTTCTGCATAGTTTTTGACAATTGCTCTACATGCCAATCCTGCACAGTTACGACTTGATCCTTAATCACTTAGTTGTCTCCCTTTGATTACACGTAGTCAGCCACGATTGAGAGAATAGTCATAGGAAGAGGATCACGCTGCCTGATAACCAAGCGCCCGTGATTGTTCCATCTACCTGTTACGATAATCTCTTCGTAGTCTGTGACAAGATCAGTTGCTTGTCCGTAGTTCTCATACTCGCGGGTCTTCATCTCAACTAGGTCTTCAGTCGTAGGACCAACCCACGCCCCCCGTGATCTTTCAAATAGTACGTTTATCTTTGCTGTTTTCTTCTTTTGTCCTTGTACTGTTCCCACATAGCGAGTGGTAATCTCAGGATCAAGTGTCTCTATCTCTGATGTGTACGGGATACCTACATGCAATCGAGCAAAGGGTCGAGACAGGGTTAAAGTACCGGTCGAGCTTACCGTAAGACCTTTGACGACATTGCCATCTGCCAAAGCCTGAACAGACTCGCCAGATAGGTGATGAAGTCCGCTGAAGACAGAGTACGTCTTGCGAACCTTACCACCAGACACGTATGATGCGAAGCCTGATGCGTCAACAGCAACTCCAGTATCGTTGTTTACAATCTGGAAGGAGTTGGTTGTCTTGTTAGCTACCTTGAAGGTGTTAGCGTTTAACTGATCTGGCTGATCGAAGTTTCCATACTCGTCTTCTGTAGACACCCACGTTATGTCGTCTATAACAACGATGTCATCGTTCAAGTATCCATGAGCAGTTGATGTCGTTATCACACAAGGGTCCGCAGATGTCGCTGCTGTTATAAGAACAGGCTCGTCAAGCGTAAGACTTGAGTCAAGGAAAACACAGTCCTCAACGTCAACAAACTCACGGGACACAGACCTCTCGATATACCGTCTCGTCGTACCACCGATAGTCCTCTTGACAACGAAGAAGGCTTCCTCATTAGTGTCAGAGTAGGAAGGCCTAATGGACGTTACGCTTTCGTATGTTCCGTCTGTATCTGCTGTTGACCAAGCGGTAACCTCCTGTTCTTCGTTGTATGTCAGAACGTTGCATGTTCCGTCAGACATAACAATGTAGATTACAGGCTCAGGTGAAGTAACGTGCGCCCAGTCAACAGATGTAGCGTTCCTGAATAGGTGAGGAACCATAAGAGACAGTTCCTCAGCTGAGTAGGCGTCGTTCGAGAACTGGTATCCCGTGGCTCGTACGTTTCGTCCCGTCTCAGAGACGAAGATTGCCTTGTTGCCCACCACGATGGGGGGTATCTGAGAGCATCCCCAGTAGGTCTGAGGTGTCTGCGATATGGTGGCGAAGGAGAACCTGCTGTCACCAGAGTTGGACTTAATGATCCACTCAGAGCCTTCGGTAAAAACCAGAAGAGATTGCAGTGACACGTAATGCCTGATCGCGTTTATCTCGTTTGATGCCAGAGTAGTAGAGAAACCATCTCCTTCTTCTGCTGGAACACGTTTACTGAAGTTGTCAGATGAACCCACGACCGAGAAGAATGTGGTGTCTGGCTTATTTGTCGATCCGCCCATGACCTGACGCTGCTGATGTGATGTGACGGCGCTAGGCTTGTTATTAGCCAATATGAACGGCTCAGTAAACACTGGGGGTGTGATGCTTGGATCAGGTGTGATACCTGTATCTGTGAAAGACGATCCCGCAGAAGACCCAATCCACCCGAACACTCCTGCTGTTAGTTTGTATATGTTGTAACGAACTGCATCGTTGTTAGTTGTCCAAGAGATTGTCACATTGGTATCAGTAGTATCAGAAACGAAGCAGGGAGTTGCTGTTCCTCCTGAGCTGTATGCTGTATAGCTTGAGGAGTCCTCACCAAGAAGTTGGAACGTGTGAGTGGCCTTGTTGGCAACCACGAACCTACGACCGTTGAGTTCAGTCATACCCACCACACCTGTTATCTCAATTAAATCTCCATTTAAGAACGGGTGAGAGGTTGATGTAACGACAGCTGGGTCAGCTGCTGTGACACCAGAGATGGTAGCAGCTGATGGTGTATCTCCTGTTCCTTGAAGGCTTTCTTCGTCGTCTTCATTAACAGCTGTAACCGTGTAATACGTAGCGGAACCAGAACCACCAGTAGCACCTATACCTGTTGGGTCATCAATACTGGGTGAGAAGGTTATATCCGCAAGCGCCCATGACGCCAAAGCCGAGCGCGTCAGTCGAGCGGGGTTGTGGTCAGGGTGCACGATAGTTAGAACGTCCGCTGTCTGGGAGAATTTAAGTTCATACAACTGTGCGGTAGTATACGGTGAAGCGATCTCATATATCTTTGAAGAAGTACCTGCTGATCCGTATGTAGTGTAAGCAGTGCTATTTACATCCACACCAGTGAACTGGTCCTTTATCTCGAATGTGGTCGTACCTTTATTGGCAACCAAGTATCTCCTGTTGTTAAGCTCTGTCATACCCACTACCGAGGTAATGTTTACTTCGTCACCGTTCGAGTACCCGTGAGCACCTGAAGTCGTGATAACACATGGGTTGGCCTTTGTAGCACCAGTTATGGCCTGTGCTGCCTCTGTGATGTGGGCGTCGTTACGCATGAATCGGATGTAGTTGTTGCCGAACTCTAGGATGTGTGTGTCAGTGCTCTTGAACTGGAACTTTTGCAGTCGTGCACCTGCAGAGTGATCCTTAACAGGCCCCAAGTACTTCATACCTGGACGGTTGGACACGCCTCCGAACTGGTGGACCAGCATGTTCTTAGCCCTGCGTAGGGCAGCGGCGTACAACGTAAGGTCAACACGACCGTACAGGGCTGGTCCTACCTCACCTCGTGTGAAGTTACTTTGAATCTTCAGGGTCATGGCTTCCTCGCGTTGGTGGGGTTAGCGTTCTCTGATCCAGTCCGCGTCCCGTGGGACATCACCCACTGCCTCGTTAGAGTTCATGGCAGCAGCATTTCTCTGTGATCTTATGTAACTGTTTAGCATTATCGCCTGCAAGTCCTGACTGTTTGTTAGAGGCATGGCTGCGTAGTGGGCCAGTAAGTAAGACAGGCTCTGGATAAAGCCGGGTTGGAACAAGTTCGGGGCAGATGCGTTAAACGTATAGCGACAGGTTGCGTCTTCTAGGTCTGTCAGTATAGTTTCAGTCTCACCGTTGTCGCTGTTCTCAAGCTGAAACGGGACTGCATCCATAGACCTACCAAGGGGGTTTACAATAGTTCTAATAACTACACAGTCCGCAGGGCGCTGATATCGATACGTCCACAGGCCTGAGGCTGCGTCGTCATGTAGGGCTAGTGTCACAACCTTACGAGCGAAGGACCAGTCGTGGCTCTCAAGCACCTGAAGGCGAGCGAAATCGTACCAGAGCGATGTAACACTGGCCTCAGTGCTACGCTCTGTGAAGCTCTGAATAGTCGCGGAGACACCAAGGTGGCTCAAGGCAAGGTTCGCGATCTTTATATCGCTCATTCCGGCTAGATAAGCCATTTCTATATCTCCGTGTTATGAATTACTTTCGAGACTTGGAATGCTTTACAGGCTTTACAGTCTCCTTTATGTCATCTTCGAACTCTTCTACAGGCTCTGTCTCAGAAGATACTGGTTCGTCAAGGATTACCGATCCAGTAGGAAGATAACCTTTCCATAACATGTCAATCTCATGAACTCCAGCTGTATAGAAGTGTCCGCTCATACGGCCACCAGAAGTACCAAGATGAGCTGTTGGAGCAAACCATGGGAAACGTAGTTTAACTTGCATTAGTTTCTCCAGAACGTTTATTGTGACAATAGAAATAGGGAGGAAGTTTAATTACCTCCCTCCCTATTTTTTATTATTAGTTAGAGCCGTCTGGATAAGGCTTCCAACCAATCGGGTCCATTGTCAAGAAGGAATTAATCTTGCCTGCTGTGACAGTGGTAGTAGCGATAGTCGCGAGCACACCAAGATAGCGTTCATAAGGAACACCTTCCAGCGGCAAAGCGATAACAACCGGGTAACCACCAGCATTAAGTTCTGGCGAGTTAGCCGCTACATCATCAGTGATAAAGTCATGCGACTGATAATGAATAGTCGCCGTACCATCCGTTGCAATAGCTGCCGCAGCGTCAGATGCAAGAGTGAACACAATCGTACCAGCAGAGCCGCCAGTGATGATTTCAGTGTCTACATTGATGACGAAGTACATCGGCTCGCCATTACCAACATCCCGCTGAACAGCAGAGAGATCAATCACGTCACCGATCAGTGCGGTACCCGCGCCTGCTGCAACGCTAACTGCGTCCGCAAATTCGAGATTAGAGTCAAGAATAGCCATTATTTATTCTCCTATTTATTAGGTTCAGGTGACGAGGGCTTCGTCAGCAGAAAGCGCGTCAACACGACGCATTGGAATCCCGTTAAAACGTTCAGTCCAACGCTGATCACCAGAAACATTTTCAGCTTCCGTGAAGGATGAAAGGCCCATAGCAGCCTTCTGACGAGAGACAGTCGAAGCGATATCTCGACTCATATAGAACGATGCGCGACCGGCATTCAGGTTCGGGATAAGACGCATACTCTGGAACATAAGATCAGGAAGATTGGCACCCGAAGCAAAGGTTCCCGCATTAAACACAGCGGAGAGAAGGCTCTTATCAATGTTCGGGATACGAACAACATAGCGCCAGTCACGAACCGTAAGACCAACGTCCCAGCGGTAGTGAGTACGATATGCTTCATAACGACCCGTATTAGAACCGTCACTAGCATCTTCGACAGTAACCTGGCCTTTGTCAGTAACCTGCAATCCAGCTTTGCTGCCCTTCGGAACAATACCGTGACAGGTCTGCGGACCCCAAACAACTAGCCAAATAGATGCGTTATCCGTACCGCTGCCACCACCGGCAATGATGTTGTCAGCATTTTCAGCAGCAAGATCATTGAATCGCGGGCTAAATCCGGTAAAGGCTTCAGGTTCAGTTCCTTCATTGCCGTAGAAAAGCGTAGAAGCAACCTTCTGATTCATACCCTGAAGGAACGCACGGTCTTCTTGGAAACGGAAGGCAGCAGAGTTTCCATTCAGGTCAGCTAGAGCCTTGTCAATTTCTGCATACGCTTCAAGCATACCAGTGTTGTCAGTAACCTGAACGGTCGAGCTTTTCTGCTGCTTGACACCTTCATACATCTTACGGAACGTAGGGGTCGGAAGACCAGTACGGATCGTAGTGCGGTTACCTGTAGGAAGATTTCCTTCAATCCAAGACATTTCATCCAAGATCTCGTTGTCTTCCGACAGTACTTCAGCGACCATGGCAATCTTGCCATCAGGGTCCGTTGCACGAGCAAGGTCGAGCATCGTAGGGTTAAGACTAGAGAGAGTAGCCATATTAAGTTCTCCTGTTTTAGTTCATGTCGGGGAAGAGAATCTTCCCACGATCAGTTGGTACAACTGGACCTCCTCCTTCAACCATTAGCTTGTCTTCTTTCAGGGTCAATCCAACCTTGTAAAGTAGACGAATGAACTCGGGGTGGTTACCCATTCCGGTCATCTCAATGGCAGAGCTAAGCTCCTCGTTGCCGTATTTATTTAGAGCCAGTTTAGCTGTTCCGATGTTCTTATCGAAATCCTTCCCGCCGAACTCCTTATCTGTCTTAGCCTCAGTCTGCCACTGATCACGCAGATTTGCCCAAGCCTCAGCGGACTTGGTGCTTGCGTCATTAGCTTGAGAAGTCTGCATGTCTACCAACTTCTGAGCCTGATCCTGAGATAGGTTCAGCTCCTTGGCGACCGCGTTGAACCGCTCACTGAGATCGGTATCTAGTTCGAAACCTTCTGGAAGGGTGAAGGCTTCGTAGTCTTCAGGAGCACCTTGATGCTCGGATACGTCAGGATCACTGTCCGCCTCCGTGGCTGCACTCTCTCCCCCCTCACTTGAAGCGTTCGCTTCCTTAGTGTCGGAGGTCATTAAAGTCTGCTTTGCTGCCGTTTCATCTGGTTGTGCGTCAGTGTCCGCATCGACAGCAGCTTCAGCAGTTTCTGTCTCACTCATCGTGTATCCTTCTTGGTTAGGTTTTCACTCTGCATGAGTGTGTATGAAGAAGGTGAGACTTTAATGATGTCCTCAAGAAGATCAAGACCAACTGCTCGACGTCCTTCATTAAAGAAGGTTGTTGAGTTACCAGTAAACGATGTCTTGTATATCCCACACTTCTCTAACATTCGCCATAGAAGCCTACGTCCATAGGCTTCACTCAGCATTTGTTTCATATCCTCTTCAGCTTGTTGCTTGATTAAAGATACTTTTGTCTTTTTCTTAGCAACGTGACTTTCACTGCCAGCGTCGTATGCGGTTTCTTTTTTGTATCGGCTTTCATTAGGCATTATCTCTCCATTTCATGATGTGTGAGGAGGTCATATGTCTAGTTATTTCTTCACTGGTTTACGTGTCATACCCATAGGTTTCTTGGGAGGACGTCCTACTTTTGATCCGTATGTACCTTTACCTTTTGGCATCATGTATTCTCCTTTTTAAGTGTGTGTTATTATTGGCCTTGCTCTACAATAGCCTGAGCAATTCCGTCTGCTTCAATTACTGTCTTACCAGCCTTAGCTGTAGATGACAGGGCGCTTGCCTTCTGCTGTGCCTGTGCAGCTGCTTGTGCCTGCTTCTGTGCCTCTGCACGCTCCTGACGTATAGCCGAAACCTGATCATCAGGGACAAGTATTCCGGGGTTACCTCCAATCAGTTGTACATAACGCTCGAACGCTGAGTCTGTATCCAACTTGTCTAGAACCGTTGGGTCGAACTGAGCAAGAGAACCTGCGAATCCTACAGAACGCTCCATCGTTCCGACTTCGTGTGACCTCTGTGCTTGAGCGATGGCGGAGACGAATCGTATGTTAAGCGTTGTACCAGAGAGTTCCTCAGGCGCTGGAGGCATGATGTTAGCACGCATCACCTGATTGAACAGGCGCTCGACGATCTTGCTCAGGAAGTCCTGCTGCAAGCGTTCGAGGGAGGGGCCAAGCATGAGGAGACGTTCCTCGTTCCGCTGTGACAGCTCAAGCTGGTTGCGAGGCTGAACGCCCTGCATGCTAGAGATAGCGAGGAAGAGGTCAACGAAGTATGCCTCGTTGATGCGAGCCTCGACTGAGGAAATCTCCTGCCGCATCTCGTTGATGCGCGGCTCCACCTGATAAACAGTGGACAGTCCTTCACGGCTACCGTCACCATCGTACACGGTAAGTCCGCCCGGCAGGGACGACACAGGTACGTCACGTAGGCTGGGCGGACCCTTGAGGGGCGGGTTGACCATCTTGTCGATGCCTTGTGCCTTGCGACGTTCCATCATCTGCAAGCTCTTGATGTCTCCAAGTGCTATCATGCCTGGACTGTTCGTTGAGTAGACATCCTCTGCCGTCAGCGCGTAACGGGCCACATGGACAGGGAACTCTTCAAAACCGGACTCACTTAGATAAACATCATCTGACGTGCTAGTCTCGAAACAAACTGAGCGAAATTCCATCTCAGATACAGTCTCATCGTCAGGGTTGTACTTAGGATTGGGAGCAATGTACTGTGTGACAGGTATCCATGTCTGTCCTTGGTTCTTCTCGAACTTGTTTCTAACATGTGAGCTAACCTTGTCTAGGCCATACTCAGAAACGAGCTGAGCAACTGTTCGCTCTCGTTCCAGAACGAACGTATCAACCATGTGTCGGTCGTTCTGGGCGATCATGTAGCTGCCCGCTGTGTGCGTATAGAAGCGCGTGACAGAGTCGAAGTCGTCTAGCTGGCTCATAGCCGCTGTGCCGAACAACCCGTGCTCACCAAGCGCGACAGGGGCCATTGAGTAGAGGTTGCTGTCCATGAGGATGGCACGCATACGCTCCTCGACCTGATACAGCCAAACCTTGGCTGGCTCGCTCGACATAATATCTTGGTCTAACGTTTCCAGTTTGAACCAAGGCCGAGCTGGGGACATGATGCCTGTGAACATACCGCTCTGGTACGTACGCAGGGCCTGTCCGCCACGGCTGTTGATGATCTTGTTGTTGCGGCGTTCGCCTTTGTTACGATCTGATATGAAGAATCGGCCACGAACTGGATCGATGTATTCACTCAACTCTCTCCAGTGAGAGATAAACGAGGAACGCTCGGTGTCCATTGTGGCAATCTTGACCTTGATGTCGTCCAGCTCTTTCTTTGCCATGTTACGATCCTAGTATGGTTTTAGATACACCACCTAATGTTGGACGTGCAAGGCCACCATAGCCCGTAAGAATGCTCTTCTTTTTTACAGGTGCAGGTACAGCCTTTGGTGCGGATGAAGTAGGTGCACTAGGTGGAGCCTTGTATTTAGGGTGTCCAACTGGGAAGCCTGATGTGGTCAGAGGGTTAGCTCCAGCGAATGTGTACTCGGGCCGAGGGCCTGCGGGAATACGGTCGGAGTTGCCGCCCGTCCCCTTGTCTGAGTTTGGAGTTGCGGCTGCTGGTGTTCCGGTTGCGTTGTTCTGAGCTGCAAAGCCTGTGTTTGAAGCTGCATCGACGATTGCTTTTCCAATGCTGTCAAAGAAGCCTAGATTTCCCTTTCCCGGTCCATGTGGATTTCCTTTGTTTGCGCTTCCCATGTCACCCTCCCAATAGTGAAGGTGAAGACGTGTCTTCTCCAGCCATGGGGCTGAGTCCGAGTGCCGATGTCTTCACTGTGTCTTTACGAAAGTTTCCAGCGGCCCTGCGGCGTCTTGCGCTCTCCGAGTCAGCTATAGCCTGTTGAATCTCAACCTCACTTGGCCCAGTAGGAACCTTAGGCAAGGGAGTGGGGGGCGGAGGGGCAGGTGGATCTGCGCCGAAGATGCTTTTAATGAAGCCCATGACAGGGTTCCTTCTGTTAGAGGTTGAGGGACTTTTCCGAGTATGGGTCGTACTCACTAAGAACGGATTTGACACTCGTGTTGAAGGGTGACCTGTGACCATAGGCCACTCGCTTGGCGAACGTAAGAGCCAGTGCATCCGAGATGTCAGGGCTTTGAAGCCCCCGTGAGCGAAGTTCTGCCTTGCTCTCAAGGACGATCTTGCCGCTAGTCTCGACGTTGTATTCGCGCTGGGTCAGTTCCTTCTTGAGATCGATGTTAAGCGGCAGCGAGATACGGTGCATGGCGTCCCGTAGGTGTCCATACATCTCGTCGCCCCACCGTCGATAGCGTGTGTCTGTAGCGTTCTTGCCGAAGTTGACGTCAATAGGATTGTATCCTAATCGTTTAAGACGATCAACAGGACCAGCACCAAGACCACCACCATCGAGGAATAGGCCGGAAACCTCTTTCCCCATAAGACGGAGGTCGTTAACCAGTTCAATGATCTTGTCCACAACCTGTTCAAGGTCGAGACGATTGAAGCGCCTGAACGGTATAGTGCGACAATCCATTCCGATACGAGTGAAAAGAACCGTGTCATTGTCACCAAACCTTGCTATATCTACTCCGATCAGAACAGGATCGTTCTTATCGGCAGGAATCCATCTGCTCTCCCGCATGGCATCGTTCACCATTTCGTTCGACATAAACTGAACCGAGCCGACAGAAGGAAATATACCCCTAACCTTGACCTTAAACAGGTCGCTCTCCTCGCCCCAGTCAAGCCTTAGCTGTTCCAGGTAGGCGGGGTTGGTGATCTTCACGTCACGGCTGTCCACCTGACGCACGATGTGGCGATGCTTGTGCTCGCCAACGCAGTTCTCGAAGAAGTACCCACTCTTTCTGGTGGGGTTGCCGAAGTCAAAGGACATAGGCTCGCCGTCTGTAGCGCCGCCAATGCGTGCGTCCCATATCGCGTCCTCTATGCCCGATGCTTCGTCAAAGATGTAGAATGCCGTGGAGTTGGCGCAGTGAAGTCCCTGAAAGGCTTCCGCGTTCTCTGCTCTGGCCGTCAATCCGTCACACCGCCATGTGTTCTTGAACGATCCACGGCGAGAAAGGCTCATGTTGCCCCGTGAGTTCGAATACTCCCACAGATGACTGGTGATAGCTAGGTGATGCCACTGTGCTAGGGCCGACCACGTCTTGGTACGCAGCTGATCGCCCGTATTGGCGGTTACCACCCCCATAGACAGGGGCCTTGTGTCTAGAATGAACATGATCAGCCACGCCACCATGGTGGATTTGCCGATACCATGGCCTGATGCAGTGGAAAAGCGTATTGCGTCAACAGCATCCTTGCCATTGAACGCTCTGTCCTTGATCTCCTCTCCCAGTTGGTCGAGAAACTCGCATGCCCACTTGTCTGGGCCGTACTTCAGGCCATACCGATCTGCATATTTTGGCTCAAGCTCCACCATCTGGATGGTTGAGTCTTCCTCCCACGGAAAAGCAAACATCACATACCCAAGAGGGTCGTCGATGAAGTCAGCAATACGCTCTGTAATCAAGGTGTTCGCTGACTTCACTACCATAGGAACTCCTTAACCCTCGTCGGGCTTGCTGTTGATCTGTCTGCGTTGGGTCAAGACTGCAATCAGGCCGTCCTCAAGGTCAAGTGTCTTCTTCTCCTCTCGGATACCGAGTAATGTAGCGGCTTCCTTGATTGCGCCGAGGCGATCTGCCGTCGTTATCTTAACTGTTGATGTTGTCTTGGCGTACTTGCCGCCGGGGTTCTTCGAATCAACCGTAACGGTGTTGATGCTCTTACGCAGAGCAGGGCTGAGACGTTCCCAGTTCAGGTCGGCCTTGCCCTTTTCGTCCACTTCGAGAAGGTCGCCCGCTGAAGATGCGATGATCTCCTGCAACTTGCCCAGCAGGTAGTCCCGGTCCATGTCCGTCTTCTCTTCCTGCTTGGCAATGCGCTTCTCAATCAGCGCACGGACGTTGGGATGATCGAAGACGTCCTTGGTAGAGGCAGCAGAGTAGCCAGCCTTGACGGCTGACGCCTTCTTGTTCAGCCCGCCTAGGTAGTAGTTAACTGCCAGACGGTGCTTTGGGTCAATCTTCGACATCTTGTTATCCTTTATCGGTTCCTGTGCTTCGCGGCCAAAAAGACCATACGTCTGGAAGCGTCTAGAACCACTCTCAGTGGCCCCTTACCGGCACTAGCTTTGTTGTAGGCATTAAGATTGTATCCGTCCATTCCGTCATAAGCGAACATGTTGAAGAACCTGTCAGAAGGAGACTCCTCACCGTACCAGCTACCACGCGGCTCGAACCCGTTAGACAGAAGGATGCCCTCGGCTATCTCTTTTGACCGTGGGTCGAGCGAGCGTGTTGCGTCCATCCAAGTGATGAACAAGTTATTAGGCATCGCGACGAAGGCTTCTTCCACTTGTGGCAAATACCTCATGTCGCTCAGAGCCTGAATAGAGGCATGGTGTGCCATTACGTCAGCGTACATAGCGTTGGTGAATGGCTCCTCGCCAATGCCAGCGTCGTGGCCCGGCGGTCCCCCCAGCTCTTCGCTGAGGTCTAGGTCTTCAGTGGTTTCGCCTGCTCTAGGGTAGAGGTACATACGTATGCTCTCTTCCTGAGTAAGGCCCGGAATCTGAGCACCAACCTGTGCCATTTCGTTTCCGGCAATAGCGGTTGCTGCCTCACCCAAACGGGGCATGTTCATGGCAACAGCATTATGATCAATGCTGACCTCACCGTCCCTCAGCGTTGTTGCTGGGGCGAGGGCGAAGTTGTTCATGATATTATGAACGTAGGGTTCCGTCTCCTCACGCCTAGGCAGGACTGCATAGTCACGACCAGCTTCAAGCCACTTATCGGCATTGCCAGCACCTGCGTTGTAGGCGATCAGAGCGGCCTCTTCATCTCCGTCGTAGCGCGAGATGAGAGCGTTTATGTAATCCGTTCCAAACTTGCGGTTCAGGACAGGATCAAATACTTGTTCCCAAGGTAGAGGTGAAACGCCAAAGCCGGGGTCTGCCGCTGTGGCTTGCATGATCTGCATGATGCCCCTAGCGCCCGCTGAGCTTACAGCGTTGGGGTCGCCCCCGCTCTCCTGCTGTATCATTCTGTCAACTAGTGAGAGCCGCTCACGGGGCGACATGTCTGAGATGTTGTCTCCGGCAGCAGCGTTGGCCTCAGCCGCAAGGGCGTTGTAGTTCTTTTCTGCGATGGATGCCTCAAGCTCTGTCGTGTCTGGCAGGGTGAAGTCTTGCTGAGCTGCGGCCTCTTCTGCTTCCTGCTCGATAGCAAGGCCAGCTACCAGATTGTTAACGTCGGCCTCTACGAGGGCGATGTAGGGCTTATGATCAGGCTTGGGTGGAACCCTGTCAGTTTCAAGGGCGTCTAGGCTAATCTGTTCACTTGGAGGTACGAGCCTGCTAAGGTGTATCTTAGCAGAAGCGTCCATAACTCCTGGATGCTCCGGGGCCATGTTGCCAGCCTGACGGGCCTTCAGGCGAACCAGCTCGATCCGCTTCGTAATCTCGTCGTCTCTGGTCTCGCGGCTCATGGTGGTTCTCCTGATGGATGTGAAATGGTGCCGGGTGCCGGAATTGAACTGGCCACCTACGGATTACAAAACCGTCGCTCTACCAAATGAGCTAACCCGGCTATATGATATGAACAGGCCCGAGGTGTTCTAACGACAACCACGAACGCGAGCAGCCGGAGGGACAACGCCCTCCTCCATTTCTGGCTCGGACCTGTTCATTAATTAAGCGCCGCAAGCGTTCGCCGAGGTGCCAAGCCACCCACCAGCAGTAGGGTATAGCCCCACATGCCTCCTTCTAAGGGGCGACCGCTTACGTCGCATTCTGTTCACCATTTTTCACGGTTGGCCCAATAAGCCCCTGACATCTTGCCCTTAGATATGTTCTTCGCGTGACGAGCCTTGAAACTCTTCCTTTGGGCAGAGGTTGCAGCCGACTCTCCAGCCTTGGGTTTTCCCGCTGTGCTGGCTCCCTGTTCTCCGAATCGGATTGTTTTAACTTTATTCCCCTCCTTAGCAACCACGACGTGCGATTTCGTTGCGTGGCCCGGCGTCCGTTTGGGTTTATTGAACCCGCTAACTCCGGCTCTTGATAGTCTTGGATCTTTAGCCATTAGGGTGTGTATCCTTTTTCTGCTTTAGTATCACGAACTGTTTATGTTTAGTAGACGCCTCATTGTCTGCCTCGGCAGTCTGTCTGCTTCGCAGGTGTTGGAGGCGATTATCTTTAGTACGGCGAGTGAGGAGTGAGCGCCCAGCGAACGAGCGAACTCACGAGCCTTAGCTAGTTGTCTTTATCAACTACTCACTTACTAATCTAGAGATACTTTTCAAAATCTGTGTGGCCCTTTTTCTGAAAGTTATTTTCAATTAAGGTAAGAATGTTACATTTTTCTCCAGTATAGTCCTGTTAACGACAAAGAAGGAAGGACATTTTTACCGTCACATATGATCTATAATTGACTCCAAAACCAAGGCCGTAAAAACGGCCTTGGAATACCATATGTAGCGTATTTTAGCGTAAGGTGGAATTAAGGGGGGATCATAATGTTCGTATTACACGTCGTTCAGCAACCTGTGCGTGCATCAGATGGAGACGATTTTCAATTTTCAGAAATCTTGGCTGCCTCATCTGGGAGCTACACCTACAGTCCGACCGCCCCCAGTGCCCCCGAAACGCGCATTTGCGCCCCTTCCTTTCTAATGGTGCCCCCCGCCCCCCTAGCTATCTACATGGCGCGCCGCGTGAGGCTATTCTATTAGGCTGGACGATGGCGGTGCGCACGTTGCTATACGATTGTATAACAGCCTTGTTGCACAGTCGTATAATAGGCATTTGGCAGGCGCATCAATAAGATAAGGGAATGCTTTCCTTATTGGCCGCGAGGGAGGGACGGGGAAGGTGGATTGGCCAGCACTATCGGGGCACCTGTCGTGGCATGAAGGTGCATTAGTAAAGCTATCGCTTTCCTATTGGCCTCTACCCCTAGAGGCTCTACGCGGGCGCGGGCGGGTGACGCGCGGGCGGGCGTGCGGGCGCATGCGTACGGGCGTGTGCGGGCGTGTGCGGGCGGGCGTGTTCTTTCCATTGCCTGGGAAACGCCCGGCCACCTGCTGCAGAAAAAGCGACATGGGAGGGTTGACGGATGGGGATCGAGGCATTACGTTGCAGGCAACGTCAACGACAACCAATGGAGACTGACAATGACTGATCTACCGCTTTATGTGATGGAAGACAGCGCGACAGGCGAGACCGCAGCCTGCATCTACATCACCACAATTGAAGGCGATGAGGTCGCATCCATCGCGGCCTGCGACCTCTCAGATGAGCTGATCATCCGTTACGAGCGCCAGTGGGGCATGCAGATCACCGGCGAGTTCTCAGGTGGCACCTTGGATGGTGTCATCGCTTTTTGACTGCCACTCACCACCACCACCACCAACCAAGGAAAAACCAATGACCAACCGCATCGCAGCTCGCGCAGGAAGCAACAACAAGGCCAACCCTAACCAGAATCTCTGTGGCTTGGCCATCGCTGAGGCATTGCATGTCGCACATGCCGTCCGCTACATCCACGTCATCGCCGACCTCAAGCGAGCTGTCAGCTCGGCCTACTCGCTGCAAAGCGTAAAAAGCTATGTGACCAGCAAGCGCCACACGCTGGTCGGGAGCATCCGCACATCATGTGCCGCGTTCTCCAAGTATGACGACAGCCAGTTCCAGCCGATCCAAGGCTATCTGGTCTGGGTGCCGGGGCACGTGCTCTTCCTGTCACCTGAGGGCCTGACGGCCATCGATACCGATCCGCGTATCCGTGACGGCCGAAAGGTACAGGGTATCTGGGCGGTGCGTCGCAAGCATGTCGGCGCCCTCGAAATTGACTGGGAATAAAATAATTCACCTACCCCCTTGTCATCGGGCGAGGGATCAACTAGATAATAGCCAACGCCACGGGCACACCGCCCACAACCAAGGAAACAAGACCATGACCGATGCTGAAATCAACGACAGGATCGCCGCCATCTACGTAGAGCTGGCCGAACGTGACGAGGAACACCTTTGGAGAGAGCTGCGCGACCTCGGCGCTCAGCTTTTCGAGCGCAGCGTGTTTTACCAGAATTGCTAATTTGAAATAAATATTCATAGACCCCTTGCAATCAGGCGAGGGGTCAACTAGATAATAGCCAACGCCACGGGCAATCATGCCCAGCCAACCTACTGGAGATACTATCATGGAGCCTATCACTGAAATTTTCTGCCTCGCTTACCTTCTCACTATGTTCGGATTGTTTGCAGCTCTCGCCTGCAGCTAGCCAACGCAAATGCCAGCAACAGGCCCGCCATGGAAACGTGAGCGGGCCTCAGGCAGTAGAAGCACCGGGCAATCATGCCCAACCAACTGAGGAACACGACCAATGATCACACTAACCACCGTCGAGATTATCGACCTGCACGATGCTGTAACTGCGGGCACGGCCAGCAGTGAAGCAGTCGACTTCCATCGTCACTTTGAGGGGCGGATCGATGCCATCGTTGCGGCCCAGCAATTCTTTCCAGGCGATGACTGGGATTTTGACACAGCAGGTGATGACGGATGGGGATGCTGGGAAGATCACAAAGACTGCATCACCTGACAGCCGCACCACCACCCAACATAGGCCAGCATCGGAAACGATGACTGGCCTTCGGTGGTACCACCTGACGGGCAATCATGCCCAACCAACTAAGGAATAGACCATGACCATCTCATTCGACGCTACCTCGAACATCATCAACGTCTGGCGCATGGCCACACCTGACGAAAAGGTCGAGGGCGCTCGCTGGTACCTCGATGCACAGCGCGACGCTGAGACCATCGCAATCCGGCACGACGTGCCAATGATCACTGTTGTCGGCGTCATCGCTGCCTTGTCGCCGAACAACAAGTGGGTACGGAACATTGAGAACGCCTCGACGCTCGTTGCGGCCTACATGGCCGGTGACGATATCGAATCGTTCAAAGTTTCCTGCTACAACGCCATGAAAAGGAAAGCGTGGTCGATCATGGCGGACATGATCACCGACAAGGCTGAGATGCTGGTCCGGCTGAACGGCCGGAAAATACAGAACTTCGCACGATGCATTTGGGGAGACGGCACGAGCGTCTGTGTCGACGGGCATGCACGGAACATTGCCTACGCTGAGCGCATCGGGTTGACTGATAGCCGCACGAACATCGGCGTCCGCGAGTACAGGTTTCTCACTGACAGTTACAACGAAGCCGCCGCCATCGTTGGCGTGCCGGGTTACGTGATGCAGGCCGTTACGTGGACCGTGTGGCGGCGGGTACACGGGATCACCTGACAGCCACACCACTGCCCAACATAGGCCAGCATCGTTTCCGATGCTGGCCTTCGGTGGTACTAGGGTACCGCGACACAGCCGAAGCGCACGTACGGCGCCTTAGAATGCAACGACAACCCATAAGGAACCACGACCATGATCCACGTTCTCCAAATAACAGTAGAAGGCCAACAA
>TARA_R110000796_G_scaffold223011_4_pt1 | contig 18959 bp, 28 predicted proteins | sample TARA_R110000796 | Tara Oceans TARA_R110000796 (sample SAMEA4397815) | marine metagenome | biome: Polar Biome; feature: [SRF] surface water layer (ENVO:00010504); material: water (ENVO:00002006), including particulate matter (ENVO:01000060) such as... | depth 5 m
TACAGCCTCAACGATAGGCTCTGGTACAACCTCAACGATAGGCTCCAGGAAGATCTCATCCTCAGGCTCTGGTGTGTACTCTACCACAGGTTGAGCAACAGGAGCGTCAGTCTTAGAGCATCCTGCTATTAAGAGAATAGCAATCACAATGGCTAAGGTAGCCAAAACAATCTTAGTATTGATCCCATATTTTTTCCACTCCAGGATCTCTTTAACTTCTGCTTTAAAACTTTCAAGTAGTTTCATTTTAATTTCCTTTAAAATATTATAGTATAGTAGTTATACCACAAATTAGATTGTTTGTCAAGAGAATTCTTAACAAGGTTATACATTAACTAGAATGCTCTTTCGTTTGTCTGCACTATTCTGCAGTTCTTTACCCCTCATGTTATTACCACAGTTAGTACACTTGTATCTCTGGTATGATGTGAACTTGAGAACTTCTATACCCTTCTTGATTACATCAGGAGAGCCACAGTTATTACAGGAAGGTTTAATATTTATGGTGTCGGTGTACATACTGCGACACGGATGGTTCTTAATCCAGGGTAGAAGTTTCTTATAGAGAAGTTCAGTTACCTCAACGTCCTGTTCATTGTACTCCACCATCTCAGCCCAACACTCCATGTCTCCCTCCATGCAGCCCTTCCATAAGTCAAACCCACGATGGTTCATCTTCTGTTTAATACCAAGCTTACCAAGAACAAAGTCTAATTTATTAGATGTAAATTTAAAGTTAGACTTGACAACCTTGAAGAGATCAATAGACTTACTGGTTGAGGGGGGTGTCAGCCCTGCCTTTAGGAATGCCGTGTTCACATGCTTCCTGTCAAACTTATCAGAGTTATAACCCACCAGGACATCAGCCTCCTCCATAAGATCATAGAGTTCTTCAACCATCTTACCCTCATTCTCAATCTTATTATCGTGTTCAATCAATGAGTTACTTAGGATCTCATCTGAACCAAGCCACTTAGCTGCCCAACTTAGAATGTATCCATCCTCCATGATCATACTAATTGGAATGTTCTGGTTCCATATGTCCCACACATTAGCCAACTTAGGTGCTGTCTCAATATCATAGGTCAATATTTTAATTTGTTTATCCATTGCTATATCCTTTAGTGTTTTATGTTTGAACTCATGTGCTGTGATATCATATCATCTGTAAATGAAACGCCACCATAGTCATCAAATGTTTGAAGGAGTAGTGTAACTATTTCATAAACTTCACGAGCCTGTTCAGTGGGTGTGTTATCAAAGGTCCCACCATAGGGAACTACAATAAGTTTATTATCCTCAACTGTAATCAGAAGATTAACTGCATCGTTGAACTCAGAAGTCTCATGTAACTTAGTCATTACCTTATGTTTATTTATACTCATAGCTCCTCTCTATCTTTCCAGGGTGGCATAAATCTAACAGCTGCAATCTGTTTATTGTAACTAATACGGTCACCCTTCTCATCCCTTGCAACCATCACACTGTAATCAAACTGAGCCTTACATTCTGCATAGACTAAGTCAGCCTTACAAGTGTACTGTCCAATGATCATGTAATGAAAGTCCTTAGGGTTAGCCTTGATTAATATATTTAGTTCCTTAGATGAACCTGTGTATGAACCCCACTTAGATTCCTTCCAGTGGAGTGGGTTCCAGGCAGCCCCTAACTTGTTAGGTCTGAGGCTACCCTTCTTAACCTTACCACTAGATATCCAGAATTGTTTCTTGCCAACGTAGTACTTACTAGTAGATAACTCATTGATAACATAGGTAAATCCAAAGTACTTACTAGGGTTGGGTGTCAATCCTTTCCAGTGGTGTTTCATACTGGCTCTACTTCCACGATAGGTAGAACCTCTTCAACCTTTGGTAGCTTCTCAACGTGAGTTAGATACCTCCATGGTTTGTAGGCAAAGGTTCTCAAGTCAGGATGACACTTACGTTTGTGATCACACCTACTACAGTGAGTGCCAAGCTTCATGTTACCTGCCTTACCATCAGGCTCAGGCTCATAGCATAACTCTTCGGGTGGCTCATCCTTCTTAAGCATCTCAGTAAGGTGCTTAACTCTTGCCTCAGCATTGATCTGCTCCATAGGATTGACAGCAGTTAGTGCCAAGGATCCAATCTTATTGAAGGCAAAGAAGTATGCTGTGTCTGCATTCTCCCTGCCCTCCTGGACTTGTTCGTAGTAGGACAGTTGAGCAATGTAACCGTAAGGATCCTTTCCTGGTGCCTTGATTGAACCATCCTTAAACTTCTTAAAGTTAGCAGCAAAGGCAGACTTGGCATCAACATTCTTATCGTCAATCTTACAGTCCATGTATCCTCTAAGGCCATACCCATTGACAGGGTGTTGAGTGTGAGTAACCTTGTGTCCTGATTGTTCAGCCAACCATAGCATTAACTCCTCACAGATATCACCATAGAGAAAGTTAAGTAGCTGCTCAGGTGCAAACTTATCCTCAACAGGATCAGCCTTTACATTAAAGTATAGAAGTCTATCGGGTTGACCCATGTTAGATGGGCGTATCTTATCCTTACGGGCAGGGCCCTTCCTAATCTTAAACTTCTTGGTGATAGCACGAGCTAACCGTGAGGCTAACTCTGCTGTATCCCCTGGGGTGAAGTCTTTACCTGTTCTAAACATGGTATAGATATCATCCACCAGGGTCTCAATGTCTTTAACAGCTGCCATTAAAATGGGATCTCATCATCAAGGATAGGATCAAACTCAGGCTTCACCTCATCAAAGCCCTTAGCTTCTGTTGCTGTTGCAACATACCCGTTCTCAACCTTATCAAACTGTACACCACTATTGGCTACAAAGTTTGGATCTTCTGGCATCTTTACCAGTTTAATAAGTTGAACAGCAGTAGCATAAAACTTGTGAGTGTTACCCTTCTGGTACTCCTTACTGATCTCACGAACCTCAACGTAGGCACGTATCTTGCTTCCATTACCTACATGAGTTCCATCCTCAATAGGATCACCCTGTGAGTCAGCAAACTTAATAGGATACTGAGATGTAATCTTGTAGTACTCAAGGATCCCTGCATTATGTTTGCTTGAGTTAGGGCTAGAGATGGTGGGTAATCGTCCTGCTGCCTTAGCTGCAGCCATTGATTCTTCTGTAAGGTTAACAAGTGTAACCTCATACTGATCCCTATCGGGTGGACCATAGCGTTCACCCCGTTGGTTCTCCCAGGGCCTCAAGTAGAGGGCCTCTCCATCTAACTTTAAAGTCTTGAATGTTTGTGTGTTAGCCATTAGTATAGTCTCCTGTTGTGTGAACCTTAGTGGTTCTATTTATGATGAACTCTTATAGCACATCTTCGTTGATCTGTCAAGTAATTTCTTCGAGATAGGTCTGGTCTACTTTCAATATCCTGTCTGATGGGTAAAAGTCTCCGTGCTTTTTACCATACACATCTGTTCCTTGAAAGATGCTTGCACCCTTAGGTGTTATCTTAAGTACCACACCCATCATAAGTCTTGAACAAACTGCTGTAGTATAACAGACAGCATCTCCTGCTTTAAGTTTAACTCCTCTTGAATCTGTGCTCATACTTCTTCTCCTATTCTTTTCTGTTAAGTTTTCTATCTTCTTTCTTTGCAGAACATTGCAACAGTCCATACAGAAGAATATCATTTGACCTCGTGCAGACCTTGCCCTTAGATCTTTAGGGTGGGCAAAGGCATTGAAGCACACAGTTCCTGTCTCAATTGTAACTTCGCAGTTGGAACACTTACTGTCTTTCTTTACAGGTGAAAATAACATTGTCTTATCCTTTAGTTAATGGGTCTCTGCCCAGTTGCGTCCTACGTTATACTCTCCATCGAGAGGACAGTTAAGTTTAAGATACTCACCTGCCAGTCTGAACGATTGTTTCATAAGGTTACCTAGTGTATCAGCATACTTAGTGGGTGTCTCAACCTGCCACTCATCATGTATGTAGCCACACTGCTTGAATGGTATGTCTCTCTGCTTGGCCCACTTGGTCCAGTAGATATTAGACAGTGCCATTATAACATGCTCACCATTCTGAAGGTATGCTGTCAGTGCCAGGTGATCACTAGGTAGGTAAACCTTACGTCCATCAAGACCAAGGTACCAACCACGATCAGCCATCAAAGTCTTAATCTTTAAGAAGTCTCCAAGTCCTGGGGTCAAGTTAACAAACTTCTCTCTCTTCTTGACAGCCTCACCTACTGAACAGTTAAGGATCTCAGAAGTCTTAACAACCCCTGCCCCTAGTAACCATGAGTAGATGAATGTCTTGGCATCATCACGACTAACACCTAGTGTCTTAGCATTGAAGTCATGGATGTCATCGAGTACAGCCTTGGTGTATGTCGGATTGTTAAGGTAGTGTGCAAGTATACGTAGTTGAATACCTGATGCGTCACAACCAACAAGGACATTACCCCTGTCTACCGTCCAAAGGGACCGACACTCCCATCCAAAGTTCCCTGCCTCTCCCAGGACTGGAGCTTTCTTACCAGATCCATCGTTAAGTTTACGCATAGAGACACTAGAAATATTAGCAGTGTTAGGCTTAGAATGACTAGCCCTACCAGACCAGCTGCCAAGATGGACGATACGTCCTCTAAGTCTGTTGTCTTCATGTTGTTCTGCTCCTTCTATCCATTGTTTAAGTTCGTTACATCGTGATGAGTACATACGATATAGTTTAATTTGTTTGATACTATCGGGTGCAGTATCTCTGATGGTTGCAATGTTCTTATCTGATAATTTGTATGCACCCTTAGCTGTCTTCTCCTTGGGATCCCAATGACCTTCCAGTCTTTCCACTACCTGTATGGGGCTGCTAAGATTAAAGGGAACCCAGTTAAGATAGCTATACTCTCCACCCCTGTACTGAAATCCATAGTATTCTTTCATAGGTCCTAAGGATCCAGTGTTGTGTGTTACTCCATCAGTATTAAATCGTGGAGTGTAAGTCTTCTTAAGCTTGGCTAAGGGTGGGAAGTCTTTCTGCATCTGTTGCTCTAACTCCCTACACTTAGTGGAACACTTAGCTAATAGCCTAGCGGCAGAGGGAACATCTATCTTAAATCCATTACGCATTTGAGTACAAAGAATATCCTGTAGGGCATGCTCAAGTCTGATACTCTGAGAAGAAAAACCTTTGCTTTCTTTCTTAAGTTCACAGTACACTCTATGGTTGAGCTCAACATCCTGCCTACAATAGGTCAACATCTCAGGTGTATACTTATCAAACTCATGGAAGTCTATCTTTGCATACCGATTAACCTTCCTAACTTCCTTACGAGTAACTGTAAAGGGTACCACCCAGGACTCCATAACATTGTCATGCTCTTCCAAGTAGTAGTTAGGTAGGTCATCATCATCCTCCCACTCATTGTAAGGAAGGGAAGCATCCATACTATCAGACTTGTTTGCCTTACAAGCATAGACAAGAGCATCCTCTAGGTCAGGGAATGGAGGGGATAACTTCTCCTCTACTACGGTAACCTCTGTCTCATACCAATCAGCACACTGTCCATCACCCCATGCCTGGAGGGAGTGTTGGTTCTTGGAACGCCTAAGTTCAATCTTGCCCCTAACTTCTTTACAAGAATTAAGTAGTCGGGATAGTACTAGAGTATCAAGTGTCTGGTCAACTGTAATGTTAGTACCCCATAATTTATTTATCCAATAGTTATCATACTGAAGGATGTTGTGACCTATAAACTGTTGAACCCCAGAACAAAATTTAACAAACTTATCCTTGTCATCCTCCAAGAAAGTAAACACTTCATCAGTGTTAATATCCTTAGCTACAACACACCAGATCCTAGTAGGTGTAAGGCTGTTAGCTTCGATATCATATATTACTTTCCTCATAATCATTCCTTTTTTATACGCCATGTTACATCATTGTCACAAGCGGCACAGTGCCAAGGTAGTTTATCCCAGTGAACAAAGTACTCCTCTTCAGTCATCGCTTCAAACTCCTCATCAGTCAGGTCATCATCGCAAGGAACCCATATCCTATGCTCCTCACCACAGATGCAACCCTCATCTGGTACCATTACTTCAAGAACTATTGGATTATGCATCCTCTATCTCCTCATCACTCTCTGGTTCAAACTCATTAAGTCTACCTGTTTCAATGTCATACTTGAGTAAGACTTTCTTACCACCACCATCACCTGCATTACGATCCTTAAGGCATCGCATGATACGAGTATTCTTTGGTATCTTCTCACCCTCAAGGTCACCCTCAAATCCGAATACAAAGTTACTACGCTGCATGATGGCACCACTACCATAGAAGTCACGCAAGGATACGTGTGCTCCCTCAGTGTAGTTCTTGTTGGCTGCCTGATTAAGATGGCTGACACAGAAGAACGTACAGTTAAGTGATACAGCCATATGGTTAAGGTCCTCAAGGATCTTATGTAGTGTACTGTTTACATCGGTAGACTTACCCTCTGCTATGGCAGTCAGGTGATCAATACATATGTACTGAATACCTAGGGCATTAACCATGTACTCAACCTTAGCCTTGACCTCACTCCACTCAGACTTACACCTGTCAGCGATAGTCATGTAGGGTGCAAGGGTTGTGGCTGCATCCATCAGCTCCGCATCACTTGGAAACTCAACGTCCTCCAAGTAGTACCTCTTGTTAAGTTCCTTACCAAGGTAGCACTGAACAGTACGCTCACTACTTTCTTCTAACATTATACTGCCTGTCTTAAGCTTGTGTACCTTCATGATATCAAAGAGAAATTCCTTCAGTGTCTCAGACTTACCAAGCCCTGTACCACCACCAATAGTCCACACCTCTTGAAGTCTTACACCTCTGGTGATACTAGTCAGGCCCTCCCATACTGTAGAGATACCCTTCTGTGGTTTCTTCAAGGCTAACTTCATGATGGCTGCCACACCTGTAATAAGACCATCCACCTTGATTGCCTGTGCCTCGAACCACTCATGCTTAAACTTATCGATATGTCCTGCTACGAGGTAGTCATTGGCATCCTTGTGTGAAGTCATCTTCATGACACGACACTTACCTGGAAACTTAGAGGCTATCAGACGAGCAGCCTTCTTTCCAGGCTCATCACTATCAAAACATATCACCACTTCTTTCCATCCATTGAGCCATTCATAGTTGGCCTCAACATCCTTGAGTGCCTGTCCACTTGACCGTACAGATACAGCAGGGAAGGTAGTCATCTGGTAGTAGGATGCTGCATCGTACTCACCCTCTGTAATGGTGATGCTCTTGTTAGGGTTAGGCTTAAAGGCTTGCATACCAAAGAGTACTGCTGCATTAGTCTCACCCGTTGGCCCACACCTTGGATCCTCACGAGGGTTGAAGCATTTGTTAGGGCCTCTAACCTTAGACATAACCTTAAGTCCGTCCCGATAGTAACCAAAGGTTTCATACCTCTTGCCATCGACATTACCAATACCAATATCAAACTTCTTACAGGTATCTATGGTCAGCCTACGTGAGGGTAAGTCCTCTGGTGTACCACACAACATCGTTCGTTCTTTCTTGTCAGCCATCTTAGTTCCTTTCTCAGGTATGTAGTCACCCGATACTTTATTAGTTTTATTACATGAGTAGCAGTGGCCTACGATGTTGCCATCATCCTCTTCATAGGTGTAGTAGGCATCACTACTAGGACACATAGGACATGGCATCTGTTCATCTATAAGTGTTCCCATTTGTGTTATCCTTAAAAGTTATAGTCATAAAATCTACGAGGGTTGTCTGCCATACACATTCGAAAGCCATGCTTGGTCTGCCAAGTATTCTTTGCCATTGACCATCGAGCCCTTACCGTAGGGTTGGTTTCATTTGGCGTGATGATCCAGTCACCACCATTGTTAAGGGTGTGTCCTGCAAAGCCCCCAGGAATAACGTCCTGTTTGTAGCTTGGATCTAACACAGCATCCATCTCTCTTAGTTCTACTGTCTGATCGGAGACAACCCTGATAACCTCATAAGGGTACACGTCTGAGTAGCCATGGTAGTTACAGTACTTTTTAATTTCTCTTCTATCTGTCATGTTCAGTCCTTCAACCATTCTGGTAGTTCATCCTGTGGTGGTAGTATAGTATCCTCAAGGGTATCATTCCTAGATAACATCTCTTCTATACCATACTCCTCTAGTAGTGCCTGTAGGTGGGCTTCTTCTTCATAGTCATTAGTCATCGTCTTATCCTTTACTACCTTAGGGTATACCCTTAAGACTGATTAACTTTAATCCTCTTCTTCTTAAGGGTAAACTATATAGGTATCTATATCATAAATCTTTATCAAAGTAAATACTTAATTTACACTGACGTTCATTTTAATTTAGAGTGTGATTAATATATCACTGTGTCATAAATGTCACACTACTACACTAAGACTAGTGATGCTTCTCCATTACTTAAAGCATTCCAATCAGTCGGTGTCATGCCTGTAATTAGAAACTCTCTCTGATCCACACTCATATAAGAGAACACATCCTGGGCAAGCTTACCATCTATCCTCCATGATACCCAATTCTTTACAGAAATCAAGACACCATAGGTACCCTTAGTAATGTATATGTACTTGTCATCCTCAAAGGTAACTACTACATCAGTATCCTTGTAGTAATTCTTAATGATCTCCTTGATCTGCTGATCTCTCATATGCTTTTCAATATCTATCTTCATTAGTAATTCTCCTGTTGTTTAAAGTTTCATACCCGTGGTAACAATCATACTGATAGACACCATCGTAGCCATGCTTTTGTTTCATTTGTTCTCTGGTGAAGCCATCCTCTAGGTCTTCTTCCATATCCATAATCCAATTTTTAATTGCACTCATATTATATTCTCCTTTAAATTTTATCAATCTCTCTCTTGAATTCATCCTTCATGTCAAGCATCATACGCCTGTCACTTTTCTTTTTACCATTGGTAAAGTAGGTTGGGTCACTGATGTTACTACGTGCCATGTCTTCTGCATGCCATAGTATATACCTTAACTGTTCCACTAAGTCAGTGTCTCTGTCTGGTGACGTAAGTTTATATTTATTAAACATACTATTTTCCTTTCTTTATTCTTTTTCTAATTGTTTCAAGACTTTCTATACACTCATTCAAAAGCTCATAGGCCTCATCATCCTCATATATAGTTTCATCAAGTCCCATCCATAGTTCCATCAGGTCTACACGTAGGTTGTCTGATGGTTCCCATACTGCTAGTTGTAGTTCTCTTAAGGTCATATTAAATATCCCACCTTGCATAGTTCATGTCACGGTGTGACTTGACCAGACTTGTCAATGCAATGCCTAGCTTAGAAACCCTTAAGATATCATCATACTGCCTGGACTTAGTGCCATATTCATTACTTGCTAGTGAATGAACAGCACCCCAATACTCAGTCTCTATGGCACGTATCTGCACCATTATGTCATCTGCATAGGTCTCTGCTTTTTCCCTTATAGATTGGTCTAAAAATTTAGTCATATTATATTCTCCATTTTTTAATTAATTTATATTGTATTATCTTATCTCATATAAATGTGGCACAATTAAGGCACGTTTATTTTATTTAGTATCTTACCATAGGTCAGGAAATTCCACTACATAATCAGTGTCAGGATCATATGGCACCTCACACACGAAGTAGTGTAGACGATTAACAAAATGGATCCCCTCACCTGCGGTATTCGCCCCCTCGTCCCCTGAGAAGAACGTCCAGACACGCATCTCTTTATCCATAAGGCGAAGGTAATTTAGTTCTTCGTCCATGTGCCAATCATTAAATTGTATATCATTATCAGGATTAATATGGTTAACCATAGGTTTATACTTATCAGACCAATCATCATCATTTAATTCTACAAGTTTTCTCATTTTATATTCTCCTAATCTGCCCTTGAGCCTGCATAACATTGAAAGTTTGCTTGTTTAAAAACTTGGGCGGCAGCCTGTGCACCTGCTTCCTTCACATCCATTGACTGTGTGCCCAATCCACTAGGGTTCCAGATAGAGTAGGCACCTGAATAATCTTTTTCAAATCCTGCCTTTTTCATACGTCTACCTAGGGTTGTACTGCCCTTTATTCCATAGATATTAACCCATGCGAAACCACAGTACGGATCTTCTCCATTCTCCTCCAAGTACTGAAGGGCTGCACTCTGCCCACATCTCAAGGCTTCCTCCTTAAGCATTACTAATTCTCCCACAGTGTATTGGTTTATATTTTCTCTATTGATAGTCATATTATATTCTCCATTAATTGTTTGGTTGGTTGGTTTAAATTGCATTGTCTTAATTATCAATAGCCTCCCGTATAGTTGATTATATACTCCACGAACTCGACAGGTTCGGCATGGTTGGTATGGTCAACCCTTTCGAATGCCTCGAATGTTAGGCCATCTCGAACTGCTGCAGATATCATTGATTGAAAAACTACTAGTCGCTTGGTTGAAAAATGTCTTTGCATTTTATTTTATCCTTTGTTGTTTTGATTTAAGTTATATTATGGATGCGTCTCCATGTCACCCATGTTACTGCTTGCATTTCAAATGCCTTGAGGGTTCTACCATTGGTAGTCCTCATACTTGCAGCCTTGACGTACTCTTCTTGTAGTATCTTATATTCTTTTTTGCCAATATAGAGGGAGCCTGTCAAGCCTATCCTCTCAGCGTATGCGATGTTCCTTGCATGCCCATCAATAGTGCAGCCATCATACCCCATAATATTCTCAAAGAAACTAATAATCTTTTGACCCTTGAGGATCTCAATAATTTCTACATCACTAGCAGCACCGCACTCAAGTATTGACCAAGCTTTCTCTTTCATTTTTGTATAGGTGGAGACCTTGAAGCTTTCAATGCTATCACCCTTGACGTACGCCTCTATCATGTCCCTGGCATTAACAATATTTCTAGCCCACTTATTGTTAGGAGACAGGGCAGCTGTTACACCCACCACAGTATTTAAGGGAAGGCCATTGTCAATTGATATTCTTTTGCATGCTGCTAGTGCTTGAGCATACCACACCACACCCTCACGAATTTCTTCTGGGGTTGCCATGTCATAGGCAGCTAGTATATTTTCAATGGTCATTTTATCTCCTTCAACATTGTTTCTTTATAGGTTTTGTCATAGAAACATTCTATGGCATTATGGATATGTTCCCCGTCATGAGGGCAATCCTGTACATAGAGATAGTCTGCGATATATTGAGCCAACTCTATTTGAGTGCGAATATTTTCTTGTGTCATTTTAATAGTCCTCTATTAGTGTTAATATTATGTGGTAAATTCCCGTGATGATTAGTGCAAGTAGTATGGCACCAATTGCTAATGATAAGTATGACATTTTATTTTATCCTTTCGTTAAAATCAATAGTTTTTAACCACGACATGCCCATTTTCTAAAACATGAAGAACCACTGTAGCATCTTCCAATTCAACAGGTGAAATGCTGTAAGCCTCTGCGGCTTCCTCAACTGTGTTGTATTCAGTAAAGCTAGAACAAATCTCGATCAAATCAAATTCGTATGGCTCACCTTCATAACTATCTTCAATGAAAGCATATAAGGCAGACAATGTGTCATAACTATATTGGTTCCATCTTTCTTTTGAAGTCACAAATTCCTTTATGAAATCATATTTCTTTAATGTTTTAACTATCATTTTATTTTTCCTTTATAATTTAAGTTAGGGTTATAGTAATAGATTAAAATAAGGTTAATCTTCAAAGGATATGAGACTTCAAAGATCAACGTTCTTTTAATTTTAGTAATGGTATCAATAATTTATGCCGCAATAACAGCCTTTACAGGTGAGGTTGATTTGTTAGCATAGTTAGTTAATGCAACAATAGTTTCTTGATCAACGCCATGCTTAAGAATTGCTTTTAATAGTTGATCAATCTTCTTTTTGCCAAGCTCAAGATCAATAGATTTGTCTACTAATTTTTTATCATTCAAAGCAGAAATTAACATAGCATGAAATTCTGATTGAGTAGGTAGTTTTGCTAAGTATGCTGATTTACTATCTTTATTCTTTTTAGAATTACCCTCGACAAACATTACAGGTAATTCACTAGTTAGGAAATCCTTGAGAGTATTAATTATTGAATTAAATTTGTTACCCTTACTAGATAAAGCATTAATAACAATTGCAAAATTACCATAGTTTTTATTTACAGCCATTTCATTAAAAGAATATAGAATATTATCTATAATCTTTACTTGAGTAGTTGATCCTACTTTACTCAAGTAAGTATTGTTCGCGGTGAAAGTTTTCTTGTTTATAATTGTATAAGACATTTATTAATCCTTTGATTAGGGTTATAGTGTAAAAATTACACTCCAAAAAGCATGCGGTTAAGCATGCCTAATAGACTATAAATTCTATATAGTGTTGTTTATAAATATAGCATAAATTATGTAACTTTTAATTAAGTTATTCTTGCTGTCATAGTCTATAAAATTTATAAGATCTTAATATAAACCATTTAGAATAAATGATAAACATTAAGCAAATAAATTAACAGACAGGATAAACACAACAAGAAATTAGAATTGATAATTTACTCAAGGCTATTAACCTTTTTACTTGTATAAAGCATACATCAATTAACCCATAACAGGCTAACAGTGGGTTGGGTTCTTAATCCTACCCTTGGATCAATCTTATTATACTAAACTTTATTATCCCTTTGTTAATCCTTTTATCAATCCTATTTGTTTCCTACCAAATCGAACTCCAATAAAAGTATTTGTTACCTAACCATTAACAAAGTCTTTTAAAATTCTATTATATAATAATCTCTCCAAGTACCCTTTTGAATAAATAAGTTATTCTCAAGGGTTGTAATTAGTACTAAACACCTTAAGGATCTATAAGGCTAGCTATATTCAATATCAACCATTTGTAAGTAAGCATCAATTGAGTGTTGGAGATTTACCATATGAAATTATCATTTAAGGTGAACCTAGTTTTTGTTTTTATCAACGGACAAAGGGAAAACCAACCCTGTGAGATTTCATTCCACTCACTGTTACATTATAACATTTCAATTCGGTATCATGCCACGAATACAGCCATAATCATCTTATGACAGATTGAATTACCCCTGTCAAATAAATAATTTACTTTTTAAAATAAAGCTTTGTTGATAATCATTCTTAAGTGGATATTGTTGATAATCATTCTTAAGTGGATATTCTTAAAAGATATAATGAACACGCACACGCGTAGCAAGAACCGTGCCAACTATCAAGTTCACCCTTTGTTCTTGTTTTGTTCTATAGCATTTAAAAGGCCTTAGAGGTGCCAAGGTTTAATGGAGGGTCTTTTATATAGTAGCACTAGCAAAACTTTATTAGTACCTCACTAGTCTTTAAAACTCCATTAAACACCTATGTAATCACTGTATACATTGTAAATTTACCTCTACTTAAGAACCATTATTAACAAGTAGGGTTTATCATGGGTTAACCCTTATGGAATTGATAATGATTATCATTATTAGTTTACCTGTTAGTGAGAATGATTATCATTAAGGGTATACTTCCCTATTGGTTTTATCCCTGTGAGTAATTTCAATAACCCTATTAAGAACCATTATTAGGTAGGTTTATATTTATAATGAGTAAATCCCCTGTGGATAACCCTGTGGATAACCCTGTGGATAGGGTGTGGATAACCTTGTGGATAAGATGTGGATAACCTTGTGGATAACCCTGTGGATAAGATGTGGATAACTGGGGAGGGGAGGAGCCATGGGGGGTGCCCAGTGTATATATTATACTGTATTGTTACTGAATATGACAATTAGGTTGTCAACCCTAGTGGATTACCCCCTACATCCTGAGTATCCCCTACGGTTTATCACCCTTCAGCCCTATATCCTAGGAAACCTGGAGGGTTTGGGACCCCCTACCCACTGTCGAGGTGCTAGACATACATGGAAACTGGTTGATGTTGCCATATGGGTGGAGAATTTCGACCGCTTACTAAAGTATTTAAAGTATTTATAAAATAAATGTCGAATAGGGCTTGACAAGATTGTCAAAGTATGGTATAACAGTACTTATTGAGTACCTTAAGGGTATCACAACTAAAGCTTTAAGGTTCTCTCATAATACTGACTTACTTTTAAACCCCTCTTCTTTAAGTTCTTAAGGGTAACCCTTAAGGTACACCATAACTTCCCAATATTTTATATATGTCAGAATATCAAATGCAAATAAATCATAATTATGAAGTACTCCTGGACGTTTATAAGAGACTTCAGAAGAATCCTGAGGATAAACTAACAGGACTACAGATGTTCCACTCAAGTGTTGGATATGTTCAAGCTGCAATTAGGAGTAAGTTCAACAAGTACTACTCCTACAAGGAGGTAGCCAATATGATGGTTGAGGAGAAACTAGTAATGGCTGATGGGTTGCCTGTTAAGCTGGAAAATCTAGTAACAAACCTGTCACCCCTTGAGAAACAAGAAGGATTTCAAGTATGAGTACAGAGATAGCACTAAAAAGTAACTCATCCCTATCAGAAGCTAGGCTTACGGTAAGACAGGAAGAACTAATAGACTTACTACTTGCAGGGGGCCGTTGGAGAGATGCACTAGATCAGTGCGGCTATGGCAAAGACACTGGGAGATCAGACATACTTAAGTCTGCAAAGTTCCGTAAAGAGCTTGCCGATCGCACAGAGAACTTGATTGCCTTCAACGGTCCAGCTGCTCTGGCAGCACTGGAGGATGCCCTACATGATCCTACTCAGCCTGGCACCCGTGAAAAGGTAAAGGTTGCCACCGAGTTCCTAGATAGAATGGGGCTAGGTAAGATTGAGCGTGTCAAGCATGAGGGTGAAGTAATCAATTCCCTATTCATCCTACCTCCTAAAGATATAGATGACGAAGATTGAAAGTAACAGATAAACTATTAAAGTTCAAATGGCCCCTACTTGTACCAACACACAACGGTACTCCACCCTATGGGTACACTCGTACTAATGAGATGTGGATCCCCACCCCTGAGACACTGGATGCCTTAGAGGTTGCAAAGGATTTACTTGCTAATGGACTATCAACCCGTGACTGTACTGACTGGTTAACAGAACATACTGGAACAAGTATATCACACCAGGGTTTCCTAAAGAGAATTAAGAGAGACAATAAACTTTATCAGGGGTGGGAAGATGTCAGGCCAACAGAGATTACAGAATGGACTAGCAGTTCTGAAGAGTATGGTGATGGAACTCTATACTATCCTTTCTCAAAGCCAAAGGCTAAACCCCAGAGAAATGGAAGAGCTAAAAGAAGTGCCCTACTCAGAGGTAAATCTCTAGAAGAGAAGGAAGTAATAAAGAAGACCCACAATATACAAGAGGCTAATAAGATCCTCACACGTAATAAGAATCAATTGAAGGGTCTACTAAAAGAAGCAAGCAATGATACTGTTAAAAAACTAATACCAGATACCATTGTTAAAGAGTTTATTGAGGAAGAGGCAGCCCTAGAGGTTATAGCTGAACAGGCACAGGAGATTATCTTCGAGCCTAATAAAGGACCACAGACAAACTTCCTTGCCAGTACAGAGGATGTTGTCTTCTATGGTGGGGCAAAGGGTGGTGGTAAGTCCTACGCCCTAATTGCAGACCCCCTAAGGTACTGTGTGTTCCCAACCTTCAGGTCACTAATACTAAGACGTACAATGCCTGAACTCAGAGATATGATAAGACATACTCAGCTGCTATACCCCAGGGTATTCCCAGGTGCCAAGTACCTTAAGACAGAAAAAACTTGGGAGTTCCCAAATGGAGCCACCCTAGAGTTTGGTTACTGTGAGACTGAGGAGGATGCAGAGCGTTACAGGGGACAGTCATTCCACTGGGTTGGTATTGATGAGCTTCCACAGTATGCACACAGGGGGCCCTTTGATGCCCTAATGTCATGCTTACGTAGTGTAGACTCACACATCCCAACACAGATGAGGTGTACAGGGAACCCAGGTAACATAGGTTCTGGATGGGTTAAGAGAGAGTTCATTGATCCTGCTGCCCCTAATGCAAGGTTTTTTAAAGAAGCGGAGATTACAGATCCCCGTAATAATCAGAAGAGAATAGTTAGGAAGTCATTCAAGTACATACCTGCAACAGTATATGATAACCCATACCTTGTTCAGGATGATAACTACCTGGCTGCACTGGCCCTACTCCCTGCTGTAAAGCGTAAGCAAATGCTTGAGGGTAACTGGGATGTCATTGATGCAGGAGCATTCCCAGAGTTTGACAGAAGTATACATGTCATTCCTCCCTTCCCTATTCCTGACAATTGGTATACATTCAGGGCAGCAGACTGGGGTTTCTCATCTCCCTTCTGTGTGTTATGGATTGCCACTGACTTTGATGAGAACATGTACATCTTTAAGGAGTGGTACGATCAGGGAGTGTATGACGATACCTGGGCTGAGACAATAGCTGCAACTGAGAAAGAAGAAAAGATATACTGTGGTCATGCTGTTATAGATGGTTCTGTTAGTACAAGTAGGGGATCCAGAGCTAAGGACTCACTTGAAGTAATTAATAAAATACTGGGACGTAATCGTCTTGTCAAGTTTAAGAAGGCAGACCGATCACCAGGCTCCAGGAAAGAAGGTAAACTTGCAGTACATCGTATGTTAGCCTTAAAGGAAACAGGTAGGGAATTATCAAATGGAGAGAAGGAGACTGCACCCTCTCTCTTTATCTTTGATAACTGTACTGATCTTGTAAGGACACTACCTGCACTATTGACAGATCCTAATGATTCTGAAATAGTTTATAAGAAGAATGCGGAGGACCATGCCTATGATGCACTACAGTATGGGATCCGAAGCCACAAGACAAATACCCGTAGACGTTATGCTGCTATGGATAACATTAAGACTAACAGACCACAACCAGCTGACCCAGTGTTTGGCTACTAAAAGGAATAAAGAATATGGCACAAGGTGACTTCACAATATTTAATAAGGCAAAGCTGGCAATACTTAATGGTGTTCACGACTTTGATACAGACAACTTCAAGGTGGCTTTCATAACCTCAACACCAGTTGTAACTCAGGCTAGTCCAACACTCAGTGACTATACTGAATGCACAGCAGGTGGTAACTACTCATCGGGTGGCTTTGCAATGACTGCTGCCACCACTACTGAGACAGGTGGCACAGCAACTGTTGACTTTACATCTAACATCTCAATGGTTAAGCATGCAGGTAATCCTGCAAATGTATATGCTGCATTAGTATACAATACATCAAAGTCTTCTCAAGCTCTAGGCTGGGTTGAGGTAGATACCTCTGGAGCTAATGGCACAACAGGACTTATCTCTATTACTTGGGGTTCTAACTTATTCACACTAGCTTAAGGATTAGTCTATGACTGATACTAAACTCTCGGACCTGACCCTTAAAACAGGAAACATGGTTGCTGCTGATCTTGTAGAGATTACTGAAGGTGGTAATACAACTAAGTCTGTTACAGGTGCCAAGATACTAGGCTACATTGGTGCAGATAATCTTGCAGCTGTTGCCAGTGCTGCTACTGCACGGGGTAACATTGAAGCACAGAAGGCTCTTACAGCTGGCACAGGTATTACTCTTGCTTCTGATGGTACAATTTCAGCAGGACAGATTGCCCTGACAACTGTACAGATAGCTGGTAATGAGACTGCTCACTTAGCTTTAACTACCGAAGAGGGCGATGTAGTTGTACGTTCTGATGAGAATAAAAGCTACATACGTAATAGTGGTTCTGCAGGAAATATGAATGACTTTACTCTTCTTGCTACACCAACCATGTATACTCATCCAAATCATTCTGGTGAAGTAACTTCAACTGCTGATGGTGCCACAGTTATAGCTAATAATGTTGTTGATGAAGCAAATCTTAAAGTATCTAATGCACCAACTAATGGTTATGTCTTAACGGCACAATCAGGAAACACTGGTGGGATAACCTGGGCAGAGGCTGCTGCAGGTGGGTATGCTGCCTCTAGTTCAGCACCCTCAGATCCTGATGATGGAGACCATTGGTTTGATACTGCCACAGGTACTATTTATTTTAGAGTAGGTAGCAACTGGTTAGACGTATCAACTGTCAGCCCAAGTAGTGAAGACACACTAGCTGATGTTTTAGCTGTGGGTAATACAACTGCTGGTGCTGGTAAAATAGAATTTCGTGATGCAGCTCTCTTTATTAATTCTAGCACAGATGGACAATTAGATATTGCTGCTGATGTAGAATTACAAATTGTAGCACCAACGGTTGATATCAATGGTGCTGTTGATGTATCTGGTGAAATTATTGCTGCCTCCTTAGACATATCAGGTGATGCAGACATTGATGGTACACTTGAAGCAGATGCCATAACTGTTAATGGAACTGCCTTGGCAACTGTCATTGCAGGTACAACAGTTACTAACGCTACTAATGCTACAAACTCTGTTCATGTTTCTGTAGCTGATAACGAATCTACAAATGAAGAAAACTTAATTACTTTTATAGAGGGTGCTTCTGCAACAGGTAATGTAGGACTGGAGTCAGATGGTAATCTAAGTTATAATCCTAGCACTGGCACAGTAACTGCTACAGTATTCAAGGGTAATGTAGATGCAGTAGATATAGATGTTGATGGTACTCTTGAGGCTGATGCTATAACAATAGGTGGAACGGCAATAGCTTCTGTATTAAGTCCAGTAGCAGGTTCAAGTAGTATTGTTACTACAGGAGCATTAAACTCTGGGTCAATAACGTCTGGCTTTGGCACAATAGATAACGGTGCTTCAGCTATTACAACTACAGGGGTAGGTTCGTTTGGGTCTTTAGACATATCAGGTGATGTAGACGTAGACGGCACGTTAGAGGCTGATGCTATCACTCTAAATGGCACAGCACTTGGTTCACTATATAGTCCTATCGCA
>TARA_R110000796_G_scaffold10289_1_pt1 | contig 18914 bp, 20 predicted proteins | sample TARA_R110000796 | Tara Oceans TARA_R110000796 (sample SAMEA4397815) | marine metagenome | biome: Polar Biome; feature: [SRF] surface water layer (ENVO:00010504); material: water (ENVO:00002006), including particulate matter (ENVO:01000060) such as... | depth 5 m
CCTATAACCTCGCTCTTAGTAAAGTTGAGCCATAGTTGTAGGTTATCTTGAACAAGTGTAGCCAAAGACCTTCCTTGAGCTACTATCGAATTGAAAATACCGCCTAGCTTGCTTAAACCTAACCCTAACCCTATCATACCTTACAGTTTATAAGCTAATACCTTGCCCGAAGTTAATGTTACCTGTGGAAAACTTCCCATAATAGTAAGTCCTGCTACAAAAGTGGTAGCAGTATCTAGCCCTTCTATGTTGCAGTCTGTCATAGCTCCAAATACAGTATTTTCTATAACGGTTATCGCATAGAATGGCCCTGCGTGTGGCGTAGCTAATGCCGTTATAAACTCACTACCTTTAGGTCCTAAAGACTGGTTTACACCAATGTTTATAGTATCTAATAACCTTTCTTGATCTGTTCTGTATTCCATAATGTTCTTTTATTGATTATTAACCCTTAGTCCAGTATCCGTACTCCACGAAACAGCTTGCTGTGTCTGCTTGTATTTCAAAACCTTTTAAAGGCTGTACAGCAAACATTATAGACTCTCCAGGATGTAATACTCCCCACACCTGTGATGTAGCGTTTTTCAAAACCACGAAGTTAGTAGTATCCATATTTCTAAGATACACATAAACAGCCACCGTTTCTGCAGCTTTTACTACATCAGTTGTACTATCGTGCGGGACAGATACTTTGGATAACCCTATATGTGGAGTTGTAACTGTTAAAACCTCACTCAAGGTTAACGCCAACTGGTTAGATGTTAATCCTGCCCCTGTAACGGAAAGTTTTTTTGTTATTGTTGCCATTTTTCTTTGTGTTTATTCTTATTTTTCCTTAATCCTGTTTGAAGCCAAAAGTAACTCAATGTGCTGAAGTCTAGCAGCTATGTCAGCTAATAAACCTTTTAATTCTGTGTCAGATTGCTCTAAATGGAAAACTCTGCTCTTTAATCTAGTTACTTCGTTGTTTGTGTTAACCCATAACCCAAAGGCTGAAGCTAAAACTACCATTACAGATAGCAAAAGTTGTATCATGTTTATTGTAATTTCCATTATTTATATTTTAAATTATCCCACCACTACTAGTACACCAAGCGATGCTATCTGAGAAGCTGTAATGTTATTTGGAAGTGTATTCTCTTCGATCGTGTGTAGACTGATTTCAATCTCCTCTTCAAGCATTTTATCAAGCATATCAAGTTGATCTTTGCGGTCCTGTACCACTAAAGGATTCTCGTCCTCCAAAGCTTTAATTGCAGCTTCATCATCTTTTACCAGGATTGCTTGCTTTGATAAAACTAAAAACTCTTCAGAAGGGTTTGAAGCTTTCTCTAATTCCTGAAGTTCATTCTGAACAATCTTAATATTCTTAGACACGGCTAGGCCGAATGCTTTACCTTCTAAGTTTTGAACATTATATAAGCCGTTCATTAGCTCTACCACTTCTCTGTTGTTTGTCTTTAAAGTCAACATATATAAAAAATTAATTGGTTACTATCCTATACGGTATAGTGTAACGGTTGAGCTTGATATACGTCTTACCCTGAACATCCCTGATGTGTTCGCATCAACTATCATATTACCTATTACACTTACTGCCGCCCCACCTGTAATGGTTACACCATTCGTAGCGGAGGCTAAGTTAATAAAAATCCAATCTACAGAGTCATTATCCGCTGTTAAATTTAAAGCTGTGATAATATTTGATGCGGTATCGGTGGATTTGCTTCTAGAACCAGCAGGAGTGCAAGTTGCTATTCCTGTAAGCATCTCAGCGCCAGTGATAACAGTAGTGCCATCTAATACTACTGCTTGAGTTACCTGCGCTTTAACAACAGCCGGAACTGTAGTAGCTCGCGCCATTACACTCCCAGCAGATGCTATTACATTCTGAGAGTTATCTATAGTAACAGCTGTAGCGCCCGTACTCAACAGTATGTGTCCTTTGTGTGCAGAAGAATCGCCTCCACCTCCTTGAATTGTAACGTTACCCCCTTTACCTGTCCCAGTAGCGGCACCGGCTTTTAATAAAATACCTCCACCTGAGTGATTGGCCGTAGCTGCATCTGATCCAGAAATCTCAAATTTCGCTCCATCAGTGTTTGCCGGTGCATCCACGTATGTAATGCTTCTGTCTCCGTAAGCGACAGGCGACCCTACCACAAGTGCTTTAGTGTCAGAACCTCCTAATTGAAGCTGACCTGTCTGTGCTGAAGGAAGAGTTGGTGTATTATCACCTATAAACACTCTACCTTCACCGTCTACCGTTAATCCTTCCTTAGATCCGTCACCACTTACCCAGCTAGGCCCTGCAGCTCTGTCTAAATCTATATTAAAAGTGCTGCACCCAAAATTGGCGGTAAGGTTTGCTAGGTTAGCTGAAATGGTTATATTTCCAGGAGTATTGCTAATAGTTACATTTGTTCCCTGTGTAAGCGTACTTACAACTGGGTATCCTGTGGAACTATTACCAATAAGAATCTCTCCGTCATTTTGTACCCTAGCTGTACTCCAGCTATTTTCGGTGACGGCGATCGGTATAGACCCTTTTTGAAACTGAGTTAAACCTGTACCACCATTAATAGGGGTTAAAACTCCGGCTATACTGTGAGACAAATTAACAGACTTAATAAAGCCTGCATTAGTATTATCACACTGATTCAAATCTATACCAGCTGGTAAAAGGCTGAACTCTAGATTATTAGAAACAGTGGCAATATTTAACATTGAGGCTGTCGAACTTTTTATTCCTTTAAAGTTCAACTGGTTCCTATTTGTAATAGCTCCAAATATGTCGTGAGCGCCTGCCCCCAGAGTGTTTACAATCGGAAACAGGTGAGATACCATGTAACTTTTCTCAATATCATCTGATGGATCAGTAACCCGGAAAAGATGCTCACTTTTAATGCTTGTTTTACTTAAAACAGTGAGAGTACCTATATTTGCCATTGTAATTATTTTAAAAGTTATAAAAAAACACTGAGGGAACCAGTCCCTTAGTGTTTAATGTGTATTAGATTATTATGCTCCAGCGTCAACAGCTGCAAAACCAACAGTACCAGTGTAAGCGTTTAGCGCAGTCTGGAGTACATCTAAAACGGCATCAGCCGCAGTGTCTCCATCTACAGGCATAGCTTGCATAGCGATGTCGATTTGGATTAAGTTATCCACGCCGTTGATTGAAGAAGTTGTACTACCATCTTTAGTAGCTACAATAGTTATAATATCGTATGTAACTGTTACGTCTACGGTAGTAGCCGGCGCGTTAGGGAAGAATATTCTATTATAGAACCCACTATTGATACCTTGGTGTTCCTTTTCCAGTTTAAGTAAATCATAACCTACTCCTGTACCTGATACAGCAGATGCAAAATCATTTACAATAGGGAAAGTAGTAGTACCTACAGTATTCTCTTCAAGAATAACAGCAAAAGGAACTAAACCTCCTTCCCACGTAGCACTATTTTTAGCACCAGAGAATGTTACTAATGCAGAAGCTTCAGTACAAGTAGTAGCTAACCAATCTGGTTTACTTGCAGCATTATAAGCGTTGAATATAAGGATGCCTAAAGCATCCGCTGTATTTACAGCTAGAGGTGCCGCTACAGTTAAGTGAAAGAATTCTGGGTGTGTACCACCTTTTCTTACAAACTTAAGGTTTACGAATCCTGCTGCAGTTGAACTACCAGTAGCTGTAATTTTTGCTGTGTGAGCAACTGCTGCCACATAAGGTGCTGCGGTAACAGAGATAATATTCTTACCGTTAATCCACGGTGATACAATGTTATTTCCTGCAGTACCTTGCACCACTCTAAAGGTATTCGACAGAGCGAAAGTATCGTTACCATCCATTACTGCTCCCGCTTCGGTTTGCAAAGCGATACTTTTATCCGTTGCGAGCCCGTTAGCGATTACTGGTGCTACGCCGTTTCCAATTAACAAATGTCTTGCCATCTTGTTTTAATTTAATAATTACTATTCATTTTTACTTGCCTCATTTAACTGAGATTTATAGCGAGGATCTGAAATCCCCTCTAGAATTCCACTTACAGTCATTGCAACAATCTCTTCGTGAGTATGTTGCGGTAAGTCGGAACTGATGTTAAAGTCTAGAGATACTTGTCTAGGCCTTTTTAGGTATGTTAATTTAACACTATAAGGAAGAACATCTACATAGTTAGCATCCAATAAAGGGCTAGCTTTTGTGCCTTCTACCAAAGTGTGCACATTTATATAATTGGTGTCAAACATTCCTAGTATGGTGTCCATATCAGGTTTGTTGAACGGATCTTTTAACATAGTTAAAATATCATCATGTTGTATATACTTTATAGGAGAAGATATTCCTGCAAAGCGTTTACCTATTAAGTTTATCCCATCCCAGTATGCATTGTTTAATATGTCTGGAGAAATAGACTCACCTGCTAAAACTCTTTTAAGAGTCTCATCTATAATATATGAATACGCGTAAGGGTAACTCAATGTCTCTACAGGACTTGCTATCTCTATAATACTTGTAGGATTCTGAGCCACTAGCCCTGGATAGTCATCCAAGTTTAGTATGTCAGTATCCACATAATTTATCGGTATTGTTACCAGAACTTGATTATCCGTTGAGACAGACGGGTGAAACCTATATCCTTCATATACTCTTGTATGCAGCCCAGATAAAAATACCGTAACCTCATAAGCAGCCCTCGCAACAGTTGAGTAATAGCTTGAAGATGTTAATCCTGAAACGCTTTCTACCTCAGAGGTATCTTCATTTACAGAGTAATCTACTGAAAGGAGTGTCTGCTCAATAACTGCTGCTTCCTCCGCTAAGATAACATAATTAAATACGTTTGTATCTATAACAAAGAAAAAAGTTTCAGGAACAGATTCATCTAAGTAGTTTTCATAGTAACTTTCCACTCCATCTATAGGATTGGAAACAACTGATTCTATAATCTGACTTGCGAACGTACCGTCTAAATCTGGTACTATCTGATTATATTGGTGATTAACTCCTCCTGTCAATGAAGGTATAACTCTCCACCAATCTACGCCAGCAGGAACTGTTGGACCTTCTGACCCGTCCGCTGCAATCGCGTAAGGTGTTCCAATCCATATTAAATCTCCTCCAGCATTTGATTGCGTAGGAGATGTGATGGTTCCTGCGAAATCCTCACTGTTAACTGCTTCCCAAATAGGCATTGAAAAAGATGTTCCTATGTTCTCAATGGTGCTCAGATTTGATAAATCAATATCATTATAACCTGTCGCAGGTGTTGCACCTGCATCTAGTGTAATTTTAGGTATCCACCCAATTTGTCCTCCGTAGGCGTTAGAATTCACTCTTAACTGAGATAATTTTACTTTTACTAGTATTCTATCCCCAGTTAATCTCTGCAATTTAAACTCAACGTCCTTTTTACAGTTGGGACTAGTAAAGGAATTACAGTAACTAGATATGTGATAAAGATAATCAGTAGGTAGCTCAAACTTATCTACGTATAGAAAAGATGAGTTAGTAGAGAAACTACCAGAGTTTCTAAACTTTAAGATTCTACGCTCTTTAAAATATACAAGGTCCTCATAAGACACAACCAAACTACGTAGGTCATCTATACGTTTTTGCGATTCCTCAAAGCCCTGGCCGTACATATTGTTCTTGCCATACTTTAAGTTCACAAAACGCATAATAGACTTGTTTAATTCTAAGTCTATTTCTTCTGAAAGCAGACTGTCAGCCTGGAATGAATTAATCTTATCCACTCCATGCTGAACAGCTATATGCATATTATTAATATCCATTAGTACATTATTCTATTAAAGTGCCAATTCCTTGAGCTTTGCTCTAAGAACTGTCAACGTTCCTGAATTCTTTTTATCTTTTAGAAATACAACTGCATCTTCTAATGTATCACCTATAACCTCGTCAATAAAAATAACCTGGTTACCAATTCTACGTAACACACTTGCTGTAACTAGCTCTTCAATTTCCGACTTCACCTCTAAGTTTTTATCCTTAGCAATTTTTAGGAACTTCTTAGTGTTAGCCCCTTTGATTTCATAAAGAGCATTTTCAACTTGCTCATCAGTCATCCTATCAGGATTTGAATTTGCTAAAAGGCGTAATACTCTTCTCATGTTCTTAGGCGTACTAGCGAGTTTAATAAACTCTTTATCTGCATCCTTCTTGAACTGGATCTCTGTATTCTTAACCTTATCTTCTCTTGTTAAATCTTGAATGTAAAATCTTTTTCCAAAGTCTCTTAGCATCTCTTCTTCTGTAAGAGCTACATGTGGATGCTTAATAGCAAACTTGTACTTAAGATAATCCATAATACTAACTGGAGAACCATCTTCGTGCAGCCCGATCTCTAACTCCACTCCTGTAAAACCTACAGGTATGGTCATCTCTGCCCAGAATGCTTTAGAATGTTTCGGCCAATCATTGTGAGCCGGACTAACATCTAATATACCATCCATTAATTCTTTTTCCTCTAAAGGATCTAATCCTTTCAAAGGTTGTCTATTTACATAAACACTACTCAGCTTAGACACTGCCTCAGCTTGCACTTCTTTAGGTAAGTGATTATTAATCTCCTTACGTCTAATAAATACTTTTTTACTCATAACTCTTCAGTTCTTTTAATGTTATTATTAATAGAGGGAAAGAATACTCTCCTATAATTTAGGTTAAAAACGTGGGGGAACTACCCCCCACATTAAAACCAAACCAATATATGTAAACTGCAACGAATTGCCTTATGAAGCCACACATGTGATGTCGATAGAAGTATCAAAACGCTTAAGCGCGATACCAGCTGTCTTCAACATATGTACGGATGCACCATCCACGTCAGATGCTCTAGCAGAAGTAGAGTCAAATCCACGAGGTACTACAGAACCGGCAACACACCATCTCATCATCTCACGACCTTTCTTAGAGATCATCTGTAAGTTATTCTGACCATCGTAATTAGATTGATCAACAAATACCATACGGTAAGACTCAAGTGAGTAACCTGATACTGGGTGCTTAGCACGAGCTTGTGCAACAGCACCGTGATCGAACATAGGTAATTTCACTACGTTGATTACGTGACCATCAATGTGCTCATACGAATTAAAGTATCCAGTCAAACCTAAGTTACGACCAGAACCTGTGATGAAACGACTATCTCCACTTGAAACTTTCCAAGTGTTAGAACCACCAAAGTGATTTTTAAGAGCTTCATCAAATTCACGGGCACCACCGGTACCAGTGTATAAAGTAACCTGCTTGCTAGCAGTATCAGTCATTCCGTAGAATAAGTCACCGATAATGTTCTTCAGCTTAGCCTCAGTCATTACAGAGTAAGTATCCTTATTGATCACTTGACTTAAAAGTCCAGGACCGATAATTACAGGTTGACCATTTTCATCCTTCATTGAAGTATGTCCGTTTGAATCGTAAGATTTCTCACCGTACCAGTAGTACATTTCACACTCTTCTTTGAAGTCAAGCATGTGTAAGTATTCTTCATAATCCATCCACAACTTAGTTGTAGAACCACCTTTAGTAGGTAAAGCAAATTCAGCTACGAAATCTTTAGCGTTACCAGACATGTGGTAAGACTTACGAACTGTAGTTAATTTGTTACGAACCATTCCTGGTGTTTCCCAATTAGATGCATTCCCACGAGAGAAATCAACTCCTACTGGTGCGTACATTTGCGCGAACAAAGCTCCAGCTGTAATATCTGCTGTAGGCATCACTGCTGTAGCAGAAGGGTTAACCAACTGTAGGGTGTACTTCCAATTTGAACCAACTGCCTCAGGGGCTTTCATGATTCTAGCTTGAACTCCAGATTGAGAAACTAATACGTACGGAAATACGAAATGTTTGTCAGGAAATTCTACACTAAATACTGAACCACCTATTCCGCCATCAGCTGCTACGGTTGTTGCTACTGGGCGTGTTCTCAACCGTTGTGTTGCCACACGATACTCATACTCTAATCGGTCGATAGACTTAGCGTTACCAACACCTTCTGTTAAGAAAGACAGTGGAAAACGTTTATCATCTTTACCTGATAAATGAGTAATGATTGGAGATAGCTCAGCAGGCTTAGACAACAACGCATTTGCAAGACTGTTTGAATCAGTCATTTGCGAATCGTTATAAAACGTTTTTTGAACGCTTATATTTGTTCCATTTGCCATTTTTATCTATTTTAAAAATTATATATGCAGATGTGTTTCCACTATGTGCCTAGTTAAATGTTAAGGTCTAAATCATCTATGTCAAAGTCTGCAGGTTTTCTACGAGATGCTCCACGAGCACTCTTAACTCCTCCAGACGATTTAGATATTTTATCCCTTAGTGACTTAGCGCTTTTGGTTTTTGCTTTAGTATTTATAATGTCATTTAGCTTAAATCCCTTATACATTAAGTAATCCATTGCCAACTTAACATCCATACTCGCCTCCTTATGGTCTACGTCACGCTGTGTGTGCCCCGTCTTATTTATTGGGGCAGAGATATAGTCATAAAACTTTGACTTCTCTCTTGTTGGAACTACTATGCCAGAAAACTCAGTTGACTCATCAATTGTTTTTCTAACGCCGTTCCAAAACTCTTTTGTTTCTTGTTCTTGACCTTTACGATCAGAAGCCTGTCTTGCGGTAAGATCTTCACGATCCTTTACTTGCATTTTACCTAAAGCTGACTTTGCAGCTGTAGCCTTATCAAGTAACTTGCCACTATCTTGGTAATCCTCTAATAACTCATCAATAAACTCTTGATCATGCCCCTTCAATTTAAAATACTCCCCTAGCACACTTCTTTGTGTCTGAAGGTCATCATTTTTAATCTCCATCTTCTCGTAATCCATTTTAGGATCATAAGCTTGCATGAATTTTTGAGAATCTCCGCCATCTAAAACATATTGTAAATGCTTTTGAATTATTGGGAACTTCTCAAACAGTTCATCAAGTTGATTTTCTGCCACTCTGGATCCCATATCCTGGGTCAACTTCATTAACCCCTCAGAAGTATCTTCATACTCTTCATCTGTTTCAAATCCAAGTTTAGCAATAATCTCGCTAACTATAGTATCGTCATCAGCTGTATCTGCTGGATCAGGTTTTGCGGTAACATCTTTGTCCTCGTCCTCTTCTAGTATGTCATCCTTAGGATCCGGTTTAGGATCTTCTGGCTTAGGAGCTTCAGCGTCATCAGCAAGTTCTGCATCTATTGTCGCATCGTCTATTTCTAATCCAGTATCATCGGGTGTAGGCGCATCTGCGGCTACTCCTTCTCCTAGCATATCGTCAAATGATATGTCATCTAGAGAAATGTTAGTGTTGTTTGTATCCATTGGTTTTGGTTTTTACAAATATAGTTAAATCTGTGATAGGTTTCACGTTTGTTATAATTTTACAAACGTCTTTATTATATGTCACTTATGCTCAACGTTTCTTTAATGGTCCTACAGGATTATATGTAGGTGCTTGCCCTCCGTATTTGTAAGCTTCAGAAGCATCTCCTGAGTCGGTATTTTTATTGTACATCTTAGTACCTAATGCCGCAGCCCCCACTGCTGTAGGTAATTTGTTAAGAGATTCTAAGAGAAGCTTAAAGTTAGCTTCTGTGGGATCCATAAAGTCAAATATCTTTTGTGAGCTAGAAACAAGTATTTCACTTTTTCCAGAGACGGGGGAAACTTTATCTATTACTCTATGAGAAGGGTTGCTAAATAGCTCCTTGTACGCTTTTTTCAAATCTTTGCTGGATATATTCTTAAAGTACCCATCATTCGCGTACTTCATAAACCCTTTCTCAATTAGCGTAGCGCGAAGTTCCGCCAGAAAAGGAGAAGCCTCAATAGGGTATGCAGAATTTGATCCCCCCTTCGTGAAGTATGTATACGCATCCTTTGCGGCGCCTGATAGGTTTTTTTTAGGGGTAATCTTGGAGAGCGTCTTATCGAGGGAAGTCAGCATACCTTCTTGCATGGCGTGAGTAATCTCGTGTCTTATAGTGGGCACATTTGTTAGTTGATCTAACCCTATACCCACCCTCTCAGGAGAGGCTCCCGTAGCTGTCCTATAAGAAGAGGTCCCAGGAAATAAACGCCCCCTATGCTCATAAGGTTTTTGGGAAGGTCCGTAGTTTGGAGGGTTTCTCCACTTAGAGGTCTCAGTAACGTTATCAATAGAGATGTTTTTTATCTCTTTTGCGCGCGCCTTCGCTTTGGATACCGCAGCCTTATAAGGCATCCCTCCTTCTACGTATAGAGAGAGCAACCTTTCCTGCCCTCTAGGTGTTGCTATCTCTGCTGCCTTCCTTTTAACGGTATTAGAGACAAGGCCTACGCTGCTCTCAATTGCTTCGCTATAAAGATTAGCAGCGTTTTTATCCATTAAGGCCATATCCTCAGATATATTAAGAGACTTTGAATACGTTGCGTTTTTAAGGCCTACATCAGAGTTGCCTGTAAAGCGTTGTATATCCTTTAGATACTCAGGAGCTATAGTTTTCGATTTTTTTACAGCCTTAAGAGTTTTTACTGCTTTAGCTCCAAGTTTTAATGTTTTCCCAAACGGGAACATTAATTCGGGTATAATATTATTAGGAGTTACCTCTCCTGACTGCGGCCCGCTCCAATTCTCTTGAAGCTTACCTGTAGCAGTATTCCAATTCGACCCTTCGGGGGTCTGAAAGGAGGCGTTAAACGCTGCATTATTGCTTACCTGTGTATTGTCAGAGGCTGAGTGCAGTTCTGCGTAAGGGTCATATACTGGCGGATCCTGTTGACCTGTATGCGTACGCTTATAAATATCCAGCTTTTCCACCCCTCCAGTCCGCATCTTAACTTTGTTCTCCGTCTCCTCGTCGCCAGAAGAGAAAGCTCGTTCAACGGCAGCCTCTAGCATAGCCGCTAAAACTCCGTAAGGAACTCCATCTTTAACCATACCCTTAGCCGTGTTAAAAGCTGTGGCGGATAACGATTTTCTATACGTATTCAACAGCTGCAACCCTTTAGCTACAGGCATTAACATTAATGCGGGGTTATTGTCAGGAGTTATAGCTCCTCCTCCTGGGATTCCTTTTACCCAGTCTGGAGTATTCTCTGCGGAGCCCACGCCTTCGAAAGCTTTATCAAAATCTCTCTGTGCCTCCATCTTTGGAGTCACATTGACTGCAGGCATGTTTGGATGTACACCGTCCCTATAGGATTGCATTCTTGGGGTTACATCAACTGCGGGCATATTAGGATTTACTTCCTTCTCTTTGGAATAGGTACGATTGTAAATATCTGACTCTTCTACGCCACCTGCTCTATACTCATTAGGAGCACTCAAGGTGCCCTTAACATCTTCTCCCATAGGTAAGTTACCTATATCAGGGTTTTCAGACTCATAGGACCTAACAAGATCTCCTTGCAGCTCTGCCTGCTCTGGCATTGCTGTAGGGTTACCTTGCATCTGCGTAGGTTTCTGCATTTGCGGTTCCGGAGCTTCCATCTGTTGTTGAGGTTGCCCCTCTTGCGGTTGTTGACCTCCTGCCCAAAGCTCCTCAAAACTTCCTCTATAGTCAGTTCTTATAGCTTCTTTTAAAAGGCTCATCTGTTCAGCGTTCTCCATTACTCTGTGCTTTTATTTTTTTGTTGCTGCATTTGCTTAACTTTCAGAACCCTATCTGCGGCATTGTCTTTCACATCCTGCGACTGTGCCTCACGTTTAAGTTGCTCTCCTGCTTTGTTGGCTCGCACTTTTTCGTCCAAATCCCCAGATTTTAATCCTGTCTGGGTACTTTTAAGTTCAAAGTCTCTCATTGATTTTTGAAGATCCAAATCCTGAGCATCAGCTGCTCCCTCACTTTGGATCATTGCAACATCAAGTTTGTTCTGCCTATCCAGCTCCTTATTATTGTTCTCATTTTCAATTGCCGCTTCCTGAGCTTGTTGTGCCATTTGCTGTAATTGCTGAGCCTGCTCCGCCTCTGCTTGTTGCTGCGCTTGTGCTAGCTGTTGAGTTTGTTTTTCCGCCTCTTTTAACTTAGCTTTTAGTTGAGGGAAACTTTGCGCATCAAACATCTCCGCCATTGCTGAAGCCGGTAGCCCATTTTGAACCAGTGATTGAGCTAGACCTTTAATGTTCTCGATTTTCTCATGCTCTTTTCCGGAATTGGTTACAAATATACCGTAATCCGCCTCCATGTGAGACATTGGGTCTACACTTAGGTACTCTGCTGCGCCATCAGGCATGATATACATAGCATTCTTTCCAGCAATCCACGCTTCTTTAGAGTAATCAAGCATTGCTTGCATATCTCTTTGTTCTAAACCTTCAAACTTTCTAAATAAATCCTCTGTAATATGAGAGGACTGTACAATAGCCTGTTGACTAGAAGCTTTACCTTCGTACTGGCTTACCTGTCCTTGCCTCTGTCTGTTTACTCCTGAAAGCTTTTCCCACTCCTCCACAATAGAGTTAAGAAGTACGATGTATTGCTCAATTGTCTTAATTGACATATCAAGTACAGACTGGTGTTGAGGAGAAAGCTGCATACCTTCTTTGTTATAATCTACCCATGCAATCCCAGAACCTTCTACAAAGTACATAAACTTATCCATGTCCCATTTCTTTGGGATCATATTAATATCGAACTGAGCTACAATGTCTTTTGACCGTGCAATAGCTAGTTCTAAGCGGTACTTGTATATGTTATAATTAAGCTGATAAGGAATACCCAATCTAACTACTGAAATGTTTTTAGAGTTTATATCAGAATACCGTCTACCGTTAATAGGTAGTTTACACTTAGAAGGATTGTTAAGAGAGGTGCGTTGATTGGCTATCGGTGCAATGTCTATGTACATTCTTCCGTCAATCCTAGTACCTTTCCACACTTCGTTATGCCATACCCATGTCAGTTTTCCTCCTACTTCCTTTAATTCTTCTGGTATTTTGTACCCTTCTTCTACCTCAAATTCTTCTGTATCTCCTGTTGTGGTGTCTGTATATGATACAAACCCTACACGTTTTCTAGATTTCCAGTAAACGTTAACCACTTCTATTAGTCTATTCCTGTGTACATTAGGATCTGTACTTGTACTAGAGTTAGTGTACAAAAGGTAGTTATCCGCCTCTGTTTGTCTTGGGTCTTCCAATTCTAATACCTGGGTATCAGACAGTAGGTTGTTAAAGTGATCTATCACTGTGGAAGCGTGTACGTATTTACGCACAAGAGCCCAGTCACCATCTTCTACATACTCCAAATCAGGATCCATATCATAATCCACATCTACAGGATTTATGACATCATAAAAAGGTTCCTTATTTCTAACTCCTCTATGTGTATAAACCTCACCAGACACTAGGTAATGAAACCAAGCCTTCTGGAATTTAGAGCTAATCTCCTGAGATTGAATAATATAATTCAAAGATTGTTGACCAAGAATAGCTCTGTTATCAGTATAACTTCTTTCAAACATAGCTATAATATCCTCTGGCGGTTCAGGCTGTTGTTCACCCATACCCGTCTCCATACCCTTCTCTTGTAGTCCTTTTACAAACTGCTTTTCTAGGTTCTTTATAAGAAGATCGTGTTTTTGTTTCTCCTTTTGAGACACTGCGTCATCGTTTAATACGCTGACAGTATAATTAAGAGGCCTCTTGGATTTCTCCCCAAGAAGTAGGTCAATTATAGGTTTAATGATCGGGTAATTCCGCATCTTAGATGGGAAGTTAGATCTCGCCTTACCGTACGGGCTTACCACGTACTTATAGTCAGCGGCATCAATTACCCCGTTATAATAATCATATAACGATTTTAAATCGTCCTTCCTTGAACTGGAAGAGCTGTTAGACATATCAATAAAAGATTCTACGCAGGCTTCTCGCCACACTTTATTCTTTTTTGACAGCGGTAACTTTTGTTGTGGTATTTTTTCTGATCCTAAATGCATATCTTACAAAAATAATTAAATTATACGAATAAAAGGGCTATACTTTATTTTTATACCCCTCTTTACAATATATCACTAATAATAGTTTGAATCAAACCATTTATCGGCAGTCCTATCTTCCAGAACTTCTCTAACCTCTGAATTGTACAGCTCTCGTGTATGATACATACCTATCATAAAAGCCATAACCCTATCAAAGTTACCCATGTGATTAAACTTTATCAACTCCTGAAGCAACGCTAAATCGTATATCTTATGCAGGTTTAAAACCTCCACTCCATCCTCGTCTTTATGCCTCACAGTATTTAGCCAGTCTCTAATATATAACTCGCCTTGACGTTTTCTAGGCTCCGTCATATGCATACCAAACTGTCTTTTTACTGTCTTACTTCTAAGGTTCTTCTTATCAAGCATCTCAAACTCCTCTTGAAGCTTGTGCAGTTTTCTGTAGCGTTTAGCATATGCAATAACCTCTCCACGATCATTCTCAAACCCTATCTTCGCATTATAGTAATCTGCAAGCATGAACATGTTCCTATTGAAATCATCCTGAGTATTAGGCCTACCTACATAACTGGCAACAATCATATCGTCTGGTCTTGATATATTGTTAACCCTTTTCAGTACATACACAGCACCTAATGAAGATGAATCTGCAGACTGATTTTGACCATATGGATCATGACAAATTACATACAGGTTTGCAGGTACCTGATCTTTTAGGTTTTTATATGGAGCTTCATATACTACAACTGCCCCATTAAGGTCGTCCTCCTTTCTGTGTGGATACCGTATAATAGGCTTACAATCCCCATCCATCCTAAACTCCACTTTGCTGGATGTACCATAAAGTAGTTTACCCGCAGTTCCTATTTTATCTAACTTGTTAACCTTCACGTTATTATAATGAGCTTGCAAAGTAGCTATGTCAAATAGGTTTGCAGAAATCTGCAATGTAGCCTCTCTAGGATTCATGGGGTGTTCAGCAATATACTGGTCAAGAGCTTTTGGGTCACTAGTACCTTTTTTCTTGGTCCTGTTAATCTCCTCAAACGCAATAGCAGGCTCCATGTCAGAATTACCGTCCTTATCTATAAACCCTTCCAGGTTTTCATAAATAGGTACAAAATGCCCGCACTTGGTTCCAGAGGCTCCTACATCCCAGACATTATCAAAGGATAAACAATCATACGACTCAGGGTTGTAAAATAATTCCTCCAGCCCCTCAAAGTCAGCTCCTTCTGTACCGCCGGTACCAAAAGCAACCATGGTTCCGAGAGTGTTGGCCCCTTGACGCATCGTAGGCATTGCAACTTCCCAAGCTTTTAACAGCCCAGGTAAAATCCCCGATTCCTCAAAGAAGATCAACTCCCCCGCCTTACCCCTTACCTTATCTGGGTTATCTTTTAGAGACACACCCATTATCATAGACTTCATACCCAATTCGACATCTGCTCCACCTACATTCTTCTTGTAGCCGGACATCTTGTGCATCTCCCTATCTTTAAGTCTAGGTTGAGTCCAGGCAGTATTGTCATCTACGAATGAGAGTATTTCCCATGCCTTAGTGAGCAATCCATCCCCAATTATATATTCTTTCTCCCCAGCAAATACGTAATTCTTACTATTCCTTACATGGAAGTAGTTCCTAGCCAGCATTGCTGCTGCCTTATATGAATATCCCTTACGTCTAGCCTTCAGTACAACTAAATGCTTATTTGTTTTCCTGCATATATCCAGAGAATCAAAGTACTTACAATCTCCGTCATAAAATGCAGGAAAGGACCTATCACGCCTAGCGATCACAGTCCCATCAGGTAATGTTTCCTTTACAGATCTATCTATTGGGCAATAGTTTAGGTAGAAGTAATGGTTACCCGTTATCTTCATTCCCTCTAACTCATACCCATACAAGCATCTAGTTTTTTCTTCATCCCAGAAATCAAAGTATGCTTGCGTACCCTCCAGCGCACTGGTATAATAGCCATCCCGTATATATTCGGCAGCTCTTAAACTTAATGCGGCGGTGTTCTTATACATTACGTATTTTAGCAAGTTCATCGCATCTCTCGTAGTTCTCCATATCTGAATAATGGTCCATTAAGACCTCTATAATATGCGTAGGAGCATTAAAGTTTAACGCTAACATTGGAGCTGTCGTCTTTGTGAATGACTCCAAACTTCTCCTACCTGTAACTACTAAGTATGCATTATCCATAGCTTCATTGTATTCCTCTATGTCTTCTATAAAATCCATTACTGACTATATTTATTTGTAACTACTCCACCTCTATTAGCGGACTTAGCCTGTTGATCTTTCTGTACTTGTGATTCTAATTTAGACAGCCCATCCACGACATCAGCCATTTTAGACAAGTTAGTTATCAGATCCTTAGCACTATACAAAGGTTTACCGTTATCATCCATGGATTTTAAATCAATGATCTCCAGATATTCCTTAAGTTTACTCACCGCAGATCGTGCAGCTTTTAGCAACTTGATAGCTGTGGTCTCTGACAATTCGTTATATTTAACGCAAGCAGCTTCAACAACTTTATCTGCATTCCAATTTATATCAAATAAACTAGCCGCTACTTCTGCCTCACGCACCTCAAGTGCATACGCAGCGAACGGAGAATTGTGATCGCATAAGTGATATACGTATGCCAACTCCTTATTCCCATTCTTCCTCTTCGCCACCGCTGCAAACTCCTTAATCAAAAGAGTATACGCGGAAGGTACCACCTTCTTGTCACTTACTGTTAACAGTTCCATTCTTTTGTATATGCTTTAATCTTCCCTTATTCACAGAGAACTTACCAAAATAGGGAAGCCGAACATCCTCAAACTCCCCTTTCTTAATAACCTCTGCTGCAAACTTGTACTGATAGTTTACTATCTCCTCCACCTTACTTAAAGGTAGATTGTACTTATTTGCAAGTTTTTGTATCATTGTACGCTTTCTCTGCATAGCTTTTACACCTAAAAAATCTTCTGGGCGGATTCCACCACATTACCCATACCATCTTGTATGATTATTATATAGCAGTCCGGCATCATAAACTCTGTTACTACGTACCCAGAAGTTAATATATCAGGATTATATCCTTGATAAAGATATTTGAATATTCCCATTGCTTGGATTTAGTAAATCATGTAGCACGTAGCAATTCTTTACTACGCTGAATACCCGCTTATCTTTAAGCTTCTTAATATAGTTATTAAGTGTATTCTTATCTTTCAGCTTCAGCTTCTCAGCTATAAGTTTCTTATTCTCCAGGGTACATAGATTACTGTAATCATCTGCACACTCTAAGAATAGAACCAGTATCTCAAGTTCTTTAGCAGTCATATTAAACACGCCATTCCAAAACTGAGCTTGACTGTAGTTTGAGGCTATTGCTATTGTTATCTTCTTCATTTCTTACTCCTTATTATGTTTAAATTCTATACGGGCTCTATCATTTTCTACTATAATAGTAGACGCGGTAGACTGCCTATTGAACTCATCTATAAAAGGTTTGATAGAACCTCTAGAGCATAGAAAACTTAGAAACACTTGTAATTCCTTAGTTACCAACTTCGTAACAGCTGCACCTTTTGTTGCTTTACCAGCAGCCGTCTTGAGTATTTCATAATCCTCTAAACTTATTGTTGCAGACCCCTTCATTACATTACACCTAAAACTTGATGCTCTGGCACCATGATATAACTCTTATCATCCAGGTCCACCATTAAAGCTTCTAATCTAGGATCAATCATAACTGTATCACCTGCCTTAACAAATAAACACTGCGGTCCTTTAGCTTCTACCTTAAGTATATTAGTCTTCATCTGATTTACAGTCTTATCATCTAAGATAATCCCTGAGTCAGTCTTTCTTTTAGCTGGGTTAGGTAGTACTATCCAGTTACCGTTTGGCTTGAAATTCATATTGGTATGTTTTTAATTTATACAAAGATATAAAAGTTTCGTATATAACACAACCACTAAGACATAATTATCCCCCTTGAGTTTTTATATTTCAAATTAGATTTCTTTTTAGCAGTGCTTCTCCGTGAGGGAGACCAAAGGATAATAAAACTGGTGTTACTTCACCGCACCTACCTGTGTGCATTCTATCCTAACTAAATCTTATACTAATTCTTTTCGAGACTATTGGAGAAAACTCTATTCCCTATTTAGGAACTACAATCCAACTTCTGACCCCTTTTTTGGTTACCGAGGGGTGATACTTAATAAGTGTCTCTGGAGCAAATATACAAAAATTATTTAACTCCCGCAATTTTCACAGCCTTCTTGATCCTCTAATGAGCATGTTGGTTGATCTTTTTCTGTTAAATCTTTCATGTAATCTGCAAACGCATTATTATCTTGTTTCTTACACTTGCAGTTTCCACCACACTTACATTCTGCTTTTTCTACTTTGTTCTCTGTATTTTCCATAATTATTTATTTCTTCAAAGATATAATTTTTTAGGGAGATAGGAAAGGTTTATAAAGCAAAAGTCCCAGCTAATTTAATAGCCAGGACTTTAGATTTCCTTCTTCCTATAGGTAAAATTTTTTAATTAAAATTTTTGAGGAAATTTAGGAACTTTGTGAGAGTGTGTGGGTATTTAGAAACACACCCCACCTTAATTTGAGCAATCAAAGCCCCCAGTGGGTTAAACAAAACAAATTAAATTCATTATGAAAAAGTTAGCAGGAGTTATTATCGGATGTATCGCGAAAGAATTTGAAGGTACAAAATATTATCGCGTTAGCTGCCTAACGGCAGATGGTGCGCGTAGCTTTAAGTCCGCAGAGGCGGTTAATACAGGCGTAGCACTGTTGGATCACTACGCGGTCGGAACACAGCCAAGCTGGACAACAGAAGTAGTAGTAGCTGGGCGCGAGTTCTCAGTATGCACAACTATTACGACCGTGGAAAACTTTAAAATGGCGCAAGCTATGATAAAGGCTGGA
>TARA_R110000796_G_scaffold70457_1_pt1 | contig 18872 bp, 35 predicted proteins | sample TARA_R110000796 | Tara Oceans TARA_R110000796 (sample SAMEA4397815) | marine metagenome | biome: Polar Biome; feature: [SRF] surface water layer (ENVO:00010504); material: water (ENVO:00002006), including particulate matter (ENVO:01000060) such as... | depth 5 m
ACGTAAGTTTTCAGCACTTTGCCAAGTTCCGCTTTCGTAAGTTTCTATAATATCACTAATCTTTTTTAGTATATCTTTCATTATGTATTTTTTTTAATATAGTCATACATTGCATTCTTATCTTTCTTTAACTTTTTCCACATCTTTTTATAAATAGGATCAGTATTATATAAATCTTTAGAATCTGGTATTATTCTAAAATCTGTAACCTTTATCTGTTGCTTTAAAAATAATTCAAAGTGATAAAGTTGTTCATCGGAATCGTATTCTATTGTAAAGTTTGCTTTTCTCATTGTTATTCTTTTAACAACCTTTCAAGTTGTACTTTATGTATTTTATTTATTCTTCTACCATTTAAGGCTTGTTTAATTTGTTCTTTAGTCCCTTTTGTTATTAAAAAAGCAAATCCCTTTTCGTCTAATATAGGTTTAACCTCTTCTTTAACTTGCTTAGTGGCTACATTACCATCATCATCTTCTGCTTGTAAGCCTAAAAGACTTTGCAAAGTATAACGTCTATAATACGTAATTGCAGAACCTAGTTTTTGAGGGTCTTGAATATTTGGTAATTGTATATTACTACTTATACATTCCCCTCCTTCAATATCATAAATATCTGTGCTTACAAATCCTTTATCAATAGGCTGTAATAACAGTAAGCCGTTTTTTTGTAAAACAGGCTCTACGTGTTCTAATAAAGAATTAATATCAAAGTACTTACTTTTAAAGAATGGGTTTGTACTATCTTTTGAAATCTTACCTATTTCTTTTTTTGCTTCAAATAATTTCTCTAATAATGTCATAATTTTATTTTGTTTTGAAAGTTAATGTCGTTTTCATATTTTCGGCTCATTACTATTATATTACCATCTTTGTAACTAATAAATAAACCTAGTTGTTTTAATCTTGTTGCTCTATTCATAATTTATATATTATATTCGTAAGCCATTTCTCCCAGTATCTCAGGGTAATTATCTCCTAGTTCTGATAACTCATCATCCGTTAAAGGTCTCCCGTTAATTTCTGCATAACAAAAGAATGCGTCACAAAAGTCTGGAAAATCAGTTATATCCACTCCATCGATTTCTACACTATCTAAATCTTCAAATTTATAATCTGTATTATCTTTTTCGTATTGTGGGTCAAAAAAATCTACTCTATTGTCGAAGTCCATAATTAATTTGCTTTTAGTATTTCTAATTCTTTGTCTGCAATAGAAATTAATATCTCTACTTCTAATAATTGTAATTCATTTCTTAAATAAATGTTATCTGTAACGTCAGAAAATTCAATTAATTTTTTTAATCTTGCGGTGTGTTCCATTTTAAAAGTGTATTACGGGGTTAGTAATTAATTTTGCAATTAACATAGTTATTAATGGCAGTATTACCGTTGCAACTATTATTAATCCTGTTAATGTAATTTTGTCTAGTGTTTTCATAATGTTTTATTTTAATTATAGTACAAATATAAAGAGAATTATTAACACCACCAAATTTTAAGGAATAAAAAAACCCCTCAACCTAAATTGAAGGGCTAAAACACTATGAAAAAATTATTAACTATTGCGAATATACTACTTTTTATTTAACTATATATCTTTTATTTGTTTTTTATCTAACCATTTAGAAACAACTTGCCTCATAAAAGACCTAAATCCCAATACATCTATAACAACCGCAGCTAATACCCACTTATACCAATCAGGTAATTGATCTAAACTAAAGTAAGATTCTTTAACGAATAAATTCATATTAACCCAATCATTATTTTGATACGCAACTATAAAAGGTGTTATACTCGCTATAAATATAGGGACTAAAAACAAATATGTTATTACCTCATCCTTCCAAGTATATTTTTTATTCCTTGCGGTAATCATATCTATTTCATTATCAGAAATAGTATTAGACATTATGCGGTTTACCGTAGCTGAGGTTTCAGCTTTTATAATTTCGTGTTTCTGTTCAGCCTCTAGCTGCTTCCTCTTCATTCTATTATCTAAGAATGATTTACCTATACCTAATAAGTTTCCTATTATGTTTAATACTACCATCTTGCGTGTTTACCTCTTACATCTATATGTGTAAAAGTGTTGTATTTACCTAAACCACCATCTTTAATTAATCCCTCACCTATTAACTTTTCAATTAAAACATAAGTTTCTGTAGGTGTGTAACCTTGTATAACTATATCTGCTGCTTTACCTAGGCAATGCTGACTGTTACCACTCCTACCTTGCCTTATCTCCCACCATACAGGGCGAAAAGCTATATTAATAGAAATAGGTGATCCACAGTAATCTCTTATCACCTGCAAGTTATTAGCTAATTCTTGAATATTAGGTAGCAACTGCTCTCTATTGTCTTCAAAAATCTCATTTACACACTCTTGGTTTTCTCCGTAGAATCTACTTTTTATAAATTCATCTAAAGAAAAGTTTTCAGTTAACTTCATTTACATTTGTTTTTTCGTATGAATCTTCGTAAACCTCATTCTCCATTTTCAACTTCTTAACTTCGTGCTTTTTTATCTCCCTACTTAGTTTTGCGTTCCTTATCTCATTTGGTATTTTTACAAATACTAAATAAAATAAACCAGCAGCCGCTAATAATGTTTTTATACTATTGTCTAAAAAATCAAAGTTTCCATAGCTAACTAATGCTAGTAAATCAATTATAGTCAACCCCCAAATTCCAAAAAAAAAGGTGTCAAAAGTCATAATCATAAGTTTCATTCTTTCCATTTTTTATACATTTCCCATAAATAATAAACTACTATAGCTATTGCGATTTTAGCCATTCCGAATTTTTGACTAGCAAATAATAATAAATGTAAAAAATCAAAATAACATATTATTAATATAAACCTTGCTATCCTTTTATCTACTCCCTTTGGGTAAGAAAGTAAATAAGATAATATTAAAAAACTTATAGCATTTGCGTAATAGAGTATAAAAAAATCTATTCTTGTGGATCGCTCAACAAAAAAAGATAAATTTAAACGCTTTGCACTACCAAAAGCTAAAACAGGAATTTGTCCTATTATAAAAGTTGATAGTAGTAGTGTGTTTTTAAGCTTATTTTTCGTCATCTGTTGGTGGTAATTCGCCCCCTACATCTACTTTTTTTTCATCATCTGTTGGCGGAATCTCACCTCCTACATCTTTATGGTTAAACTTTTGTTTTTTCTCTTTGTACTCTTTTTTCTTACTCATAATTGTTTGAATGGTATTGTTGTTATAATGTCACTAATTCATACGTTACATAAATATCTATATCACTATCTCCTGCCGTTGGATTTGCTGTCGCTCTAAGCATTAAACTTCTAGCTGCTATAAGTTGAGAAGCTAACCCGTTACTGTTATTTGAAAACTTTGAAATTGTTGTCGCTGGTTCTGCTGTTATATTACTTAAATCTCCTTGCGACACAGTAGCGCTATCTGAAATTAAATTTAAAGTTACATTACTATAGGCTGTTGTATTAAAAACAAGTCTTGCTTTTGCGCTTAGTATATTTATAGCTGTTGATCCATCTGTATTTGTTATTATTGTCCTAGGCGTTGAATTTAAAGTTAATACTTGTGATGATGGTATTGTTACTTTTGTCGTTAAAAGTGTACCAGCAGCCTGTGAAGTAAATTCTACACCAGTTTCATCTGCCTTAACTGTCGCTATCTTACCACCTTGACCTACGTAAACACTAGGTGTATCTGATAAGTCAGTGAATTTTATTCCTCCATCTGACTGCGTTAAATCCCCTTGTATTTCAATCTTATCTAATTCAAATTGAGCTGTATTTCTAAATGTAATCTCTATTCTATCATACTGAGTTAATGACCAGCTAGATGGTTGGAAATCTGATAGTTTTACTTGCGCTAATACCCATAGTGATTCGTTACCACTTACTCCTGTGAAGTTATTTAATTCAGAATAATTTAAAGTTTTTAAATAATAGCCGTTAGTGCTAGAATTTATAAGTTTAATTTCTATCCCTCCTTTTTCTTGTAATATAGTTCTAAACGCAAAGGATAAAGAATCTTCACTATTAAATGTCGTTAATCCTGAGTCCGTCCAACTTACAGAATCCGATGAAGTTGCGGGTGTTAAAAAATTAATAAGTCCACTATATGGGCTTGTAGCATCTGTTAATGTTGCGCCTGTTGGTAGAGTTGTATTTGTCCACTCTATATTCTCATTATAAATAGCATCTACAGTAGTAGTTGTATCTGTAGTTTCTGCTGCTGGAACTAACCTTAAACCTACTTTAACTTGGTTTATTAAATCTAAAGAAGGTTCTAATGGTGTTGCTGACGCTGTACCCTCGACAACTACAATAGAAGCTGTTACTGGTGTCGTTAGAGATGTTATTTGAATAGCGAATACATCAAATCTGTCTAGCGTTGCGTGTCCATCGCTTAATGTAACCGTATTACTAACAGGTATATTATACACCACGTTATTAATAATATAAGAATCAGCACCGACAAAATAATCTAATCCTGTACCTGTGTAAGTTACACCGCCACCACTTAATATAGAATTTCCTACTGTTGTATCTGCTATTACTGAGCCTTGTAATAAAGATACCTTAGAACGGTAACTCTCGTTATGCCTTACGACGTGTATTTCATCAAAAGAATTGCTATTAGTTAATGCGGTTCTTTGTGTTAATTTTTGATCTGCCATTAGTTAAATATAAAGTTAGTTCCATCTTGAAATACATAATTGCATCCATCTTGGAATATATAGTTGTTATTGTCGTAGATTGTGAATCCAGTATCTTCTAAATCTGATAAATAGTAAGCTTGGTTGTCTTCTTTACCTGTAAAAGTAATCTTATAGCCATTTTGACCACTATAATCTTGCGCTGTTGTGTTACTTACTTGTGCTTCTAAGCCATTATATAAGCCTAGAATTCTAATATTACCTATCCTGTCTATAATTATAGCCCTGTAATACTGCCTAACAAGCTTGTAAACCTCACTACTTGCGTCTGTTTTCGGTATTTCTATCGTTAAATTTTGTCCCCATTCTACATTCGATGAACTAATTGAAGTAGATTCTGTGAAATTAGTAGATACAGAGTGCCAATCAAACACCGTAGTAGTTGGAAAACTCTCTAAAAACTGACCATCCAATACTATTTGGCTACGAGAATATTTTGTGTAAGGGAATAAGTACACTTTATTTACACCACCATAAAGATTTTTAAGCCCTCTATTTACATTTCCTGTTATGCTGCTCATATAAAATATTTAATCTGTTCCGAAATACCAGCCACCTCTATTAGTTATGCTTGTACTAGCGTTAACTTCATCTTGAAAAGTGCTATATTCTGTTAATGGGTTTAGCCCAATCCACTTAGTAAACCTTATAACATAAGTATCAGCAAGCCCAGAGTAAATTTGAGATACAGAATATTTTTCGTCCTTTGTCATTATCTCAGCGTTATCAGGAGCGTGCTTAAATGCACCTCCATTAGTTAGCATAAAACCAGCAACCGTTGCGTATTCCGCTAGTGCTTGGTATTTAGTAATAGGCTTAATAAATTTATCGTAAAGTATTAAATAATTCCCCGACAATGTAACCGCCTCTGCTTCTGCTAGTATTTTATTATAAAGAGTTGTTCCTAATAGAGGCTCGATAACCGTTAACTGAACGTTAGCGATATTCAGCCTATATAAGTCTGGATCTGCATTACCACCCATTATAGTAGTAGATGTCATTTCTGCGGGTGTTATAAATAAAAATTCTGCCATTAAAATTTACCTTTTCTTGGTTTGTCTATTTCTGCTTTTGCTACGTCTGCATCGTTCTTTGGTATCTTTGCGCCTTGCCTTTTTGCTTCGCTCACGTTTACCTCTGTAGTAGTCGCTAATGCACCTCCTTTTTTTGGCGTACCATCTGCGTTTAATTTCTTTTTAAATATCCTACGTTCCCATCTATGATAACAATTTACACCACCACCGTATAAGAAAATATCGTATTTACCTCCACTATGTGCGAACTGTCCATTTACACCTTGTGAACTCATTAACTCAATATCTTCTTTTCTATATACTTTACCTGTCATTTCTAAACCTCGCATTCTATTGCAGAATGCCCTAGAACCACCTTCAGGGGATTTACTTGTTCCCTTAACATAAGCATATCTAATTTTCCAAAGTGCGGAATCTTGCTCACTTGTTTGGTTTGCTGATAATTGTAGTTCGTATTCGCTACCATCCGTTAAGTCGTAGTCTTCTGACATATCTAAAGCGTATGAATCCAATAGGTCGTACATCTTTTGGTTTTCATCTGAACTCATCTCTACGTGAGAACACATCGCTACAGGCTCAGCAACCTCTTCTGTTAGTGGTAAAAACTTTAAATCTAAGTTAATACCATATTGAACTAAAACCTCTTCAATAGCTTCTAAAATGAAATCTTGCTTAGGGCGAATAACTCTTTTATACAATTGTTTTTCTGCCATATCCATTTCATCTGCTGTATTGCTAAAACCTGATGAAGATACAATACCTACTATTGACGGGCTTGTTGCTCTATGACTTGTTAAAATTTGCTGTTTTGCCTCTTCTACTAGAAATGACCATTGTTTGTGTATGTTTTCATTAACAGGGAAACTTTCTACTTGAATAGCCTCCTGATCTCTTCCGTTAAATGAAAGAACAAAATCGCCAGAGTTCGGAGAACCTGTTAATTTTTTTTGTATATTCTTTTTAAACTTACTTTTTACCTCTGCTGTCCAATCCTTACCGTCTGGTACTGAAATAATATAACCAGCGCTTAACCCTTTTTGTATGTAGTTTACATTAAGGTTTGCAATTTCTTCTTCCATTTCGCAGTATGGTAGTCCTGCTAAATACTCTGGGTCTGCAAAATATATTTTACCTACCTTATATGGCTTACCCACGTAAACTTGTATTTTACCACCACCGCTTCCAAACGCTGGAAATTCCTCTGGCTTGTTTTGTGATGTTTTTGCCCAGTCCCTAGAAAACCAATAGCTTTCTATTTCATTATCTTCATTTGCTATACTTGGCACTACGTTAGGTTTTGGAACGTGTACGATACTTGATAATTCTTTTCCTTTAGTTTCTATAACTTGAAACGAAAACTCTCCGAATATTTGCCAATCTGATATAATTTTACGTAAATCCTTAGGTCTTAAAATACTTTGTAACCTAGCCCAATCATTAGTGCCACGAACTCCGTTGCTATAACTTAACCCTCTACCATATATTAAATCAATATAACTTGAATTTATAGATGAGTTTGTAGGCGAGCCGTTATGTCTATCAATAATGTACTGATAAAACTCATTATTACGACCATTTAAAACCCAGTTACGAGATTTATTCTCTACTATTGCGGGTCTAACGTAGTTTGATAACGTTATCGATGTTATATCTAAACCAGTATCTTTTTTTTCTTCCATAATTAAAAATAAACGCCTTCGCTTTCGCTGTAATCTTGTGGCTCTTGTGATGTTGCAAATAATTTACCTCTATAAATTACCTCGTTTTCCTCTTCTATCTTTACTTGAAACCTGTCTTTTTCTAAAAATGTAAATGTAAAGTCTATTTTTAACTTACCGTTAGATACAGAATACGTATTAACAGGCGTTGTAGTTACTTCTGTCGCTTCGTTATATAGATAAACAGTTAGTTCGTTATCAGGATAAAAACGAGGCGTTATAGATAAGGTGTGAGTTGAATTATTAGGGTTCATTACCATACTTATAAAACGATTTTACTTAGTTTTTGTTATTAAGTTAAATATTTTTAGTATATTTGCTTTATTATAACGTATGGTTGTATGAGTAGTGCGACTTAAATTAATAAATTATGATAGATATACAGAAATTAGCATTAGAAGCCTACCCAGAAAAGTTGGTGACAGTAGGTGATAACCCTGAACTATGGGATGAGAACGAACAATATAGAGAATGTTGGATAGAAGGCTACAACAAAGCATTAATTATACAACGTGTTAGCAAATCGTTTTAATGTTTGCTAATGGTAAAGTCTATGGTTAGTGCGAATAAATAAAAACAAAATTATGATAAATAAAAAACAATTAATAGAAGAACTTCTGGAATGCGTTAAAGATGCTACAGATACAGAAACACGAATAACAGGACTTAGTATATGTGCTGCACTTATGAATGAAGTATTAGATGCAGCATTAATTATAGATAGTGTTATACCTATGTTGCCAAATATAGAAAGCACAGAGTTTTGTGACTGGATGACTGACAATGGATATACAGACGAACAACACGGAACTATGCAAAAAGGAGATGAACGTTATTGTATAAACAACCTATTTAAACACTACACCAACGTACTAACTTTTGGTAATTAGTTATAACGTTTAAGATAAAAATAGTACGAAATGGCAAGACTAAAGAAATATATGTATCAAATAGATAAGACTACAATAGGTTTTAAATGGTGGTGGGTACTCTATCAGCTAATGAAGTATTATTTTTTATCTATTGTTAGCAAAGCAAAGCGACTGTTTTAATAGTTTCTAACGTTTGGTATATGGTGTGTAGCGATCAAAAACGCTTAAACTTTTAATTAATAACGACTTAAATATATAAATAAATGAAACAATTAAAAACACTTATTAGCTATACATTATATACTTTGTTATTTGCAGTTTTTTTAACTGGATGCAAGGAACGAAGAACTACAATAGAAAAATTTTGTGGTGGTGTTGTTTATGAAAAAGGGAAAACTTTAGGCGAGGACTTGTATTTTGCAATTAAGAAGGAAAATAAATTTAAAAAGGTTTACGTCTATGAGTTAGAATGGAATAAGTATAAAGTAGCAGACACTATAAATTGCAACTAATGACTACTGTATGTGGCGTAGCTTTTCGCTATGACATATAAAGTTTGTTATGCTTTGTTTAATTTAAAAATGATAATGATATGGATTTAATGACAGTAAATGAGGATGCTAACTACATAATACAATTATATGTAGATAATAAATGGCAAACCCTTACAGAAGAATATAGCGTAAGTGCTGCAAGTGACGTAATGACAAACGCTTGCATATTAACAAAGTTGAAAGGACAAGTTTTGAGTAAGCGAAGTGATAATATGGTGTTGGCTGAGTATAAAGCATAACGTATTCGTATATGGTGTGTAGCCGAAGCACCAAAATTATTCGGTTAAAAACAAAACATTAATAGGCTATACATTATATACTTTGTTATATACTGGGCGGTTTTAAAAACGAAATTATGAAATATAGAATTAAGATTACAACTTTTTACAATGGTAGAGAAGAACTTAGACCTTATGTAAAAGTATGGGGATTATGGTTTGGAATAGACTATGATGGCAAACAAGATTTAACCTTCTCGGCAGTTTGTGAAAATAGAAATCAAGCCCTTGAGAAAATTGACAAACATAATGAAGGGAATTGTAAAAAGAAAAGCATAGACTTTGAATATATTACTAAAGTTTAGCCTTGTATATAACGTTGAGTATATGAAAAGTGCGATTACATAATAACTAAAATTTATAAAAATGAACTTACAAAAAATGTTTACAGTAGTAGAAAACACAGACCTTAAAAGATGGGAATTTACCCCAAATAAAGGAGTAAAAGAAACAAGTTACACAGTTGCCTTTTGTGAATGCGATAATTTAACGGATGCGTGGATTGCTATTTATAAATCAATATCCAAAAAAGCCAAAAGACAATTAACAAGCACTAATTAAGCATTTTTTATATACATTGTTGTAACACGTTTTTAAATGTGTTTACAACGGTTTGGGTATGGTTAGTAGCGTAAACAATAACAGAATTAAATAAATATACAATGAGCAAAGAAGCGATAAAATATTATGAAAAGCATAGGGTTATAGGTGATTACTTAGACAAAGCAAGTGTAGTAAGTATGATGAACGGATTTCATAGACAAGAACAAGCCAAGCTATTAACTATACCTGTTGTTGTGAAATCGTTGCCGACTGTTTGCAAAAATTACGTAAATGGTCAATGTACTGAATGTGATCTAAACGAACATAAAGAATGTAATGGTTAAAGGCTATGTTTTACAACGAACAAGTATAAGAAACGGCTTGTAAAAATAAACGTTTGCCCGAAGCCAGCAAAACGATAATAAACAAACAATAACCACCGATTAAGCACAAAGTAAAGATGTTTTTTATACAGTGTTATATACTGCGACTCGGTACAAAAACAATAAATTATGAGTAAAATAATAGTATTAAAAACAGAAGGAAAGGGAAATAATAACGGTGCTGATTTTGTAACAGTAATGTTATTTGATAAAACAGAAGATGCAGACAAGTATTGTGAAGAAAACACTAAAGACGGTAAGTATTGGAGTTTTGCAGAAATAATTAATGCAGGTGAAAGGTTAGAAACTTGGTATATGGAAAATTTATAGTTGTATATAACGTACTTGTATAAGATTAGTTGCGTGTATGGAAAACCACGCATTAAGTATGAAAACAGCCCTTAATGAATGATATAACCAACATTAACAATAAAAACATAGCAATTAATTTTATACGTTGTTATGTTTAGTAATTCTTAAAAATATGAAACCAAATAAAAAACAGTGGGAAAAATTACATTGGTTCTTAGATAATAATAGTTCTGCAATATGGAATCAACAATTTGGATGGTATTCTGACGGATCGTTTGTTTGTAATTTTTATTGGTGTTTTGATGAAAGTAAAGAAAATTGCAAATTAACAATAAACACCGATGGAAGCCATTATTAAACATAACGGTTGAATGTAAAAACAGTTTAAATTATGGAAGAAGATAAAAAAATATTTAATAAACTATTAAAGCAAATATGTTGGATGATTGGCATAGCCTATGCCCTGACAATAATAATTTATATTGTATTTATATAGTGTTGTGCGTATGTATTTTTATTACGACACAACAATTCGCTAACGGTAACTAAAGTATCACTTTTACTTGTGAAGCACTGATTTTAATACATAACAAAAAAGCCACCATTTAAATATTTAAATGGTGGCTAATAAAAATAAAATACTTTTAAGCTACTACTGCTAAAAACGCTGCTTGTGTAGCAGAATCTAAAGTAGGTGCTAATACGTTTTCTGTACTTACACCAGTTAACGTATATAAGTTACCATCTGTCTTAGACCCTCCACTTGTTGCTTCTATACTCCAATCAATACCATCTGTAAGACCAACTACCTTATGGTTTAAGTTTCTATCAGCAATTACTGCGTGACCGAAACTCGCAGAAAGTAAATTTAATTGAGCGTTACTCGCTACATCTTGAACTTTTAAAACGATAGATAAAGTTTGAGTATTTACTCTACTAAATGTATTCCTATCGCTAGGCATAGATTCTGTAAATATATTTAAATCTCCTTCTAGTTCAAATTTGTACGCTACAGTTAAAGATGAAGACATTGCTGTACATTCTCCTGCTACAACCGTAAATGAATCAGCTAGTTCTGGATAGAGGTATATTACGGAATTCCCCCCTAAACTTGTTTTACAGGCTCTATTCCTACCTGCTGTAATATCACATGCCATATATTATATGTTTTAAAAAAGGGCTGAATTAACAACCCTTTATATTATTAAATTCTAACCTCCGTAAACAGTAATGTAACGTTGATTTGTACACCAAGTAGCAAACGCTTGTACGTTTTTATACCAGTATGTTTCAGCTCCGTTCGCATTCTCTCCTGTTTTAAGTTGAGATACATCAGAAGTTAAATCCATTAAGATATGTAAGTACTTAGCTGGTGATGCGATCATAAATCCAACTAAAGGTTTGAATAAGATTTTGATACCGTTGTAAGATACATTATCTCCTTCTACTAAAAAGTTTTGATTTGAAGCTGCACCTACTGAGTTGTTCGCTATCTTGATAAACTGTAAATGCGATAATGGTGCATAAATAGTTATATCTTCTTGCTTCAATACTTTCGGATCTAAAGTTGCATATAATAAAGCGTATTGAGCAGCAATATTAGCACTCGTAATAGCTGTAATACTTAATACTTTCTTATAGTCACCTAATCCTGCTCCTGCTGATGCTTTAGATATAGAATCATTATATAAAATAGTAGCTGGTAAAGAGTTTACTAAATTAGTAGGCATTGCTGCTGCTAATGTTTGCGCTCCAGATGATATAGAACCTTGTCCAGCTCCTGGCGTTAATGCTGCGATTGCTGTTTGTTGTGCTGAAGTCGCTCCATCCCAAGTAGCACTCTCCATTGTTTCAGAAATTGCTGGTGAAATATCTTGTACTACTGCATTATCAAACTCTGTTGAAATTGTATTAAAAGCACCTGCTGCCATAGAACGCTCGAAACGAGTATCTAAAAGCGTATTGTAATCAATAGTATCAGCGAACTGTACTTTAATTAAAGATACTGGTGTTTTTTCAACTGTTAAAGTGTCTGAACCTGCTGCTACAGCTCCACTTGAATAAGCAGCCATATTAACAGCAACTTTACTTTCGTAAACGTCTGCACTTGATTTATGTCCTTCGTTAATGGTTACGTCTCCATCTCTAAACGTTCCCCAGTCTGCATAAATCTCTCTTTGGATTTCTGCTAATTCACTTTGTGGGAGTTTTGTTCCCGAAAATACTACACTCATTATTTTTTGTTTTTAATGTTAATTTTATAATTCTTTACTTCTTCAGACAACCATTCTATTTCGTTGTCTTCTAGTTTACCTTTACAATATTCCTTTACAGATTTATTACCAAGTGCTTTTACAAAGACTTCATAACTTACATCAAAAGGATTTATGAATTTTTTAGATTCCATATTAAAGCTCCCCTCTATTATGTTTAAGCTTTTGATAATTACTCATCTTAGAGTATTCAACTTGAACAGGTGCACTAGTAATTGGTTTCGTTGCTGGTTCTTTTGATAACTCTAAAACTTCCGCTTTTAACGTTTCGTTTTGAGTTTTAAATTCTACAATAGAATCTGTAACCTCTTTTAACTTAGCATCGTTCTCTTCACTATACTTAATGAGTAAAGATTTAATTGCTTGTGTCAATTCGTCGTTCGATGGTGCTGATGCCGTTGGCTCTACTGCTGCTTCCTCAACTACTTCTGTTTCACCTACTGAAACTACTAAACCATCTTTCACTACAACTAATCCCATTTCTGTTGGGTAATCGTTATCAGGCAACGGTATTCTTTCTTCACCTTGTACTACGAATACAGGAGTTCCAACCTCTAAAACGTCACCATCGTATTCAATGTTGACATCTCCAGACATTACACTCCCTAATTTGATTTCCTTCATAAGACCAACGCTTACGAGAACCTCGTTCACTTGCTCCTTAAAGGACTTTTTTTCTTCTGCCATTTCTATATTTGATTTTAAATTTACTTCTTTTAAATCGACCATTGCATCGATTGAGAACCCCTGTACGCTTCCTGTCTTAACGTACTTGTTCCATATATCATCATTATCTATCTTCATCGTTGCCATCCAACTACCTTTAGGATATTCCATACCAAAATTAGTACTCTTATCTACTTTAGGATTCTCGACTAACCAACTTTCAACAATTGTTACTCCTTTAATTACTTCTTCGTGTTCTAACTTAGAATTAAGTTGAAACCCACTCTTAAAAAAGTTGTGAGATAATTCTTTAATTGTTTCTGAATTAAAAACGATATTAAACTCTTCTAAAGTCTTTTCGTTTTTTCTGTATATTAATTGATCGGGTTGTAAAACTAAACCCATTAATACACGCTGCTCTTTATCTACTTCCGCTAGTTGTATTTTTTCTTGACTAGATAAAGCAATGAACAACTCTTGCGTTGCGGGGTCGTTAACTAAAGATATAGAAAATACACCATCTGTATCTTCTTTAAATGTAGCTTGGTAAGTTTTTAACATAGTTATTGTTATATTAGTAAAACGAATAGTATAACGTTTTGTTATAAAAAATGTTTTTAGTATAAAAAGTATCTATTGAATTTATTTGGTAGTGTCGTAAATGTTATTTAGTTTTGCTTATTATTAATTATTAAATAAACACATTATGAATAAAGAACAATTTACAAGTAAACTATTAGATAATTTTGAAATTAAGGAATTATCTTTAATTAATACTAATATCTATTTCAACAAAACACATATAGATTATTATATGAAGTATCACGAATGTGACTACGAATGGTGTTATGACTATTTAATAGATAACAGGCATTTACTTAAACAATAAAACATATTAATTTATATTCCGCTCTCGGTAACGATATTCCTATCTTCACTTTGAGCGGTTGTAACATCTCCACTAACTACAAACGCTCTTGTTGGAGTTGTATTAGTTAGATTTATACTATCGTTAATTTGTTGGTTTTCTGTTCCCTCTACTAAGTTAAATGATGGTGTCGGTGGTGGAGTTCCACCTGATACTCCCCCGCTTCCACTTACAAAACCTCTACCTGTAGCACTTGGTATTTTTTCTGATAATATTTTACCTACACTAATTAAACCAGAAGCTCCTACTAAAGCAGCCATAGCTATATTGAATGGCGGTGGTGTTGGTTGTGATAATGCGCTAGTAATACCTTTAAAAGTGTTTATCCCAGCTTGTGCAGCGGCTATACCTTTACCTGCTGCTGATTGTCTATCTACCAAACTACCAATAACATTTAAAGAAGCGGAAGCAATTTGTAATTTTTGTTCCGCTGTTACGTCAGCCCAAGTTAATTCGTTTTTACTTTGAACTTTTGCTGTTTTATCGGAAGCTGCTTTAACTATCTCTGCAATCCTATCAGCACTATCTTGTTCTATCGCTTCTATTAAAGATTTTTGCGCTCCTATTCTTTCAAGCTCTGCAATATCCGCATCTGTCTTTCTTTCAATTTCTGAAATTTCACGTTCCAATCCTTTAAGGAAATAGAAATCTTCTATCTCTTGTATTTTTTCTGCTTTAGCTCTTGCAATTGCTTCAAAATCTATTAAGTCAGTTTCTACTTCTGCTACAACATCTTCGTTAGTATCTCTTGTAGGTTCTTTTGAAGCATCGCCAGCTTCTGGGTTTTCAATATTATATAATTGTGTTGCTAAATCTATCTCTTTTAATTTAGATTTTTCTATTGATATATCTAAATCATTTATTTCTTTTAATCTTTGGTCTGCTAGATTTTTTGCTTCGCTTGCTAATACTTTTGTTCCAAATAATGTAAATAAAACATTTGCTTTTATATTATCCCAAAACCCAACCTCTGTACTTGTTGCTTTTAATCTCTCTAATTGGTTTTCTAATATTTTTGTTGACGCTTCATTTTGCTCTCTTAGCCTTAAAAGTATAGCTAGCTTTTGCTTTTCTAGTTGTTCATTGCCTTTACCTTGTAGTTTGTTTAATTCTAATTGCTTATTTACTGTTGCTAATTGAGAATCTAAAACACCTGATATTGATTCAGTTAAAGCTAGTTGGTTTTCTAGTTTACCATTAGCGTCTGTTATGTACCCTACTATATCGTCCCAATAAGCAACAACTAAAGCAAGTCCAACTACGAGCGCACCAATTCCTGTAGCTATCAAAGCTCCACGCATAGCTTTTAAAGAGCCGTTAAATAACTTACTAGCTTCAAAAGCATCCTTAAATCTAGTGGCTAAACCTCCTGTTAATTGGTCAAGTATAGCGATAGCACCACCATTACCAGCAACATCATCAACGGATTTATTTGTTTTCGCTGCTGCTTTATCCACCTCCTTAAAGCTACCCTCTAACTTGTTAAGTTCCTGAGAAGCGTCACCAGTATTCACATCTACATTTATAACTTTTGTAATTGCCATTTATCTATTTTTAATAATCCTTTTAGTCTTACGTTTAATGTTTTTCCATCCAGTAACTAACTGATGTTTGCCCTTTGCTATTTCCGTAAGCTGACCCGCTCCGTAATAGTCTTGCTCTAGTAATATTTTAACTACTTCTACTATCATTAGTTATCTACTAAAAGTATTTCAATACTTGCAGAAACCTCTGATATAGCACCTGCTCCTTCTGCTTCTATCCATACGTCTGTTAGTGCTGGTAATATATTTCTAGGTGATTTAAATGATAAATGTGAAACCCCTACAACACCATTCCACGTGCCTTTTTGTATTACGGGTGCAAATGGAGTGGTTGTGTCTGTTAATGATTCCCTTGTTTTTATTCTAAAATTTGATGCCTTAGAACTTTCTGATGCAAATGTAACGCTTAATATGTACGCTGTCTTTCCTAAAGGTATTGAATAAGAAGCGTACTCTGATTGTCCTAATTCCGCTTTAATCCCTATTAAATCAGTACCGCCTGATCCGTTTTCTATTACAATAGCACCAACATTAGAACCCCCGTAAGAACCTACTCTTAATGGTGTGATATAAATCCTAAAAACTCTCCAAAATGAAGCCGTTGTAACTGCTGATGCTGACGCTCCTGCAAGCTCTATTGATTCCGTTACCTCTGCGCCCGTATTATCTAAACCTACAACTGTAATCGCTTGCGCTCCTGTACCTGCTGCGGAATCGTTTGCATTACCACCCGCCTTAACTCTTAACGTACTTGCTGCTGTTAAAAAATTAAACTGATCCGTAGTATCTAAAACCCCTTGCCAAGAGCCGTTTGCTGTTGCTGTATTATGCCCGTGTTTCTGTACAATAGAGTGTCCTACTACGTTTCCTTTTTGCACCTCTGTATAAAAGTCTGCGGGTATGTTGTGGTATGGGTCACCTGTTGCTCCTGTACCTATTGAACCTAGATACTTGTTTGTCCCTGTTCCGTCTTGTATTAATAATTCACTCATAATTTATTGTCTTAATGTTAGTAATGATATGTATTGACTATTTTTTAAATTGCTAAAATCCATTGTAGGTACGTAACCTTTATCCGTTTGTTGTATAAAAATACGTTCCGTTTTTGTTGTACCCGCAACGTCTAAAAACATACTTCTTGTAGCTCCGCTTGTTGTGCTAAACTCCGCTAATGTTATTGATAGGTTATTATTAATAGATGTTACTGTTGCCCAAGTCGTACCTGATCCATTATCTACTTTGGTAGATGTTGAAGCTTGTAGGCTTGTTACTTGCGTTACCTCTGACTTAGATATGTAATCGCTTGCTATTGTTTTATCATACGCTGTCGGTTGCCCTATACTTAAATCAAAGTTATTAATTAAGGTTAGTGTAGTTTTACCAGTTAGTAGGTTGTAACTATATTTATCTATCTTATAATAATTACCTTTTATTTCTAGTGTATCATTTAATTGTAGTTTTGTAACTATATGGATAGGCAATTGAGCTTGGTATTTAAAAACTCTTTTTCTTATATTAAATATATCATCTATGTATTTCGCATAATGATTTGAATAAAGATTTTTGTTCATTGCTTGACCGTTCCAAGTACTGAACTCATCTTTAAATGTAGTTGAGTAGTTAGGTAGTTCAATTTCGTAATGATGAAAAGGAGTATTAATTCTTGCTGCTATTTGTGTTTTCACTAAGTTCTCATCCAAGAATCCTAACCTATTATTTAAAGTGTTTACCGTTAGATTATAAAATATGTGTGCTTTAGGTGACGCTGGCTCTAAGTCCTCGCCTATGATAGCACCATACTGTATATTGGTTTGTCCTCCGCTATCTAGTTCTGTTAGTCTTTCATAAACTACCTGCTCAAATGGTAGTGTAAAAGTTAAACTGTCACCATCAAATAACTCATCGTTTTCATCTTTTAAAACTAACTGCTCATCTCCGTAACCTCTTTGGTTATTCTTTTCAAATTCTATATTTAATATAGTTGTAGGCTCTTGGAATTTTAATTCTATTTCATTTAGTATATCCCCACGCTCTACGTCGTAACTTGAATTATCTATATACTTAGTAACAGGATGAATATTACCTAGTGAATAATAACTAGATAATGTATCTACATAAAGAGTACCATCTTCCTCTGGCACTACTACTAATTTATACATATTAAACAACCCCTTTAAGAAGTCGATAATTTTCATCTTAGGTAGATTGTTATTAATATGGAATGTACTTTCTATTGTATTTTCTCCTAGAGTTTGCGTTAAGGCTACGAAATTACCTTGCGCGTCGTACTCTCTTTGATTCCATCTAAGCCCAAGATTTGCGTTACGAGATTTTAATGTAAAGTAAACCTCTTTTGTTAATGCTGTTGTAGAGGTTATCGAAGCCTCCATTAATATGGTTAAATTAGCAACACCAGCACCACCGTCAAAAACCTCTTGTGTAATTTCACTTGTTTTAAATCCATCTACATACATAGATAGAGTTACTGTATTAGATACTAATGGGGTAAGATTCCAAACCCATACTTGAAAGTCAAATCTCGAATAAGGAGTTAAAGGAAACCTACCTATATTGTCACCAAGATTTACATATAAACTACTCCCAGCATCCCAATCAGCAACCTGCTCTTGTAGCCCTATCTCCTTATCTTTATCAGGATTCAACCACATAAACAACTCGGTAAATTCAGACGTAGCAAAGAAGTCTCGACTAAACGTAATGCCGTAATCCGTTTCTATTGCTTCAATTATTTTAAGTAGTCTTATGCTTGCTCTTAATTCATCCCAAACTATACCAGAATCAGCGTCACTACTTACCCAAGCGATATTAGAAATATTTTCTAACGATACGTCCGTTGCGTTTGTGTTATCATAGATATATCTTTTCTTTGCTAGTAGGTTATAAATTATGTCGCCACTTAATAAACCGCCAATCTCTAAACCTGTCTTAACGTTTGCTGCTGTATAATCGTGGTCGTATGCCGTTAGGTCTAAATCACTTAATTCGTCCTTACCCACTAAGGTTTTTAAATTAACTAAGTT
>TARA_R110000796_G_scaffold29001_2_pt1 | contig 18850 bp, 14 predicted proteins | sample TARA_R110000796 | Tara Oceans TARA_R110000796 (sample SAMEA4397815) | marine metagenome | biome: Polar Biome; feature: [SRF] surface water layer (ENVO:00010504); material: water (ENVO:00002006), including particulate matter (ENVO:01000060) such as... | depth 5 m
CTTTAGGTTCTGATACAAAAGGTGATACAAGCACTGCTATTGGTTTGGATGCTTTAGCTTCACAAAATTTTACTACATCTACAGATAGTCACAATACTGCTGTTGGTTATAACGCAGGAGCAGATGTCACAACAGGCGTACAAAACACTTTGATTGGTAGTCTAGCAGGTGATGCAATTACAACAGGGCAGTACAATGTTGCAGTAGGTAAAGATTCTTTAGGTTCTGTTACTGATTCAGAATTTAATGTTGGCATTGGGGTAAATGCAGGAGATTTAATTACAACTGGAGACAACAATGTTTGTATTGGGTTTGATACAGGCTCAACTGGAAGTGCTAATCTTACTACTGGTAATAATAATGTTTTAGTTGGACACAAATGTATTACAAGTGCTTCAGGTTCTGACACACAAGTTGTTTTAGGTTTTGAATGCGTTGGTGCAAGTGATAGTAGTTTAACCTTTGGTAAGGCTGCAACAGATAGCAACATTGACATGGGTGCAACAAGCATTACTGCACCTTCAGACGAAAGGTATAAAGAAAACATTACTACGTCTACAGCAGGGCTTTCCTTTATAAAAGATTTACGTCCAGTTACTTTTAAATGGAAGATGGAAAAAGATGTTCCTACTAATTCTAGGGCATACAAAGAAAATTCTGAAACAAGAGTAATGGAGTGTGGCGATAAAATAATGCATGGTTTTATTGCTCAAGAAGTAAAAACAGCTATTGATAACCACTCAGAAATTAAGAACGGTTTTCGTATGTGGGCTGAAGAATCAATTATGGACAACAGACAAAGAGTTGCTCCAGGGGAGTTAATCCCAATCCTAGTCAAAGCAATACAAGAACTTGAAGCCAGAGTAGCAACTTTAGAAGGAGAATAAAATGGCAGTTGCATTTACATGGTCTGTAGCAGATATGCACAAAATTACTTCAACAGGTGCTGTATATAAAGTTGAGTGGCATTGTAGTGGCATCGATGCCGATACTAAAGTTAGCCATAGTCGGTCAGGGTCATACTTACACACAGACTCTGATGGAAAACAAGATACGCCTGACCATACAGCATCAAGTTTTACACCATACGCAGACTTAACTAAAGCAGACGTATTAGTTTGGTGTAAGGCTGACGGTGTAGGTGCATCTAATGAAGCTCTTATAACTTCTAACATTACTAACAAAATAGCTGCTCAAGCAACCTCAAACGGTATGCCTTGGGCTACGGAATAAAAAAGGAGAATAAAATGGCAGATACAAGAACAGCAGAAACAATAGCAAAGGCTCACAAAGCTTGTCTTGATGGAGCAGATACAATTAATGTAGTCATTGCTACTCACGCTAAAGGCAGTGACGCTACGGATGCAGACTTTGGGCATGATCTAACCCATGATGAAAAAAAAGAAAGAGTAACTCGTAGTGTAGGTTATCTCAAGTATCAAAAAGCTTTCACTGATTGGACTGATGAATCTTTCACAGTCATAGATAAAGCGATTACTGACGCAGATAAATTTACAGGATAGTAATGGCAAAAAATTTATCTGGACTTTCAACTGAAGTATCGGAGATCGACAAACGCTTGGTGGCTTTGGAGACTGAGATACATATTCAATTTAAAGATTTGTACAATCGTGTTAAGCGTATTGAAGCTTGGGCAGTTGGGTCTGCTACTTCAATTATTCTTTTACTGTTAGCTATTTTATATAGGATGTAGGATGAATGCCCCTAAGTAAATTACAATTTAGACCGGGGATAAACAAAGAAACCACTTCTTATTCTAATGAAGGAGGTTGGTTTGATTGTGATAAGGTACGTTTTAGAGCCGGGTTTCCTGAGAAAATAGGCGGATGGGTTAAGAAAACACCTAATTCTTTTCTAGGCGTGAGCAGAGCCTTACATCCGTGGCAGACTAGATCTTTAGCAAACTATCTAGGCGTGGGTACAAATGAAAAATACTATGTTCAGTACGGGGGAGCTTATTACGATATAACACCTTTAAGGGCCACTACCTCCGCAGGGGATGTTACATTTGCCGCGACTGATGGATCTTCCATTGTTACTGTAACCGAAGCTTCTCACGGAGCTATAGTCGGAGACTTTGTTACCTTTAGTGGTGCCGCTACTTTAGGTGGAACTATTACAGCGGAAGTTCTTAATCAAGAATATAAGATAGCAACGATTCCTACCGCAAATACATTTACTATAATAGCACGGGAAGTGAACCCCGTATCGCGAATCACGGTCAACGGGATTTATACGCCTGTGGCGGTGGCTGCTAATAGTTCTGATTCGGGAAACGGTGGAGGGTCTACGGTAGGAGCCTATCAGATAAGTATTGGTCTAAATACCTCTGTTACAGGAGATGGTTGGAATGCGGGTACATGGAGCCGTGGTACATGGAATAGTGCAACGACCCCTACAATCCAAGATGTTTTAAGGCTTTGGACGCACGATAACTTTGGTGAGGACCTTATTATAAATCTATACAACGGTGGTTTGTTTTACTACGATAGTTCTGGGGGTCTTACAAGCAGAGCGGTTGCTTTAAGTTTGGTAACAGGGGCGGTTAGCACACCTTCTGTAGCAACAAAAGTATTAGTTTCAGACGTTGATTTACACGTTATTGCTTTTGGATGTGATTCGGAAGATGATCCGGGTACGCAAGATCCTTTGTTAATAAGGTTTTCAGACCAAAGAAACGCTTTGGATTGGAAAGCTACTGTTGACAACACAGCCGGTGATTTAAAAATATCTAGTGGTTCTAAGATTGTAACTGCGATAGAGACGAAGAGAGAAGTTTTAGTTTTTACGGATACTTCTGCATACTCCATGCAATTTATTGGTCCTCCTGATACATTTGGTATTACGATAGTATCAGAGGGTATTTCTATCCGAAGTCCAAATAGTGCGGTAGCTATTGAAGATAATGTGTTTTGGATGGGCAACAACGAATTTTATGTTTATAGCGGTTCGGTACAAGAAATACCGTGCACTTTAAGAGATTTTGTATTTTCGGATTTTAACTCTTTACAAGCGGAAAAGGTGTTTGCAGGGGTTAATTCTAGTTTTTCAGAGGTGTGGTGGTTCTATCCAAGTGCAAGTTCTGATGAAATTGATAAGTATGTTATTTTTAACTATCAACAGAAAATTTGGTATTATGGTTCATTAAACCGTACCGCATGGTTAGACCGTGGGGTGAATGAGCTACCGATTTCAGCTAGTACGGATTATTACTTATATAACCATGAAACAGGAGATGATGACGGCAGTACAGATCCTGTAACGGCTATTACGGCTCATATCGAATCAAGTCAGATGGATATAGGGGAGGGGGATCAATTTAGTTTTATTAATCGAATTATCCCGGATCTTACTTTTAGAAACTCTGCGATAGGAAAGAAAGCAACGCTTTCTTTAAAAGCTCGTAATTTTCCCGGTGGTAATTATTTACAAAGTGATTCTACGGACGTATCTAAAACAGCTACTGTTCCTGTAGAACAATTTACAAATGACGCTTTTATTAGGATTAGGGGAAGAAGTTTTGCTTTACGGGTAGAGTCCACGGAAACGGGTATAAGTTGGAGATTAGGTTCTCCAAGGGTTGATATTAGACCTGACGGTAGGCGATAATGGCAAAAGTAATACCTTTTTTTCCATCACCCCCAAGGGATTATACCCGGCAATATATGGATGAAGTGGTGCGAGCGTTTTCTTTGTACGTTAACTCTATTAATGTACCGGGCCAAGGTCGAAATACTTTTACGGTATTTACAAATTTACAAACGGATGATTTTAATTTAGAAACAGGAGCAATATTTAATCATGGAGGCTATGTTAAAATATCTCAATTAGACAGTCCTCATTTACGGGGAGTTAGTGGAACTTCAGCGGTAGGAACTGTAACGGTTACAACGTAAATTCGTACTAGAAAACTTATTTAAACTCTGATAAAGTAGAACACATGATGGAAAATTTATCCCAGATGCCTACGGGCGGATTAGCCTCTTTCTTAACATCTAATATGGATGAGATAGATGATAATGTATTAGCCTTTGGTAAAGCGGGCGGTATTAACTCCATGAGCAAGATAGCAAACCGTATGGCTAATATGGGCCGTAACGGTGATAATGAGCTTGTTCACGTTAAAACAGGGGAACTTATTGTATCTCCAGAGGTTTTAGAGAAAAACCCTAAATTAGCTCAAGAACTAGCGCAAGAGTTTCAAAACTCTAATGAAAACATGGGCGATTATGTCGTTGGTTCTGAGAGTAATTCTATTAATCCGATGACAGGACAGAGAGAGTTCTTCTTAAAAGGGCTTGTTAAGGGGATTAAGGGCATATTTAGTAAGGTAGCAGGCTTTATTTTACCGGGTCTTATTGGAATGATACCGGGCATAGGTCCTCTTTTTAAGGGTTTAAGCCCTGTTTTGCAATCTGCTATAGCAGGAGGAATTGGAGGATTGGCAGGCGGTAAAGGTATTCGTGGTGCTTTGGAGGGCGCAGCTATTGGTGGTCTAGGTACAGGTTTAATGAAGGGATTAAGTTCTTCTTATGCGGGCGAAGGTTTTGGCAAGGGCTTTGCAGGAGCCTTGGGGAAAGGAGCCCCTGTTATTGAAGATATGTTTGAAAAAGGCGGAGGTCTTTTTCCTAAAGGTTTTATTCCTAAAGGTGGTACGGATACAGAGATTTTTTCAAAAGCTAAATCCTTAATGGACGAAGCAACTAAGTCAGGGTTTACCTTAGGACCTACAGAGGCGAGAAAAATGGCAACAGATGCCCTATCTCCTTCTTTTAAAGATTATATTCCTACAGCTTTGGCAGGCACGGCAGCCCTTGGAGCCTTAGGAGGTTTTGACACGCCTGAGCAGACAATGCCTGATCCTTATGGTGTTACTTCAAGGGAATTGGTCGATAAAGACTCCGGTAGATACAGGGTTCTACCTAAGTACATTGCACCTCAAAGAACAGCATTAGCGGACGTACAAGCTCCTACCCCTGATCCTTATTTGTTTGCTAAAATGTTGGAAGAACAACCGCGGCCCGCGGCTCAAGGTGGAGAGATGTTTCCACGGAAAACAGGTGCAATAAATGGTCCGGGCACAGAAAAGTCTGACGATGTACCCGCTATGTTATCCGATGGAGAGTTTGTAATGACCTCTAGGGCTGTTCGCGGTCTAGGGAACGGTAGCAGAGAACAAGGGGTAAAGAAAATGTATGATATGATGAAGAACTTTGAACGGAGTGTATCGGCATAATGGCTACTAATATTAACATACAAAAATTAGATCCTGAAATTGAAGCCTATAAACTGGGCTTATTGGGGGATGCACAAGGGTTAGTCCAAGGTCAAATGTTTGGGCAAAACGTCCAGAACTTGAGGCAACAATACCAAGGCCAAGTTAACCCTACTACAGGCGTAGAATACACGCCAGAAGAACTTAATACCGTTATAGCTTCCAAACTTTCCACGGAAGGTAATGTAGTTTCTGCGGACATGGTGAATGAACAGGCCGTTCCTTCTGGTGGGATGTACGGTCTTCCTGATTTTAAGATTGCCGACTTATCTCAAAGCCAAAAAGACGCTTATACTTTAGCGCAACAGGGCGTAGGATCTTATAAACCATACCTTGCGGGTGGTTTAGATGCGGTTCAAAAAGGTCAGGCAGGGGCTTATGATGCTATGCTTGGTGTTGGCGGTGCCACGGGTCAGGCAGGAATGACAACGGGTCAAGCGCAACAAGACATTCAACAAGCAGGTCAGTTTGGTATGCAAGCTGCTGAACAGGGTTTGGCGGGATTAGAGGGTGTTTCTGGTCAATTTGATCCAAGTGGTATTGGTGCCTTTTACAACCCTTATGAACAGGATGTTGTGCAAGCCACTTTAGATGATTTAAGGAAAGACTTTCAAACTCAAAAGGCTCAGAGACAGGCTCAATCTGATGCGGAATCCGTGTCCAGAGGTGCTTTTAGTAGTGTAGCGGGTCAAATGCGTAGGGATGCACAGAATATACAGCCTTTGGAAGAGGACTATTTGAAGACGGCAGCTAGAGAGATAGGTGCTTTAAGGTCGGCAGGTTTTACTAATGCAGCTAATCAGGCATCTACAGCTTTTGAACAGGCTAAACAAAGACAACTTGGCGGAGCTCAAGCAACAAGTGCCATTGGTCAACAGGGCGCAGGAACAGGATTACAGGCAGGGCAGGCCACAGGAAATCTTGCTTTAGGTCTAGGTAACTTAGGATTATCTGGTGCATCTACTCAAGCCGGTATAGGACAGCAGTTAGCGGGCATGGGCATACAGCAAGCGGGTCTTGGCGAGATGGAGAAATCATTACAAGGCTCTGATATTGGGGCATTAACGGGTACAGGTGGTATGTTGCAAGCTCAAACACAAGCGCAATTAGACGCTCAAAAAGCTACGGATACGCAACAATATCAACAACCATATCAACAGTTAGGCTTTTTGTCTGACGTATACTCAGGCGTACCTACTTCGCAAGCTACGACTACAATGTCAACGGGAACTCCTGCTTCCGCCTTTCAACAGGCGGCAGGCATGGGAATAGCAGCTCTAGGTGCCGCAGGCGGTGCCAAAAACTTATTTTAGGATTGATATGATGACAGTACCCTCTCAATTTAAAGGCTTTTCAAGACTTCCTGAGCAAGTTCAAAGGAAAATGGACCCTCAACTGGCAAAGAAATACAACATGGGTGGTGGCGTATTGCAACGTCCGTTATTTATGCAAGCAGGCGGTCCTGCTCAACCCATGCCAATGGCTCCACCTCCTATGGCCCCTCCACCTATGGCCCCTCCTATGGCTCCACCTCCTCCAATGGGAGCAGACCCAATGATGCAACAGACGGAAGCCCAGTTTGAAAACATGGGAGAACGACTAGCACAGGATACTTTAGCCAATATCAATCAGGCAGAGGATATTGAAGGAGCTATAAACGGTTTAAGAGGCAATGAGAAACCTATTGAGGCCCGCTACGATGAACTAGCAGGGTTTGTAGGACAAAACGATGCTAAACAAACACCAGAAAGTGTTTTGGCAATGGTGCAACCTACCATAATGATGACAGAGCAGGGCGCAATGGACAGCGGTATTGGAGAGTTAATCCAAGGTCTTGCGGGCTCTGAAATGGAAACCCCCATGGGCGAACCAACGGCAATGGGACAGGGCGTTGGAGAACTTATGGCAATGGGGGCGGGCAACACTCCACCCGTAAATTTTAACCAAGGCGGACCTGTAGAGGTCCGACGGTATGCTCCGGGCGGGATTGTTGAAAGAGCTACCGCGCTTAAAGATGAATTGCTACCTTTATACCAACAAATCTATGGGAGTGAAGCTGATAAACAAGCGGAACTTGATGAAATAAAAAGAATGCAAAGAGGGCAGGCTTCGCTTGATTTAGCAAAGTTCGGTCTTGCCTTAGCGTCGCCCACGGATCAACCTATGTCTTTTGCGGAAAAGTTAGCTGCAGCCGGTCAACCTTTGGCTACAAGCATACAGCAACGTGGAGATGTAGTGCAAAAGGCTGCCTTAGCGCAAAGAGGAGAAGGTAAACAGGCACAAGCTAGTGCTTTAGAAGCAGCCCTTAGGCAAACGCAAAGGGAAGACGAACAAGCATTTGATCTAAAAAAATTAGGGGCACAAGCTCAAGCGGACCGTGAAAAAGCACAACAAAAGTTTGGTTATGATGCTGCTTTAAGAAATTTAGATTTTGGAAACGAACAAGCAATAAACGTACAAGTAGAAGATTTAAAAAGAAAAAGCAAAGAATTAGAGCAAACTAGAGGGTTTGCAAATGACCTTGCAATGCAAGCAGAAAAGGCAGCGATTGATAAAACTTTAGCTAAGTTTAGAGGTGGAATTGAGTTAGAAAACAACCTTGCATTACAAGGGGTTAGATCAGCATATAAAATAAATCAAATGAAGGAGCAAGGAAAAATAACTGAGGCTATTAATGCTACCCAACAAGGTTATTTAATTGCAAACAAAGAAGTAGATCAAAAGAATACTTTAATAAAACAGGCTATAGAAATTGCTTCTCAAGATAGTCGACTAGATAAATCTTTGGCAGCTAATAAAGCGTTAGCAAAATTAAAAAATACTTTTGATGTTCAGGCGGGAGACAAAGATAGAATTTTTAAAGCAGCTCAAAATGAATTAACAAGGCTGTTAACAGAGAGGGGTTTAACATTAGATGAAGCTAAATTTGAATCTGACAATATACTTCAAAATGAAAAGTTAATTTTACAGAAAAAAGAACAAGCTTTTAATGAAAAACTTCAAACTGAAAATTTACAGCTTGCACAGAAAGCTCAAGAACTTAAAGACAAAGTTTTTAATAGAGGCAGGTTTGAAATAATAGTTGAGGATGGTAATATTTATATGAGAGATAGCGATAATCCTGATGCTTCATTACAAACTTTGAAAGAAGCTGTAGACGATTATGAACCTGAGTATATGGACTTTACGGATTATCAAACTAATGAAACAACTTTTATTGACATAAAATCCGTAGCAGGTCAGGCCGCCCTTGCAAAACAAACCGATAATCCAACTAGGTATAAAATTACAAAAACACCTACAACAAGAACACCAGTAGCTGACACTTTCATCATTCAATCTGAGGGCAGAAGTAAGCATGTTACAAGTTATGATGGTGGAAGAACATATATTAATGAACAGGGTGAAATTGTAAGTATTACAGGAAAACAGCCTATTCGTTTAAGTCCTGAAAATAGTTTCAAAATTATTCAAGTAGAAAATAAGAAAAATATTGCAGGAGAACAGTTAAGAGAATTTGAAAAAAGAATATATGGCGTTGCAAAAACAGGAACTAGTGATGATCCAAAGGCAATAAGTAAAGAAGATGGCACAGCCGTGAGAAATGCTTTTGAAGAAGCACGAAACGGTACTGGTTTTTATGCTAATTTATATGCTTTAGCAGATGCAGTTACGGGTCTTGTACCGTTTGATTCTATTAGAGGTTTGTTTAAAGATACTCAAGCTTCAAGACAATATTTGAGAGCTTTAGAAGTATTAGGTCGGTCTGCCTTAGTGATTAATCCTAGATTTCCTGTGGCTGAAATGGAAAAGGTGGGTCAATTATTTTCAAACCCTGACAAATTCTTTGCTAACCCTCAGTCTGAAGCGGAAAAACTTATTATTCTTAAAGAAACAGCAGAACAACAATATAATAGAAATTTAGAAAAATTGAGAGGATCCTTATCTGAAGATATAAGAGCGCAGGTTGAATCTAACAATTTTGAACTAGATAGATTGTTGCATTTGCTACAAGGTGTTCCCTCTGGTCTTAAAATTAATACTCAAAGTTCTACTGAAAATGAAGCAAATATAGAATCTTTAGGTACATATATACAATCTGGGAGGAGAACAGACTAATGGTTCAAGAGAACATTTTAAATCCCGTTTTAGAAAGAAGAGGTCTTGAAACCAAAGGACCTGATTTTGCAGAAGAAAAATTTCAATTTGAAATGTCCCCTTCGCAAAAAAAAGTTTTAGGGTTAAAAACGGCAGACATAAACGCTGTTACTTTTGATAAACCTGAATTTGATAGGTTTGTAGATCTTTTTTCTCAAAGGGATGAAATGGGTAGAGCCTTGTACCCAGAAGGACCTAGTTATATTATTGCCAGAGAAGTTGCAAATCAGTTAAGCACAGAACTTCCAGAATTAATTTCTTTTCAAAGTCTTATGGACGGCACAGCACCTTTTTTCGATCAATATGCGGAGACTGTAGATCAAACACCTAACCAAAGAAAATTAAACCCTACAGAGATATTACAGATTTTTGCAGAAGACACACAAGGTAATCGACTTGGATTGGATCCAAGATTACAAGGATTTAAAAAAGAAGCTATTCCTTCTACGCTTAGTGGAATAGGTTTATTATCGGGGGCTAAAGCAACTGCACGGGCGTTACAACCTCTTGCAATTCATCCTCTTGCTAAAGCTACTTTAGCCGGTTTAAGTGGAATAGGTGGAGCTATTTTAGGTTATAAAGGTGGGGAAGAAATTAATGAAGCTATTTTAGAGCCTGAAACACCTATTTTGCCCGCTCATAGAGTTGCCTATGAAAAAGCCCGAACTGCTACGACTATGTTTAATCCTATAAGTTTAAGTACTCCTTTTTTATTTAGTAAAAACGTAAACTTAGGAACGGCTAAATATTTAAAAAATCTTGCGTTAGCAGAGGGTGCAAAATCACCCTTGACGGTAAGGTTTGTGCAAGGCATTGAAAGAATGTTGTCGGGTAGTAAAAGGTTTGCTATGAAAAATCCTGCTCAAACGCTTGGTTTAGAGGCTATTTATGCCGGGGGTGCTACAAAAGGAGCGGAATTGGCAGAAACTACTTCTCCCGGTGAAGCTTTACCCAGAATAGCTTATGAGACAGTAGGTGGTATGGGATCAGTTGCTCTTGTTCAACCCTTATATTCTTTATTAACCAATTCAAATAAAATATTAAGTGCTACCCGAAAAACATTAAAGAACGAAGGTTTAAGCACTGTTTTAAACCCAATTAAACAAAGAAGAATGCGTAGTTCCATGAACAGCATGATAAAATTATTAGAGCAAAATGAAATTTCATTAAGAGATGCTACTAGAAAAGCTTTGTTTACAAAAGTAAATGAAAACGGTGATACGGTTCCTATTCCAGAAAATGAACTTTCTTCTGAACAACTTGGCAGACTTAATCAAGAAATGAGAGATAGTAAACAAAGAGTTGTAGATGTTATTGAAGCTTTAGAAGCACCTGATTTTGTGGATCCTGAAACTGGTAGGAGAGTACAATTAACGGCAGGGGCTAAAACAGGAAATCCTGTCATCATCGGTATTCAAAGTGCTTTAGATAGATTAGGGGGAGACTTAGGCGCGGAAACAAAAGCAGGTGCAACCGCTGCAAACGATGCCATTATGAAAATAATAGGTAAATTAATTAACACCACTGACCAAAGATTATTACAAACAGCAGCCGATATGTCCTATGATATATTCGCGGCTGATTTTCAAAAAGGTATAGCAGGTAGAACTAAAAATCTTTTGAAAGCTTTTGAAAAAATTGAAACAAATCAATCAAATCAGTTATTATCTGAGAAAATGGTTAACGTTTTAGAAGAATTTTTACTTCAAGCTAGGCTTAAAGAAAAAAAATATTGGTCAGGCGTTGAAAATATGCCTTTACTAACTTTTAAAGACTCAAAAGGAAAAAGAACAAACGTACCCACCTTTATACAAAAATGGAATAATTTAACAAACATACCAGAAGTTAAGGAAGCGTATGACCAAACCTTTCCTTTTATTTCCAAATTTGTAAATAGAAAGTTTAAAGAGCTTGGCCTAAATCCTGAGGATTTGCCTGATGAGTTAAGATCTGTTACTTCAGAAGAATTAGTAAAAATACGATCTTTAGTATTAGATGAATCAAGAGCATTAATGGCTTTGGGAAAAAGGGATAAGGCTAGAGTCGGCTATGATTTTGCTCAATCTCTTTTAAATGATCTTAACTCAGGAACATCAAGAAAAGGCTTTAAAAAAGGTTATGACATAGCAAGAGCTTATTCAAAAGCATTAAACGATGTTTTTACAAGAGCTTTTACAGGTAAGGCTTTAGCTAAAGATAAATTTGGCGGGGACATATTGCCTCCTGAACTTTTAGCTGAAAAACTTTTAAAGGGTGGCGCAGATGCAATATTTTTAAGAATGGATCAAATATTTGACGTAGGAAAGTTTGCAAAAAAACAAAAATTAGAGGGCTATAAAGAGAATATAGGAACCACAAGAAGTGTTTTAGAGTCTATCCTTAGAAATGCTAGAGCTACCGATAATATGTTTAAAAAAGATGTTGACGGTAATCCAACGGGTGAAGTTAATGCGAACACTTTAAGTAATTGGATGAAAAAAAATGAAGCCATATTAGGTCAATTTCCTGCTTTAAAAAATGATTTAAGTAATATTAGAAAAGCAAGTGTGCTTCTTTCCGAAGACACAGATTTATTTAAAAAAAGAATTAAAGAAGAAAAAGATCAAAAAGTTTTATTTTATTTAATGAACCCAAGAAGAGATGAAATATTAGACACAGATATTGGGTCAGAGTCTCCTACTGCAGCCGTTTCTTTCGCACTAAGAAAAGGTTCAGATAATAAAACCCCTATGGGTAATCTTAATAAAATTAAACAAATTATTATGAATGGTCCTGAAGATTTAAAGCAACCTGCTCTTGAGGGTTATAAATCATCGCTTTTAGATTGGGCTTATACCGGGGGCGGAATGCAAAGTGGAACCGCAGATCCTGTTACTATATATAAAAGTTTATATATGGATACTAGGGGAAAACCCGGTGAAAAAGTAAGTATATCAGATTGGATGATCTCTAATGACTTAGCTTCAGAAGCGGAAATGAATAATCTGCAAGAATTATTAAAAACTATGGTAAGATTTCAAGGAGCCCAAGCTACAGGAACATTGGATCAAATCATAGATCAGGCAGGTCCTGTTATGGATTTCTTTTTGGCTATTACTGGTTCTGCCGTGGGTACTAGATCTCAAGCGTTGTTTACAGGAGGCGGGGGCCCGGGTGCATTGGTTGCTGCAGGAAAAGGTGCAGAAACAATGCGTAGGATTTTTGACCAAATGCCTGCAGCTTTACAAACCGATTTAATGTCTGAGGTTATGAAAAATCCACAACTATTAGCCTCTTTGTTGAAAAAAGGAAGAACTGAAGCTGAAAAGATACGGATTAATGGTAATTTAATTAATCAATTAACAGAAATGGGTTTTATAAAACCTTTTATCATGGATCCTGCCATTAGAGAAACAATTCCAACAATTAGAGAAACAGAAGAAGAAAAGTTACCTTTAGTAGAGCCCGTAGCACCTGTAAAGGAGGAGATCCCCGTTCAAACTCCCTATGGGACTATCAACACATCCCAAGTCACCCCGTCTGCACAAGTTCCCACATTAACTCCGCAGGCGCAGGCGCAACCTAGTTCGGGGCCCACGGACCCTAATACAAGAGCTAGGTATGCGTCCCTTTTTCCAAATGATCCAATATCTGGTATGCTTAATTCGGGCGGTATAGCGAGTTTAGGAGGTTAAGATATGGCTACTGATTATGATGCTTTATTTAATTACACGGCACAACAACAAGGCATATCCCCTGCTCAGGCGAAGCAAAACTTTCTGTCAAAATATGGACAAGCCGGAACTCCCGCTCCAACGGCTACTCCGGCTACAACACCGGCAGCTACAACACCGGCAGCTACAACACCGGCAGCTACAACAGGCGGGATTAATTCATTAGCTAATGTGAATACTGTGACACCTCCAGAAGAAAAAGACGATAGGGTTAAAGTTTTTTCTCAGATAGGTAGTCAAGGACAGGGAAAGGGCTATCAAAATATTGCAGATGCTTTTGGAACGTCGGGTCAAGTAGAACGTCTTTACTTTACGGACCCCAAATCAGGTCGTGTGTTTAATTATGATTATGATGAAAAGGAGTTTGAAGGTTTAGATCCCAGTTATTATGGCATTGATATGGCGGATTTGCAGTCTGCGGGAGGCATTACAAAACAAGACGGGGAAAATGTACGTTTTGACGTAGCCGATCCTAGCCAGTTTGATGTAAGCGGTATTTTAGGAAAAGATCCAGAAACTCTTGAGGCAGAAAGACTTGAAATCCTGAAAGACGATAAGAGCGATAATAATCTTTTTTATACGACTCCCGACGGAAGAAACTATGTTGATGTTTCTGGAACAGGAGAAGGTATTCCTGTTGGATCAACTAATATTACAAGAGATCCTAGTGAATCTAATACGGGGCCAGTTTTATCAAAAGGGTTTACGTCGTATTACGATCAAACTGTTCTTGATCCAAAAAATAAAGAATTTGATCAAGAAGAATTTGATAGATTTGAAGCAGACAAGGACTCCCCATATGGGCTTGAAGACTTAAGTTTTGGCAATGTATTTTCGCTTACACCCGGTGGGACTGAAATTAACACAGGGGTTAAAAATCCATTTGGGGATGGTGATATTACTTTTTCTAACCCCCCTTCTCAACTACAAAACCTTAATCCGTTTTTTAATCAAGCAGAATCTTTTGGTTATGAAAATCTTAAAAAACAATTTGACAAAGAACCTAGTTATTTAGAGGAGTTGCTTGGAGTCACTCCCGTTTCTAAAACCATTGGAGAAGTAATTCAAAGCACTGGAGGCTCCACGGGCGGTGGAGGATCTGCTACAGGTAGTGGCGACGATCCCGGTAGTGGCGGTGGAGGTGGTGGAGGTGGTGGAGATACTCCTGCTCCCGGCACGGGTGGAGGTGGAGGTTCTACATCTTTTTTTGCGCCTGCAATGAAGTCTGCCCCAACAAGCACCGCAGTCACCGAACCGATCAACACGGACCCAAGATTTCAACCTATTTTTCCTCAACAGCCTATACAGCCTGTCGGTGACGTTACGAATTATCCACTTCCTTTTGAAGGACCTTTTGGGCCCGGTGGAATTGGCTCTGAAGGGGCCCCTCCCCAAGGAGGACCTGCCATGCCTCAACCCGCCCCTATACCTATTGAGGCTCAACCTGCACAATCCGTTCCCGCTGTTATTCCTCCACCAACCTTTGCAGATGTAATGGCTCAAGGTGGTACACAAGGCCAAGCAGGAATTAATCCATACTTTCAGGCTCTGGAACAACTTAATGCGTCTAGGGCCTATTCTCCGATTATGGGTATGAAGGACGGTGGTGGAATAATGTCGTTACAAAAAAGAATGTTAATGGCCCCCGCTTCACGGTCCATGTCACAAGGGATTATGTCGTAATGTCCGCAAAACCATCTATAACGGAACTTATGGAAGATTTGTTTAGGCGTGAAGGTATCGCTAGTTTAGATAACAAACGTGCAAAACTACAAGTTTTAGTAGAGGACGGCTATATGACCCCCAATGAAGCTGCTTCGATTATAGAGCAGTATAAAAGAAACAAGGGTATGGCAAACGGTGGAGATGTACGAAGTGGTATAGGTTCTTTTATATCCCGTATGAATAAGGGTGGAGAAGCTCTTAATAATATTTTAAGCGGAATTGATACTATTTTTAAAGGACTTATTCAAGTAGAAAGCAGAGGAAACCCTAATGCTGTAAGCCCCACGGGAGCTATTGGATTATCTCAAGTTTTAACTTCAACTGCAATGGAACCCGGAAATAATGTTGAAAACATTTTTGAAATTGCTAAGAGGAACGGAGTGCCTTTTGCAGAAAAATCAAAAGAAGAGGCAAAAAGACTTTTGTTCAATGCTAATTTAAACGTGCAATTTGGCAAACAGTATTTAGGCGCAATGATTGAAAGGTTTGGGAATGTAAAAGATGCTTTATTAGCTTATAATGCAGGCCCGACAACGGTTGACCGATTTATAGATGGAGGTCGGGACGTAACCCTTCTAACGGATGAAGCAAAAGGTTATGTACCAAAGGTTATGCAAGCATTAGGAGCGGGAGACTTTGGTTTTGAAAACGTCCCTACGGTACCTGTAGAAGAACAAAAACCATTTAGTGAGGTTTTGCCCAAAACATTTAGCGCACAAGGATTAGACTTCCTAAAGTCCGAAGATCCTATAAATCCTGTATACACAGTTATTCCTCAATCACGGCCCACGGACCTTGTTGCGGAGTTAGGTTTACCGGGCGACGTAATGAGAGAGTCTCAAATGCCTATGGCTAGACCAGAGGAACTAGCTATGTCCGAAGAAGAACCCATTACATTAGCCAGTTCCGCGCCGCCTCTCCGAAGACCTTTTGAGATAAACTAATTTTATTTCTAAGAGCCTCCAGTATCTTTTCATCTATAGTATTAGGACAAACTAAATCTATATAAGTTACATTTTTGGTTTGACCAATACGATGCGCTCTGTCTTCACTTTGTAGCCTGCTCTCTAAATCGTAGCTGTTGCTATAGTAAATGACGGTGCTTGCAGCGGACAAAGTAATGCCATATCCCCCTGTTTTTGGTTGACCTACAAAAAACCGTAAGTTAGAATCCTTTTCTTGAAATTTTTCAACAATAGCTTGTCGGTCTTCTTGAGGTGTCTCACCATAATAAAGTGCGACAGATTCGGGCCCAAATCTGTCGCGCAGGGCTTGAGCTATCTGTTGAATATCAAATGTAAATGATGCCCAAATGATAGCTTTTCCCTGTAACTCGTCCGTAATGTCCAACAATTCATTTAATCTATTGTTAGCTAACGGACGGATTTCTCCTACGTCGGGTTGAAAGAACCCACAACATATCTGTTGTAAACGCATAATTTGTGTTAAAACACTAGCTGTAGTAGACAACTCTCCGTTATCTAATTGAGCTAATGCAAGTTTTTTCATTTGAGTGTAAACGGTGCTTTGTTCGTCAGACAAAGATATATTACGTCTGGTATAAAGTTTATCTGGCAAATCCAAACAATCTTCTTTTAAAGTTCTAATGCTAAATTCTTCTAGCTTTCCGTTTAATTCCTCAAGGTTCCTGTAACCTACAATCTCTTGAAATGATCGCGCCCCAAAGGATCTTTGTTTGATGACCGCGTACCGCCCTTGAAAAGCGTAATAACTTTTAAAGTTTAAAGCACTAGTAGATAAAAAAGAACATTGGCTAAATAAATCCATTGGGCTCTTAGTAATAGGGGATCCTGTCAAAATCCTACGGTAATTACTATACCCTTTAAGGTTCATTAAATTCTTTGTACGTGAAGCACTCCTGTTTTTTATAGTGGTGCTTTCGTCTACAATAATCATGTTGTCTTCATTATGTATAAGAAATGTTCCTGCTACAGAAGTTCCTTTTCCCGTAGACAAAGCCTCTATGTTCATAACAAAAATCTTTAAACCTTCAAACTTTTCTTGAATGAAACTTTCTAATTCTTTTTGAAACGTAATAGTTTTTTTAGGTTGCCACCTTAAAATTTTTGTAGGGATTTCATCAGAAAGATGTTTAGGAATTTCTGCTTGAACCCAATTATCATACACTCCCTTAGGTGCAATAATTAAAGCAGCCTTAACTTTATTTTCTGTGTATAAAAAACCTAAATTATCTAAGGCTACCTTAGTCTTGCCTGTTCCCATTTCCATAAAGAAAGCGTAATATTTTTCGTTACGAGCTTTCTCTAACGCCTCTGCCTGATGTTCAAAGGGCTTAGTTTTAAATTTATATGTCATTTTTACCTCTTGACACCATCTTATAATATCTTATATGGTGAAGTCAAGGTCATAAAAAGATCTTTAATAACGAAAAAGGAACGACGAATGAGTAATTTATTTGAACAAATGGAAGAAGAATCTTCTTCTAACATCGAAAACTTAGAGCAGAATGATTTAACTTCGGTTGCATCATTAGCAAAAAAACAAAAAAATCAGGAACAAAAGGTTAAGGACTTGGATACTGAGTTGAAAGAAGCCAAGAAAGAGCTTCTGCGAATCAGTGACGAAGAGATACCTAACCTTATGACGGAAACAGGGTTGTCTTCATTTAAGTTAGATGATGGCTCTTCTCTTGAAATCAAAAACATCTATGGGGCTTCTATTCTTGTGGCTAATCGTGAGAAAGCTTACGATTGGTTAAGAAATCATGGTCACGACGACATTATTAAAAATAAAGTTGTCGCTACTTTTGGTCGTGGTCAAGAAGAAGACGCAGAGATTTTTATGCGTGTTGCTTACGACAATGGCGTAGCAACCGATCAAGAGTCCAAAATAGAACCACAAACCTTAAAGGCTTGGGTTAAAGAGAGAATGGAGGCAGGTGAAGAGTTCCCTATGGAATTGTTTGGTGCTTTTATTGGACAAAGAGCAATCATCAAAGGAGGAAAAAAATGACGAATGCTGTAGAAGAAAAGAAGAAAAGTGCCGTGGCTATGTTTGACGCATCAATGATGGAAGCGGACGCAGGGTCTGGTATTAACGATCTAGGAAGTGACGATCTAGCTCTTCCTTTTCTTAAAATCTTATCTGGTCTTGATTCTAAATTAGATGATTTAGACAATGCTAAACGAGGTGACATAATAAATAGCGTTACTGATGAGATTTACAAAGGCAAGGAAGGGGTAGACGTAGTGCCTTGCGCTTATGAGCGTGTTTATATTCAATGGACTCCTCGTGGAGATGGAAGCGGGGCTCCTTCAAATGTTTATAAAAGCAAGGAAGATTGTCCAGAGATTGAAAGAAGCAAGGAAGATAACAAAGACTATCTTACTGACGGTTCTGGTCAATACATTGAAGAAACCCATCAACACTACGTCTTAGTTCTAAAAGAAGATGGGTCCGCGGACCAAGCATTAATTGCTATGAAATCTACACAACTTAAAAAGTCGCGTAAATGGAATAGTATGATGCTCTCCGCTACAGTAAAGGGTAAGAACGGTATGTTCACACCTCCTCGTTTTGGATTTGTATATCATTTAAAATCTGTGGGGGAAGAAAACTCTAAAGGGTCTTGGCATGGATGGGAAATGTCCAGAAAAGAACCTGTGAGTTCTGCTGATGTTTATGGTAAAGCGAAAGCATTTTCCGAAAGCATTAACAAAGGTGGAATCGTCGTTAAGCATGAAAAAGAAGACGTTCCCTTCTAATGTCCATAGAGAAGTTTTCATCAATCTTCGACGGATTGATGGAAGCCTACGGTACTTACAAAGTTGAAAAGACACAAGTAAACGGTAAGAATACTGGTAAGGCTTCCATCATCCGCGAACCACGGACCTCGAGTCTTTGGGAGGGTCATTTATCAGGCAAAGGAACCGCGCTTGGTATTATACCTATCAACAAAGACAACTTGTGTAAGTGG
>TARA_R110000796_G_scaffold68137_1_pt1 | contig 18831 bp, 17 predicted proteins | sample TARA_R110000796 | Tara Oceans TARA_R110000796 (sample SAMEA4397815) | marine metagenome | biome: Polar Biome; feature: [SRF] surface water layer (ENVO:00010504); material: water (ENVO:00002006), including particulate matter (ENVO:01000060) such as... | depth 5 m
CGGGCAGTCAAGCCGCATAAGCTGCGGTATCAATGGCTTGGTTACGCTTCATGGCTGTCATCGGTTCAACCAAAACGAATGGCAGCTACGTCCGTAGAGCAGTGACTGGGGTTGATCGCAGTGAGAGGCAACTTTGTCCCGGACCTCGTTGCCGACCGCGACGTATGACCGCTTAGCATAAGCATCAAATTGAGTCCGTACGATTTCATCTCGATTTCTGAGCATCAAACCAATACTATAGACATAGGGCGACGGACCGACTGAAACAGCGCCCGCCTACCTTCACGGTTTTCGCGCGAGCGGATGGTAAGTGGTGTGTCGGATTCTTGGGCTGCCTTAGGGCAGCCCTTCTTACTTCAAACGGACTCATATCCCCTATGACAATATAGATGTTGAATCTACGGTCCTTCGGCCTCTTGTGGGGTGTTCAGCCCTTTCAACACAGAATGCGCCGCAACGCCTTCACGCTCGACATGAAGGTTATCTCTTTGTGCAATTCGGGGGCGAGGCTCACCTTCATACCACTCCAGGACGTTGTTCCCCCGCCGTCTTTTGCCCTTTTGAAAAAGATCCCGATATCGAGTAGGAGCAATCCCTTCAAAATGCTCAAAGGAAACCTTGCCATTTGGAGTTCCATCTATCGAGATCGCATCTGTATGAGAGCTGGTTGCCTTACTTTTCGGATATGGCTCAACATAAACAACACGATCAATCCCCGAAGCTACAATGTGTTTTGCACAATTATGACAAGGAAACGTGGTCACGTAGATTGTTGTCCCTTGGAGTGCACGCCCCAAGCGAGCTGCATCACAAATCGCGGTCATTTCAGCGTGGGTCATTCGACCATATTCTGTAATGTCTGAAATCAGAGCATCATCAATTGCAGCGCCCAGCTTTTCTTTCATCTCGGGTGAACCGAAGCTTTCTTGAACCGAAACAAATCCGACTTTGCTCAATTGCTTCAAGAAATCGACTATTATCCTCTGTTTCTCGATGCTGTTCTGTTCGGTACCCCGTTCGATATCTCGATCTATTGGGTCATCGTGTATCCAATAGTTGCCGCCACCGGCTTTTGGAACTTCGTTACATCCAACAGATATTATATCTCCAAATTTTGTAGTAATCGCTGCACCAACCTGTCTTGAAAGGTCTGCGGTTCGAAGCGACGCCGACGCTGCCATAAACGCGCCAAACTCATCTTGGTTGGGTGTTTTGGAATTGTCACCGAAAAGTGCCCGAATGAAATGTAGTGATTTTGCTGCCAGTTTGGTTTTGTCGCCTGCATCAACGAAAAAATCGCCAAGGTGAAAAATGTCACCAACCTGTTGACCAAAGTCTTCATCTTCTTCGTGTTCATCGACCTCGATCAACCGGCGAGCCTCAGCCTCACACTCGTGCTGTTTCATGTCTGGATGGTCCCGTGAGAGTGTTGTTACGAGATTTTGAACCCGAGAATCTTTCTCTACGGACACAGAGATCTGAATAAATTTGTCGCCATAAAGATTTCTTAATAACTGGATCTCATCAGACCGTTTTAGCTGACGGATAATGTATGCTTGTTTTGGGATTGCTGGGTACGTATCGCCTTCAGTGCCTTCAGTGCCTTCAGTACTTTCAAATTTCGCTCTACGTAGCTTCCGGATTTCAGAAATTGCCAGTCCAGCTAACGCGGCACCGTTTTTCGCTGTTCGACAAAAGGAGTTAGCAGTTTTAATTTTCTGCCCATAAACGGTTCCTGAATTTGGCCCTATCAGCTGTTCTTCTGCGCCTTTCAAAACTTCGGTAACGTGCACAAGCTGAGATTCATATCCAACGTGCTTCAATGCTGATTTCAAGCTGGCTTGGACGTCGTTCATGTTGACCCCAATGGGGCCTACCAATCCAAAAAATAGCTCAGGAAAGGTTACATCGTCCAAGATACTATCGCGGTTCAAGCTCTATCTCCAAATCAGTTTGTGCTAAAATTAATTTTGTCAGCCTTTATCAGTGAACGATTACGTATGGGTATCGTCAACATGGAATTCCAGTAATTATGAGGCTCTGCAAATGTTCGCCTGCTGCAAATCTGTAGGTTGATCATGGCGTAGGCGTCGTCATTGGCAGTATTGACCTATCAACGCCGATGGGGGATTAGCACTTGAATCGATGAAGCGACTGATTCATTGTAAGCTAAAGAGGGAGACTGTAATGCAGCAACACCAAGCTCAGACCATAGAAGCCCATGAACAATTTCAGCCTTATCAGCCCAACGAAGCTTTCATTCAAGTGCTTGAAAGCCTTGAAAAAGAGGTGAGCTCCAAAGATGCATACGTGCGTCGACAGCTTGAAGCAATTTTCCAACAGCGATAGAACCACAACCTTTTTAGAACACGTTGTCCAGTCCTCATACAGAGGTTTCAACCGCTATGGTGAAGGCCCGCCGTGGACGTGTAGCGTCGTTTCTCGTGATTGTTTAGATGGTTTCCCCTTTGACTGCGAACACGCTTTTTTTCTCCGCCCCTTGGTAGGCTCTGAGTTGCCCCTTTTTGCTCTTGGGGATTCCACTTGAGTGTCCGAGGCCGTCATTGCGGCATCGATGAGCCAGCGGACGCATTCAGGGTCATGTGGTCTGCAGCGTCCGGTCGTTTTCACGACATGATATGCGGTTGTCTGCTACAGCAAATACAAACGGCACGATTAAAAGAATTAGGACGAACGCTTGCATACTCGCGTACTCCTGGAGTTAAGCTATATAGCCCTCAGGTCTGGCTGACAGATATCGGTGGTCCTCGTAGCGACTTTAGTAGTTATCCTTTTGGGGATGCTGGATTTCGTGCCGGCGGTGTGGCGCTTGTAGCGAAGCTTGCCGACGGTGAGTGAAAGCTTAGGTCGGTGCAAGGATGTAACCTCACAGTAGATCAAAGGCGTCGCTTTCAATCCGGAGGTTGAAGTCGATAGGCTATTGGTTTCCCCGCGCGTCGACCTCAAGGGCCCTGAGCCATCCACCGGCAAGTCGCGCACTGTCGGGCCCTGCGCGATGCGGTGCCTTCGTCAGCTCGAGCGTCTCATAAAGCATGTCCAAGGCAAAATCGCTGAACAACTCGAAGCTTACGGTATCGAAGTCTTCGATTGCAGGGGCACGAGCAAAGCCCCCAACCTCAAGGAGGCGGGACAGCCAATGCATTTCAAACTTTGGAGCGTCGGAGGTAAGAATTAGACCCGATGCCACTTTTAGGAACTGGCTGGCAACCTGAGCCGCAGGTGGTGCGCTTTGAAGATCAAGCAGTGGGATTTGGTGGACTGCTTCACTCTGTGCCGACCAATCCGCAATATCCCAGACTGGGTGCGGCCGGATGAGAGATGACCAAGTCTTGACCTGTTTCTTTTCGATCCATGAGATACCCACTTCGATCGGCCAGCTATGAACTGATAGGCTTGATGCCTCAAAGTCCAATGCTGCATAGCGTTCGATGCCATTCTTTGTCATTGTATGCTCAGTTCCATCTTTTGCAGGCATGGCATTGAGTTTTTGGGTTTTCCCGTGCAGTTGAAATTTAGGAAGCGTCATTTCAAATCGCCACGATCTTGAACTTCCTCCAACAGCTGCATGCGAGCATGATTGGATCCCATAAGGGCCGTGTTCCGCTCAGTACGTAGTGTTTCGATCTCATTCCGAAGCCGGCTAACGATTGATTTACGCTTTAAGGCATCATCAATTATCTTTGCCACAATGGGACCCGAAGCCATGCCAATTCCAACAGAAATGAAGACGCCGATGATCTCAATGTCAGAGAGGCATTCCATGGCGCTCACCCCTTCCCATTAGATTTCGCGGGCTCGGATATAACCCCTTTGCTAAGATCTGCGATGGGCACAAGGTGCCCCCGCCACGCTTTTCCTTCTTGAAACGCTCCAACCAATTCGATGCCTGCTTCCTTGTAACGAGTCATCAAAAACCGAGAAGATGTCTTCGTTTGCTTGGCCAGCGCTGCCGCTGGAACAAACGTCGCTTGAAAGCTGATGAGTTCTTCCAATCGTATAATGCGCCCGACCCGACCGGCGTGCTCAAAGGTTTCATGAGACAAAAGTCCCTGTTTGCACCATGCGGCAATGCACTGGCTTTTCCACCCAGTCAGTTCCGAGACCTGTTGAACTGTAAGCCCCGGCCCCCGGCGAACCTCAGACAAGATGGCGTCTACCTCCGCAGAAGAAAACTGAAACTCCGCGAAGCAACCTTTCGTGGAGCTCGAAGCTGGACGAAGGCAACCGTCAGCAATGCGGCAGTACACTTTCGTTAAGCCCGAGGTATCTGTGGTGAAGCGGAGATTCAATTCTTGCAACGCAACGGTTTGCCCTTCCAGCGCAGTGGAATTGGAGGCGATGTCATCGACAAACCGTTTGAGTTCAACAGCGTCATGTTGACCATCAACAAGCGGGGGCAAATTTTCAGGTATAAATCGCGCGAAGATCCCAGAATTCGTAAACAGATCATACTGTTTTCGAGATATTCCGAGGAGGTTCCTTGCCGCAGTTTTATCTATGAAGCGCTGTCTGTTTTGCGCTACCTCTGTGATTGTCTCACGGTGGATCATTGTGTGGCTATGCCCAAAGCCAGATAAATACTGCTTTCCAGGTAAATGTTGCTTTGCAATTGCATCGACAAGACGCTCTGCGCGAATGTGTAGTAACTTTGCTGCTTCAGCTGCACTAATCCAGTTCCGCAATTCAGAGGGGGCATCGGCCCCTCCTACATAAGCACCATCGAATTCGCGCTGAACGACTTCTCCGAGCGCGGCACGGAAGTCATTGTAGGCTTGGCCATCAAATGCGATTAGGCGTTGGTACCACCTGCCAAGTCGCGCTGGCGCCGATGATAGCGTAGGGTCGGCGACTTGCAGGCGCTGAGAGACCTCATCTCTAAATCTCTTAGGCCATTGGCAGAGCAGATCGGTGGCACCTACCAGGAAGCTCAGGGTCTCATCTACGTCACGCGGAAAAGGCGTCTTGCCTTGCTTGCCAGTCGCTGTTTCGACCTGCCCACTTGCAAGGAAATAAATGAATTCACCAATGTCCGATGGCGTGCGGAATGCCATGGATGGCGGCAAGCACGAGCGGGCGGGATGCATTTGTCCCGCAATCAGTGCAGAAACCGCCTTCTCTGCGTCTCCAACCTCAATATGCTCCAATCGATCAAGTGGGCAGCCGCAATGGCAGCTGTCGTAGCTACCACGTCCCGGCAGGAAAACTTGTTCGCACATGGGACATTGATCGATGAGACGCAGTGCGTGATCGACGCAGCAAGTTACAAGCGAATGCCGCCAAGACTGATGGTGTGGCTTGCCAGACGAGATACATTCCGGACAGACGGGTGCACTGTGATGTCTCTCGAAACGCCAGCTTTTGGCCGGTTCTGAAGGCTCTGCAGTAGGTGCAATACTCCTCAAGGTTCCCGTTGGCAGCCCGAGCGTGTCTTCAACCTTCTCAGCGTTTTCAATAAGTTGTCGACCATAGCACAGGCCGAAACTCCCGAGAAAGTCTGAGACATCAGGCCAGAATTCCACCTCGGAAAGGCGCTTCAAGAAGCCGTCCAGGCTTTCCTGAGGCGCGGGGGACGGGAGGACCGAAGCTATCATGCGGAACGTGCTCCATGGGTCAAATCAAGACCGACCAGACTTTCTACTGAGAACTCCAGCCCCGCTTCGCTCATTGTGGTGGCAAAGGACCGCAAAATATCTAACTCGTCCGGCTCCTGATTGGCAAAGAACGACGCAGTGGGGATGCCTGATTGCTGCATCGCACGAGCGGCTATTTCGAGGTCACCGAGTTCCAAAGCGCAGGGTGTCTTTTTTGAAAGAGCACAGAGCTTCAGAACGCGCATCATGACAGGAACGCGTCCTCCCGATGCACCGTAAAGGCGCCGAACGATATCCTCAAATTCCAAGCCTATTTGGAAGCCGGATTTGTGGAGGCTATCAATGGCGGCGTCGACCGTAGAGGCGAAGGCATCGCGCTCTTCGTCTACTTGCCAATCGTAGGGCTTCAGAACAGTGGTGCTGCACGAACGATCTCGAAGTTGCTCGTTCTCATCCAAGATACGCTGAAATCGTGGTAAGCCAATTAACACGAGGCTGATGCCTGTTTCATCGACGATGGTTTTCAGGTGATCTGCAGCTTCGCGAGGTGCGAGGTTTGCACCCCGCTCGATCAAATGGTTCACTTCGTCTATCACAATTATTTTTATGCCAAGCTGCTTGATAGCGCGAAACAGGCGGTCCCGGATGGATTTCGTGTTCTCGTGAGGCCCTACGCGCTGACTCAGGCCGCCCAAGATCGCTCCATAGATGTTCTTGCCGCTCGATTGCGGCGGCAAGCTGCAATACACTACGTCTCTGATTGGCAGAAGGGAGTTCGCTTGACCGGCACTCTCGAGCAAGCGACGCACAACAGCCTTTTTGCCGACCCTTGTCGGTCCCAGAAGGGGCACAACGCATCCGTCCCGAGGGTCACTTGTCCTTAAAAGAAACTCTACGGTGGCGAACGCATCTCGAAAGGCGTCGTGCACTACAATTTGAGAAAGCAGTGGGATCACATTATTGGTCATATTCTACTCCATCATATCCATCTGTGGGCGCTGCTCACGACGGCGAACAGGCATCCTGGTAGGAGGTTGGTTCGCTTTCTCGACGGCAGAAGTCGTTTGGAGTGGTGGCACTGCCGAACGGTCTACAATTTCTTTTATTTTCTGATGTTCTCGAGCTTTAGCCCGTGCGCGCTTCATGCTCGACATCTTACCTTTGCCGCGCTCTTCCGCGAGCGCCTGTGCCTGCAGGGCCAAATCTGCCGCAGTGGCACGCGCTGCGAGATCCTTAGACCTCGCTTTTTCCCCGGGCTTCTTGATGCGGCGAACGTCATCGAATCCAACGGCAGCTACATCCTCGGATTTCGCCGGAACGATCATCGGGCTGGAAATGCCCTTTTGATTGTGGACGACGCTGATCGCCCGAATATCTGTTGGGTCAAAGCGCACAGTGACGTTCGCCTTCCGGCCCACTGCCGAAATGAGCTCACCCAGCTCATTTGAAAAGTATTGAACGCCCCGCACATCGAGACCGTAGTGCTGAAGTTTCCGGTTGGCTTCCTCGACCATAAATATCTGATGAACCTCAGTCGGTTGAAGGGGAAGTTTCGCGATTCCGCTTGTCATACGGTTCCAGCTGTCCGTCGGTGTCTCAGCCACACGTAGGGGCGAGTGGATCAGGCGCCGGATCTTCTTGGCATAAACGTCATAAATCCATTTATAGATAAGCCTTTCAAGATCCTCGATGGTAAGGCAGGCCTCAAACATGCCCTTCTCGATCCGTTGCTTGTTTGGCATTGTCTTTGATGTGGTGGCTCCGTTGAGCGTGTGGAGAAAGCGGTTCAATTCACGGAAGAAACGCTCGACGTGGGGTTTCTTCTCTGGGCAACCGGGGATGTTCTTGGCCCACTCCATGCCCGACTGCGCGATAATTCCCGGAAGCCAATTCCCACTGTTCTCGCTACCCTGATCTGAACAGAGGACTTGCGGCACCCCAGCGGTGTGAATGCGATTTTCAATTTCGTAGAAATCGAAGAACGCGTCGCTGCGCGGCTGCATGATTTCCTTTATTGTTTGAACTGTCAGTTTTTCGTTCGCAGCATCAAGGCTGATCCGAAGCCCAACCGGAAAGCCAGAAGCTGCGTCAACGGCTGCGCAGATCACAGGCCGGCCAATGCACACCCCAGATTTATTTGCTAAGAATGCATCGCCGTTGGTGGAGTCAATTTCAACCAGGTCGAGTGGATGTTGTACCCGCGCATAACGCTCCGCCTGCAAACGAAGCTTTTTGGAAGTTTCTGTGTCATGGCGAGCTTTGATAATGTCGTCTTGCCGTAGGGTATTGAGGATCGACAAAAAGGACTTCTTTGAGCAGTCCTTGGGCGTGATGCCGAGTTCGACACATTTGTCCCGATAGACTTTCTCAGCCTTGGCTGAGGCGATAGCAACCGATACTCTGTCACTCTTCAGGTATAGCATTTCCAAGACATCGAAGACGCATTCTTCGTAGTGTTCGTCGTGCCGAGGCCCCCGGTATCCTTGATCTTGATTTCGAGGAAGCAAAGCAGTGGGTCCTTCCTCGCTCAGCGCCTTTTTCCAGATCTGCAACGTGCGGAGGTTGAGTTTTGCGGGAACATAGCGGGCGTGCCTCGAGTCCTCGTGCAACTCTTCCTTGAGAATTTCGAAGGCGCGCACCGCCGTATGTCCGCTCTTCCGGAGCTCCGCGTCACGGCGGATGGCGTGCAATTTTGTTTCCTGCTTTCTGCGACCATAGTCGTCGGGAATAAAATCAATCGTGGTATTTTCATTTGGTTTTTGCGCAAAGCCTTCTGCGATAAGGCTTCGGTATACTTGGGGAGCAATCTCAATGAGTTCTCCGCTATTGTCGTGCAAAGTGACCACGTCCTTCGCTCGCGAAACAAATACCAAGCTCCCGTCGCAACGCCAGCCGTGGATTGCGGCAAGCTTAGCGGCAGACAAGAGGTAACTCCTTCAGGTGTGTGGTAGTATCTCCAGTAGCGACAATTATCGTGCTATTGTTCAACCGAGCAGATCGGACATCACAGGTGATGTGCCCATTTGCGAGAGAGGCCAACACAATGGCCTCATCGAAGTCGGCAGCGAGCAAGTCTCCGTAAGAGACACCCGCGGCGATGAACTCAACCAAACGGGCGAACTCGGTGTTTGGTCTTTGCACGTTCCTGGCCAGGTTGAGAAGGCGTAGATTTCGGATATAGGTTTCCTCCAAAATCTCGTCATCGATGATCACCAAGCGATAGCCATACCGTGCCAGAATGTTGGGGTAGCCAAGAATCGCGGGCTTCATTGAGATCAGTTCACGGTGCTTCACCTCTACAAGCACCTTCGAAACACCCAAGTCGACTTCGAAATCGGGCGTATATCGCACGCAGCGAAGTCCATAGAGCTTTTGCGCTGCCTGAAGGGCTTCCACGCTGGGATAGGTCCGTCCGGTCGCAAGATCGAAGGTCATCGGCTGAGAGCGGATTGAACGAACTCGGGGATCGAGCCCCATGGCAACGGCACAGCTTGCTTCAAGGCGGCTTTCCAACTGCATCAGGTGTGCACCGCCAGCCGAAGTGTAGTGAGCTTTCTTCAATTGCCCCCGTTTTTGAACTCGCCGCGCGACTGGGTATGCTTTTCGATCGATTTTCATATTTCTTACCTCGATTCGTTAGTAATACTAAAACATAAATTGCTGTTTTTGTGAGTCATTTCTGATAACAACGTTTTCATGACACCTGATTTCACCCTTGAAGAACTCGCAAAGACCCGAAATTGGATCGTCTTCGGCAAGGCTCTTTCCGCGGCCTTAGACGACCCCGCTTGTCATGGTTTTGACGACGCGAGCCAGATGCTTGCACACGTGGCCCAACTACGCGGTGTCGATCCGTCGAGTCTCAGGAACCCTCTCTCAGCAGTAAATTGGATGAAGCAGAACGCCGCGGAAGCGCTGGTGGAAGAGAATCCGAAACTTGCTATGACCGGGGTTCTCACACTCTCACAGATATCAAATCTTTCCAGTGACTTAGCTGAAAATTTGATTCCGAAATTTTTTCGTGGTGAGGTTTCGCGGAGGCAGCTTCAGGTCGCGTTGCGCAATGCAGAAGCCAAGCAGGGCGGGCGTGGAGTCGCCGCTAACGAACGCGTCAAACGCGCCTTTGAATTCGAAGATGACGTCTTCCGGTTTCTCCAACGAAACGTCGAGGTTCTCGAGTTCGGCGACAACGTCGAAATCGTCCGAAGTGGGCGGGGCGCGCTGGTGCCGTCGGACTTCATTGTGATGCAAAATGGGACGTCCGTGGCAGCCATCGAATGTAAGTCACACCGCCAAAAACGCCATCGTCGTTTTTTGCTGGAAACTCTCGCGATGTTGGAATTGATGACCAAACAACACCAGACTGCCATTCTTGTAGTGCCAGACTCGTGGGGCATTTCTCTCGAAGAACTCACGGAACTGACCAGAGACCTGCATCTGTCAAATGTGCGCAGCGCGGTGTTTCGCCAGGACAGCGCTTCCTTGGAGCGTTTCAAGTTTCTAAGTGGAACTTAGATTGACCACGCGTCGCCGGGGCCAATCGACTGAGGCGAGTGCTCTCTGCGCAAAAACTAATCTGCATGGTCGTACCTACCGAGTCATAAGATACCCGCAAGCTCCGGAGTGCCTGAAAAGGGCGGGGGTGAGAGAGGCTAACGCATTTTCGTAAGTGGCTTATACGGCTCCAAAACTATCAACGATTTCGATTTTTGCTCCCTCCGTATGTGCTGACTCCAGATCAGGTGCATTTTGCCCCCTCTTTTCAGGAAGGGTTGACGAAATTCATAAAAAACGACGATAATCCGCAATTATTGGTTGACAATATAATCAAATCGGTTGACTTATAGTGACCTATTTAGGCGGATTGCGAACCATGGACGTTGACAAATCAATTATTACAGATCTCCTCGAGTCCGCGATGTCCGCAGATTACACGTCATTACGACGAACCGGTAATGTTCTGGCAAAACAACTTGCAAAGCAGAACGACCATGAGGGTGCAAAGGTGATACAGGCAATCCTACGCAAGCGCGGGGTGCCACTTCAGGCGTCGGGCTTTGCTGAATCTCTCCCGCGTGATGCGGCGTCACGTCTGCCGCTGATCGAGGAGGGTCAGTGGCCAACGACACCGGTCATGCTCAACGGCGAGCCTGGCGCGACAATCTCTCAGTTTATAGAGGATGCAAAACATATTGACCTTCTTAGCGAAAAAGGCGTGTCCGCTCGCCTCGGGCTTTTGCTTTATGGTCCGCCGGGAACAGGCAAAAGCCTCCTCGCGGGGCATGTCGCGGCATCGCTGGGAAGGCCCTTCTATACTGCAAGGCTTGACTCTCTGATCTCCTCCCGACTGGGCGAGACAGCGAAGAACATCAGAGGTATCTTTGAGTTTGTCCCTTCTAAGAAAGCTGTGCTTTTCCTTGATGAAATGGATGCGATTGCCAAAGTCAGGGACGATCGCCACGAGTTGGGCGAGCTGAAGCGCGTGGTGAACACGGTGCTTCAGGGCTTGGATTCCCTGACTGATGACGTTGTTACCATCGCTGCGACCAACCATCCTCACCTTCTCGATCCCGCGATTTGGCGGCGTTTCCCTTACAAGGCGGAGATCAACCTGCCTGATCGCGACGTGCGGGAAAACCTGTGGCTACATTTTCTCTACGAAGGAAAAGATGCACGAAGGAATGAAGCCGCACTTCTGTCGCAGGTGTCGGGAGGACTGAACGGGGCAGACATCGAGAACATAGGGCTTGCGGCACGGCGGCGCACGATCCTTTCAGGAACTGAGCCGGCCCTCTCCAAGATTCTGTTGGCGGTCTCGAGTTCGAAATCGGGCAGCGCGCGATTGATCAATAATGATGATTTGGATGCCGAATCTAAGAGAAATCTAAGCGGGTTTCTAAGTGAAAAAGGCGAGATTAGCCAAGCTGAGATTGCCAGGATTGTCGGCGTTAGCCGTCAAATGGTTAACAAATATTTGAAAGAGGTGCAGGATGGCTGACTCTCCGCGGCGTCCACTTCTGAATCCGGTTCTGCGCTTCACGCAAGACCCAAAGCCGAAAAGTGTTACCGGCGGAGGAAAGTCAGCTGTCAGTATTAACCGTGACCGGCTGGACGAGCAGCGTAAAGCATTGGGGCATGCGTTCCGAACAATGGCAGAGTATGCCGATGATCAACCAAGCTTCAGTGGACAAGTTGTTGTTCATGTTACGATGTTTGAAGACTCTTTTGCGCCATCCTACACTCCCAATGATCTTTTTCATCCCATACACGGAGCGCGCCTGATCACCCCGCATCGTACTGGCTACCTTTTGCAAATAAAGGCGGATCAATTGGCCAGCATCGCTGAGCAGATCGAGAGCACGAAGCATGTAAAAGAGTTAGTCGATATCTCGCGGGTGCAAGGTGCAGAATTCTTTACCGAAGCGAATGCTCGCGGAGGTAGAGACTTCAATACATTGTGGGATGCTGCACCGGACACCGGAAGTGGTCGCGCGTTCATTACTTGGCTCATGCCACTTCGCGATAGGGAATCCGGAGAGCACCTGATTCAAAAGGTGGCCGCCCTACGCGATAAGGTGATTTTGTCGCCGCCTCCTCTTCTTGACGAAGTCAGAGCGGCACTTGATTCCAGCGTTCCCGCCGTCATGCGCCGGAGTTTGCAAGCTGCAGCTGGTGAGGGCGATCGTATCGACTTGGCCATGCGCGACTATCGGCAGCAGGGGTACGCGCGCGCAACTTTAATCATTCCTTCACAGGCCGCCCTCGGCCAACTATTGGCATCGGGCACCGTGTTCAGGATCGATCCTGTGAGCCCGATCACCAGCGCAGCTCCAGGACACGGCACGGAACCGAACCGCCCCTTGCCAGCCAATATGTCGGGCCTGCCGATTGTCGGGGTAGTGGATGGGGGACTAACTGCTAATTCCTACAAATCTGCTGAAGCGTGGAGGGCACCGGCGTTTGTCTCCGATGCTCATGCTGACACGAAGCACGGAAACCAGATCACTTCGCTTGTCGTGCAGGGCCACGATTGGAATAACAACCTAACGCTCCCTTCTTTGTACTGTCAGGTCGGGACGGTTCAAGCTGTCCCTAAACATGGCTCGTCTATCATTATCGATCCTCAGAACCTCATCGCATATCTCGACGGATTGATGGGGGCAGCCACAAATACGCGGGTCTGGAATTTCTCACTGAACATTAAGGCCGATTGCCCCCTGGATGGCGTGAATTCGTTATCGCACGACATCGCAATGTTGGCGCGGAAGCATAAGGTTCTTCCGATTATCTCAATCGGTAACAAGCCTGGTGCCCATCTCCAACCGCCCGCTGACTGCGAAGCTGCGATCACGGTTGGCGGCCGACAACATGACAATGATGGGAACCCTGCTGGAGAATGTAGCGTGAGCCTGAGTGGCCCGGGCCCGTCCTGTATGCTGAAACCTGACCTGTCGCACTTCTCCAAGGTCCGTGTAATCGGAGGATCAATCGCACAAGGAACAAGTTTCTCCACGGCGCTGACCTCTCCTGTAGCAGCACACACCATGGCGCGCCTGCGAGACGCATCACCTGATCTGGTCAAAGCTCTCCTTCTGCACAACGCGGACCGAGATGCTTTTGACACCAAGCTCGGATTTGGCACACCCGCAATAGATCCGCTACCTTGGGAATGTCAGCCAGGATTTGTCACACTTCAGTGGACGGCGCAGCTCCGTCCTGGTGCTGCCTTTTACTGGGAGCTTCCGATACCACCGTCGCTTCGGAAGACTGGCAGATTGAAGGGAGCTGGCGCTCTGACGGCGATCCTTAACCCGCATCCGATGATCTCGGAGATTGCAGGGATGAACTACTTCAGCGCCCGCTTGGAGACCGCTCTGCAATTTGAACGCGGTACAACCCCAAGCGGTGATGCAAAATTTCACAATCTGCTCGGAGCACTGGAGAAAGACCGCTTGACTGAACAGCAAGCGCGGGAGCTCGACCACAAGTGGTCACCTGTCCGGCATCACAAAAAATCCTTTGCGCGCGGCATCCAGTTTGATGGCGAGAATCTACGTGTTTATGCTCGCCTCTATAGTCGTGATTTATACCTTTACGACATGAGCAGCGCTGAGGTGCCGCCGTTAGAGACGGTGTTCGTCTTATCGATCGGCACGGGCGATGAGGGCGATGACATCTACAACGAACTCCGAGACGAACTTGGCACGTTCGTCGACGCGGCGGTCATTGAGACCGAGATCGACATTGACGTCGGAGGCACATAGAATATTTAGACACGTTCCCGTAGCCCAGACCTAAGATGTGATTTTTTCCATCGGAGAATCGATCCTCTGTATAAATTTCTGTTAACGCTCAGCTGAAATTGTCTCCCGGAAAGTTGTTCGAGTTGGTCGAGCGAGATGCTCGAAGCGAACGGCATCCTTCGGACGGAGGCGCATTATTTGCTAATCTGATAGACTTTGGATTGCCGACGATTGTGCAAAGCTGAGTGAAAGCCCAGTGTTCGCCGATTACACCATCTTCACGACTGCAAAGATGTTCTGTTATCAGTAACGTGGCTTTGAAAGAAGCAGCCTTCACATGTCTCATCGATCTGACAGAAGTAGCCAACTTGAAGCGCTATTGGATGACTTTGAGAACGGGAATGAGAATGCGCCGTTTTGTGGGGTAGGTTTTCTAAATGAGCTTTAACTGCCATTCATGGGCAATGCCAGAATATGATGGGGCCGGAACTGAAAGCGAAGAAACTGCTGCCTCACGCAATATCGTCCAAGTACAGGGAAGTAGAAATAGCGGTAAAGGGACGTATTGCATTAAGTCATTGATATTAATCATAAATTATAATTTCCGAACTTCAGCGGCGCGAAAAAATATCCGCGGCGCGAAAAAATATGCGCTTCCCTACACAAAATCAAAAATCTAGGTTCGCCACATTTAACGCATTTTGCTGGATGAACTCGCGGCGTGGTTCTACGACGTCGCCCATGAGCTTTGTGAAAAGATCATCAGCTTCGGCCATATCGGATACCTTGACTTGCAGCAGCGTTCTCGCGTCGGGGTCCAGCGTGGTTTCCCAAAGTTGATCGGGGTTCATTTCACCGAGTCCCTTATAGCGCTGAAGTGACAGGCCTTTTTCGCCCTCGGCTAAGATAGCTTCGAGCAGATCCATCGGCCCATGGATAAGTTGCGAACGGTCTTTGCGTACCAGTTTCGCAGGCTTGTCATATACATCTTGCAGATGTTGGGTGAAGCCACCCGAACGCTTTGCCTCTCCTGACCGCAGCAGGCGTCCGTCAAGCGTACGGACCTCTTCGACACCGCGCAGGATGCGGGCCAGTCGGACACCATGATCTTGTGTGATCCGACCCTTCCAGCCACGTTCCCACTCTAGCGCGATCAGGTTCAGCCGTTCGGCCACCTTATCGGCCACGCCCTGAAGGTCGGCGTCGACAGCACCCGGAACAAATGCGCCGGCGATTGCAGCTTGCTCAAGGATGTGGCGCGGATAATGGGTTGGAAAGGCCTCCAGAACGCGGCGCATCTGGCGGGCCAGATCGACGACGCGGGTAAGATCCTGGCCGATTATCTCTTCGCCATTACCCTGATGAAGCATGGCACCCTCGATGCCTTGCTGGATCAGGTAATCTTCCATGGCCGCCTGATCTTTCAGGTATACTTCGGACTTGCCTCGGGACACTTTGTAAAGCGGTGGCTGGGCAATGTAGAGGTGGCCGTTCTCAATCAGTTGCGGCATCTGGCGATAGAAGAAGGTCAGCAACAGCGTGCGAATGTGTGCACCGTCGACGTCGGCGTCGGTCATGATAACAATCTTATGATAGCGCAGTTTGGCGATGTTGAATTCGTCGCGACCAATGCCGGTACCAAGTGCCATGACAAGGTTGCCGATCTCTTGGCTACCCAGCATCCGGTCGAACCTTGCTCGTTCAACGTTTAGAATCTTACCTTTAAGTGGCAAAATCGCCTGTGTTTGTCGGTCACGACCGGTCTGGGCTGATCCACCAGCCGAGTCACCCTCGACCAAAAAAACTTCGGTTTTGGACGGGTCTTTTTCCGAGCAATCTTTAAGTTTGCCAGCGAGGAAGTTCACGTCCATTGCCGTTTTGCGACGGGTTAGATCGCGGGCTTTGCGCGCAGCTTCGCGGGCGTGCGCGGCCTCGATAATCTTGCCGACAACGATACGGGCGATTTGGGGGTTCTCTTCGAACCACTCGGACAGTTTTTCGTTTACCAAGCCTTCGACGGCGGGGCGCACTTCCGAACTGACCAGTTTGTCTTTGGTTTGCGAGCTGAACTTGGGGTCGGGAACTTTGACGGATAACACGCACGTCAGACCCTCGCGGGAGTCATCCCCCGTAAAGGATACCTTTTCTTTTTTCGCGATACCTGACGATTGCGCATAGTTGTTAATAGTTCGCGTCAGCGCACCACGAAAGCCTGCCATGTGACTGCCGCCATCGCGCTGGGGGATATTGTTGGTAAAGGGCAATACGTTTTCGTGATAGCTGTCATTCCACCACATCGCGACTTCGACACCGATGTCATCGCGTTCGCCCGTGATAAAGATCGGTTCTGGCATAATCGAAGATTTGGATCGGTCGAGGTATTTCACAAATTCCTTAACACCGCCTTCATAAAAAAGCTCTGTGCGCAGAGGTTCGGCAGGGCGTTCATCCGTCAAGATGATCCGTACGCCGGAATTTAGGAACGCCAGCTCGCGTAGTCGCTTTTCGAGCGTCTCAAAACTATATTCCAAGTTTGAAAATGTGCTTGTGGACGCCATGAAACGTACTTCAGTACCAGTGCGTTCGGTTGGACCAACTACGCTCAAGTGCTCTTTGGTAAAGCCGCCCTCAAAGCGCGCAACATGCTCTTTTCCCTCGCGCCAGATGCGCAGTTCGAGCCAGTCGGACAGCGCATTCACAACAGAGACGCCAACACCGTGCAAACCACCGGAAACTTTGTAGGAATTGCTGTCAAACTTACCACCAGCGTGCAGCTGGGTCATAATAACCTCGGCCGCAGAAACGCCTTCGCCTTGGTGAATGCCCACCGGGATGCCGCGACCGTTATCGCTGACCGAAACTGAGTTATCTTCGTGAATTGTAACGTTCACGGCGTCCGCATGACCAGCCAGTGCTTCGTCGATTCCGTTGTCCACGACCTCGTACACCATGTGATGCAATCCCGATCCGTCGTCGGTATCGCCGATATACATGCCGGGGCGCTTGCGAACAGCTTCTAAGCCTTTGAGAACTTTGATAGAATCTGCGCCGTATTCCTCGGGAATTTGATCGGTGTCGGACATTATGGGAAACCTTCTTTTGTTGCCCAATTTATAGTGTTTTTCGCAGGGATTGTCACGCGCCTGACACAAGATTTTGTGTTATACGAACGGAATGATAAGCCCGACGCAAATCAACAGGATACCCGCCACCACATTGATACGTTTTAACGTGGCGGGGCGGGTCATCAGACCGCGTAATTTGCCGACAGTGGCCGCGACTATCAGATTGCCGGTCAACGGAATGGTGACGGAAACCGCGATGATAATCGCGACGTCCACCCACGTAATTGCGCGTAAATCAAAAAAACCAGGCAGTACACCGATGTAGAATAAAACCGCCTTAGGATTGCCCAGGATAGCCAGCAGCCCTGCGGCAAAACCTGCCCAGGTACCGGGGCGGGTCAATCGATTGTCACGATCAATTTTTGCCTCGGCATGCTGGATTAACAGGCCACCCATCACCAGGAATACGCCGCTGGCTATCCAGCGCATTACCAACATGAAGGCGTCGAATACCGATAATATCCAACTGATCCCCAACACCGCGACCAGCGGCCACAGCATATCGCCGATCGACACGCCCAAAGCCAAAGGCCAAGCAGCGCTGAACCCTCCTGAAAGGGCACGCGCCATGATGGCCAGCCAGACGGGCCCGGGGGTAAGAAACAAGATGAGCAAGGCACCGCAGTAAAGCAGAAGGTCTGGCAGGGATATTGTCACGGCTGCATGCTCGCTGTGGACTGTCCGCCGATTTCTGTAACTTCCAACATTTGGGTGCGCGAACCCAGACTGTCGAACAGGTCTTGCTCAGTGCCTGTCATCCATGCCTGCGCACCGAGAGCGGATATTTCATCATACAAAGCCGCGCGCCGACTGGCATCGAGATGTGCCGCAACTTCGTCCAGCAACAACACCGGAGGAGCACCGAAGTCCGATGCCAGAGCTCGGGCGTTAGCGAGGATCAATGAGACAAGAAGCGCCTTCTGTTCCCCGGTCGAACAATCGCGCGCCGGAACGTTCTTTGCTGTGTATACGCCCTCCAGATCAGCGCGATGCGGGCCGATCAGCGTGCGACCAGCCGACAGATCTCGCATTCTGTTATCGGCTAAAGCCTTGCGTAGATCGTCGGCCGTGGTCGGCATATCACATATCAGAGAAAGCGAGGCCGTCGGAAAGACAGTTTCCGCCTGTTCCTGTGCATCGGTGATGGCCTGAAGCGCTGCTAGCCGGTTCGCGTGGATCGCCGCACCGGTTTCCGCCAACTGTTGCTCCAACGCCAAATACCATGACGGTTCGCGGACCATGTCCTTTAGCAGGCGGTTACGCTCGCGCATGGCTTTCTCGTAAGCCAGCGATTGTTCAGCATGATCGGGCAGAAAACTAAGCGTTATGCGATCCAGAAAACGTCGCCGCCCTTCGGCACCTTCGATCCACAGCCGGTCCATTGACGGGATCAACCACAACACCCTTGCAATGCGTCCCAAGCCTGTTTGCGGTACCGCTTTGCCATCAATTCTGGTTTGGCGGGCAGCTCCGCCTTCCGACCACACCTCGACCTCGTGCACCTGACCCAAACTATGTAGGTGCGCCGTCAGTTTCCAGCCAAGCGCTTCGGGGCGGCGGGTCATATCCAAGGCACTGGATCGACGCAGACCACGACCAGGAGAAAGCAACGAGATAGCTTCGAGAATGTTGGTTTTGCCCGCACCGTTCGGCCCGTAGATTGCGACGGGGCGGGGATCACATTCAATTACGGCGCGCTTATGCGACCTGAAATGCGACAGCGTCAGTCTGGAAAGAAAAAGCCCTGTCATACGATAGGCCCGAATGCATCAAAGTAATCGACACGGGTTTTACGAAAGTGCCGGTGCGTCACACACGCATCGGCATAACGACATACACGGCAGACATATC
>TARA_R110000796_G_scaffold61271_2_pt1 | contig 18810 bp, 26 predicted proteins | sample TARA_R110000796 | Tara Oceans TARA_R110000796 (sample SAMEA4397815) | marine metagenome | biome: Polar Biome; feature: [SRF] surface water layer (ENVO:00010504); material: water (ENVO:00002006), including particulate matter (ENVO:01000060) such as... | depth 5 m
TATTTACCTTCTTTACCGTCAAAAGTTGCGCGGTTAAAGATGCTTGGAAAAGATAGCCGAACATTCTTCAAATGCACTTTTACGTTTTCAGTTTTATCATTCATTTTAATTCTACTTCCATTTTAAATTGATCGTTCTTTCCGATCTGTCAGTCTGGGAGTATCCCAAATTCGTTTGTAACGTCATTGTTAATCGCATCACGTTTATCGCTGTCTAGGGCTAAGGTCGGCTTGCCTTCAGGTTTTACCGTAAACTCATCTAACTTACCTTTACCTAAGAGCTTTTCAGCGTCTGTGATTGTGAGGAGTTTACGCTTGTAAGCTGTATCTCCTAATTTCTCAATCAAGAAATCTTCAGCTTCATCACTCCATTTACGGTTACTGCGTCCATGCACCAATTTGTAGCCAGGGAAAGTCCCACCGTCATTAATCTCTTCAAAGATTGATGCTTCAACAGCGTCTAAAAACTTCTCGATTAACTTCTTATTGTCGATGATTGTTTTCTTACGATTGTTGCCAATTTTCTTAACCTCATCTAGGTTAAGATCATCAAACTCTGCCATAATTGTTTCCTCTACAAATGTTGCTAAAACACCACAGTCAGCTTTAGCCTTGCACCACTCGCATTGCTTCTCACCGGGGACTCTTGGCGCAGAGTCTGTCATAGCGAGTTCAGACCGCTCAGTGGCAAATGCAGCGAACAACTCAAGCTCTTTGACTGTCACGTCCCATGTTGTTGTACTGTCTTTACGAGGTTGCACTATATGAATACGGAAGGACTTAATCGCGTCCATCCATCCAAGATCATTAAGAAGACCTAAAGCATAAAGTTGAGCTTGCGTATTCTCGAACGCAAAGACTGATACACCTTTGCCATATTTCAAGTCGAATATGTGGCATAGCCCTTTGTCATACTCCAACACTGCTGCGTCTAAAGTACCGAACCCACCCTCAACAACATTAGAAAAGTCCACACGCTGCTCAGTGAAGAGCTTGGTGTTATCACACTCGAATGAGCGCACGTAGTCCAGATACTCTTGGACATAGTCGCACATCTCTTGGGATATCTGTTCCCCCATGATCTCTTCACCTAGTAACCCTTGCGCGTTCCCGCCATCTTTTAAACAGATGTCAGCAAGCTCATGGGCGCGTGATCCTTCAACCGCAAATACTGAGGACTTATCCTTGTAGCCCTCTTGTGCCTTGCGACTGCCAGGACACGCGAGCCAACGGGTTGATCCACTAGCTGAAAGAACTGCGTGTGCTATTTCAACCATAATTACTCCTAACTTTTGCCAAATGTTGTAATATTTTAACCGCTGTTTTTGCCACTTTTGGTAGAGCTTTTTCCCACTCCTGTGACCCGTTTTCTAAAGTCCTAGCTTTATGTTGTGGGCCATGCCGCATTGCTGCGTACCCGTCATTTTCCTGATGTTTTGTAATTACACCATTAGCATTAATGGTGTATATAACCTCAATTTGGCTACTCATAGGTCCACCAACCAGTCATGCAGTTCTAGTTGCGCTGCCTTTGAGAGTTCATGAATCTTCTTACCACCAAGAGCTTTTATTTTTGCTTTAATGTCAGATGCTGATGTACCGTTGTTAAGTTTTTCTTTACCTAGAGCGACAAGAGACTTAACAGTTATCTCTTCAACTTCTTTAACTTCTTCAAGGGTAGGCTCTTTTGTCTCAACCTTACCCAGTGATTCATTAAGCTCAATGATTGCGGCTGTTAATTTTTTGATTTCTGTTTCAAGAGACATTTTAATTCTACTTTCATTTATATTTGCATTTTAAATTTGTACTCGGTAGTATGACGGCTAATACATCTATGTCAACTAAAATAGTAGGGAAAATCTAAATGTGTGAAAAGACTATAATTGACCAGTATCTAGATGCGGGTAAGCACCTAACTTTACTTGAGGGAAAAGCCCCTATTCTCTCAAAGTGGACAGAGAATGAGGTGTCGGCGGTGCGTGTAGAGCGTCACAAAGGAAACTTAGGTTGGGTTATCGGTGATGGTGATCTGGTCGTGGATGTTGATCCTAAAAACTGCGGTGACCAGAGTTGGTCTAAACTCTGCTCAGAATTGGATTTAGACCTAGAGCATACAGTTAATACGCCTTCTGGAGGTTTCCACATTTATCTTAGTTGTCCTGTTGGGTCGTATAAGAAAAACTTGAAAAAGTACCCTGGCATTGACTTCTTAACTAAAGGGTCGCAATGCGTCATCCCATCGTCGTCAATTGATGGTGTTTACTACGCTTGGGATGATGAGGATTTCGGGTGCTTTGCTCAAGGTGATGCTCCAGATGCGTTAGTTAATCTGATTAAGGGTGAAGATCGAACAGTCAAAATCGCTAAGAATTTAGACCTGGGGGATTTCGAGGGGTTGATAGGAAACTCCACGACATCGGCCAGCGAAGTTATCGAGTTGTTGGTGCAGATTGATAATAACCTAGCCAACGACGACTGGGTTAGAGTTGGTATGGCACTGAAGACTTGGCACCCTGTTGATGGGTTGGTTCATTGGGAGGACTGGTCGGTCGGTGGTGACACTTATAAAGAGGGTGAGACTGCTAAACGCTGGAAGTCCTTTAAAGGTGATAAGGTCACACTTGGTACTCTCAACTATTTAGCTAAAAGTGGTAGTGAGTCGCGTAGGGGTGATCTGTTGGACGGTTACATCTCAAGAATTAAGTCAGCAGATGAGAGTGAGTTGAGGGTTGAGGTCGCTCCCGCCATTATGTGCGATCTGGGTGTCGATGCTGAAGGGCGTAACAGGTTGGCAGTGATGATTCAGACCCGTATAGGTGAGTTGACCACTGTTAAACCTTTAATAAGTATCTGTAGAGACATGGTTGAGCCTCGTGGTGAGAGGTATAAAGAGGAAGAAGCGCCTGATTGGTGTTCTCGTTGGGTCTACGTCTCCTCGCACAGCGCGTGGTACGATATAAAGAGACTGGTAGAGTATAAAACCGCTGCCTTTAATTTGAAGTGCGGAAAACTGGTTCCTGTTGGGGAAAATGGTCGTAAGCAGTTAGCCTCGGCATATGTATCAGATAGAGGTTTCGTGCGGTGCGTCGACACCATCAACTATCTACCACAATTTGAAGATAGGATTGTTAAAATTAATGGCCGGGTCTGTCTTAACTCTTTTAATCATAAATCTGTACCTACGGCAGATGATGAGATTAGTGAAGAGGGTTTAGCGGCAATTGAGCTTGTCAAGAAACATATGATTTTTATTTTTGGCAATAAGAAGAAAGCTCGGATATTCCTACAGTGGGTTGCACACAATATACAGTATCCAGGGGTAAAAATACTTTGGTCGCCAGTGATTCAGTCAATAGAGGGTGCGGGGAAGTCGTTTTTTGGTGAGTTGCTCAAGACTGTTATGGGGGATGAGAACGTTGGCGTTGTCAGTCCATCACAAGTGACATCACAGTTCAACTCATGGGCTGTTGGTGTCTGCGTGAACGTCTTAGAAGAGTTAAAACTGGCAGGGCATAACCGACATGACGCTATTAATGCGCTGAAGCCGTTGATTACTGACGCAAAGGTACAAGTGAACACGAAAGGTGTTTCGGCATTTGAGGCGATGAATACCTGCAACTATATATGTTTTACCAACTTTATGAACGCTTTACCTTTGACTATAAATGACAGGCGTTGGTGGGTTAATTTCGCCTCTATATCATCATTAGATGAGATGGAAGAGCCAGCAGCGATATATTTTCCACGGCTGTTTGACGCGGTTAGATCGCATCCAAGGGCTATGCGTAAATGGTTGTTAGAGTATGAAATAACTGATGAGTTTATGGGGATGAAACAAGCACCTATGACAGATGAAAAGCGCATGATGGTGGACACTGAAGAGTCGATGATCGAGGGCCTTTTAGAGGCGCGACAGGTGATTGAAAAGGGTGCCCCTTACATAAAAAAGCAGTGCTTATCGTCGTCGGCGTTATTTGATTTAATGGCATTTGAGTACCCAGATATTTCGATTGAAACGAATAAAAGAACTTTGATTTTAACAAAAATGGGGTTTTTGAACTATGGCCCTCGCGTAAAAATTGACGGCAAGAATCACTCAATTTGGTTGAAAGAGAAAATGGAAAAGGATGAAATTAGAGAATTATTGGGTAAAATAGGGCCATAGTTGCTAAAAACACCAACTATGGCCCAACTATGGCCCTAACTATGGCCCTGTTATTCTTTATATATTTCAACTACTTATTAATTAAAAGTATCATAGTCCATAGTTTTGAGGGAAAATAGCCTCATGTGCAGAGGTATAAGTTATAACATTGATTCATATATGCACTGACGAGTTTTACAACTATGGCCCTAAACTTTGGCCCCAGTAAAATTTGAACTTAAAAAAGGTTGCAACGGCACAGTCGATCAGGATATAAAATAGGCGCTGGTTTACTCCCTCCAGCAACCAAACTAAAACCCGTCCAGTTGAGATAACTCCTGGACGGGTTCTTTTTTGCCTCGCTTTGATGTGGGTTTAAATATTTCGCTCCTTCTCTTTTTGGAGATTGGTAGGTTTTTCACAGTCGATCAGGATGTCGATTTTTCCAGTTTGTAGGTATTCTAAAATCATTTTTACCGTCTTCGGTACCCTGGTTTTACCTTGGTTGTAGTTGACGATTTGCCGGAGTGATAGGCCAAGGATTTCACTTAACTGCAAATTGGTTAATTGCAATTGTTTTTTAGCGTCTTTAAATTGTGTAGGGGTCATTTTTAAGCCTCTCTAAGGGTTGTCGCGTTGGTGTCATGTGGGGTAGGTGCTTAGATGTAGTTAAACCCCACTAGAATTGCTTCTAGCAGGGTCTGGGGTGGTATTTTATTAAATAAATACTATCAATAAGCTTATCATGCCCATAAAAAAGAGAGATAAAGCAAAAAATTCTTTAATAAATTCAATCATTTCTTGGACTCCCATTATCAGATTCTAAAGACCATTTGCCCACACGGTTTCCGTTGCTATCAATAATAGCCCGTCCCGTTTCACCACGGGAGGCTTGATAAGCTACATGGGTTAAAATGCTTTCTAATTCAGTGTCAATTGTTTCTGGATCAAATGCGCTATTTTCAGTGCTAAATTCTAGTTTGAACATAATATTTTCCCTTTTAAAGTTTTGAGATTGTGATTAATCCCGCAAAAAACACCAGCTTATGCCGATGCTTTTTAAGTGATTAATTATTGCAAAATTGTGAAGCCGGACGTATCTTTTTTGGCTAGTCCTTTAGCTTTTAACCCGATCACATGGCCGGATTTGTCCCCAGGCCGCCAATCGGATTCGTCGCCATTTAAAACCGGGAAACCTTTCCAAGTTTTAGGCAATGGTTTTGCTTTTGATACTTCAAAAACAGCGGCAACGTTTTTACCGGCTTTTAATACCTGTATGCAAGCTTCGTCGTTGTCCTCTTTCCGGCTAAAAGTAAGATGATACGGGCTAGCTAGCGCACGTTTCAATATTGCAGTGTAGTCATAAAGCCGAATTTTTAAATTGTTCGCATGGTCTACAATTGAAACGCCATTTAATTTAATACGCTCAATTGGGAGGTCGCTTGTTGCGTTGGGACGTAACCCGGCGACTAATCCTAAACGTTCGGCTTTCCGTGCTAGCCATGCCATGTCGTCAAACAATAAGACTAGGAATGCTTCCCGATTGCTAAAATATAATTGAGTTTTCGCAATACGCGCCCGTTGTTTACCTGCCATATGAGCGGGATTTCCTGCCGTATGCAAACAAGCTTTTATGCATCCTAAACTAGCACCCGCGCAAACATTATGGCCGGATAGGCTGGCCGGTGCCAAGTGTAGCGGACTAGTCAAAACACCAAATTTCATATTTTTGGCTGTTTTGGGATTCGCGTCTGGGCGGCTGATCAGATATGGTTTTGCTTTTGTATTGATGCCGTTGTTTGCGGCGATTTCTTTAGCTTCGTTTAATGTTAACATTTTTATAGTTTCCCTTTATACCTTGGTTATTTTGGTTAAACGACAAAAACGAATCATCACTTGTTCGTTTTCCATATCCCTAATAGAGCAAGGTTTCCCGTCCCATTGATTAAACATATCAGCGATAATAAAATCTTTTCCCGCTTTCCAATCGGCCTTTGCGGCTTTTGCTGTTTTGTAATCGCGTCCGTAGGCTGGAATCAAAGTAGTCATAATCTTTTCCCTTTTTGGTTTATTTACGAATTTACATAACGCCGCGCGTTTTCTTCCACAGCTTTAAATTGCCCGAATTCATTTAATATAACGCAACGTAGGTTAACTGCCGCGCAAACAAGCGTGACGGTTTCCTTGTCGTTATAGAATGTATGCCAATCGTTCGGGCGTTTTAATGCAAAACGGACTAAATCTTTTGTCGTCGTTTTCTTTTGTGCTTTTCCGTATCTCATAATGTTTTCCCTTTTTGTTTAAGTCAGCAATAATCCACAAAATCCCAGGAACCTGTCAAAATCGTGCCTTCGCCATCCCTGCCGCCTATCTCTTGTATTCTAGCGACTGGTGATGATTCATCGTTTAGTAAGATACCCTCGAACATTGAATGGCCATCGTCTACAAATACGTTATCGCCGATTTTAAACATCTTGTTTTCCCTTTTTGGTTTTCAAGTTTAACAATAATGTCCAGGCGTGAACCTGGACACTGTTTTTAAACCTTACTAGCAAAGTATATCGTTGAAATCATAGTCTCTATAAACGCCCTCAAAATCGAGTCGGTTATCAAGTTTTTCAACTCGATTTTCCCAACGTGCTTCAATCTTGTCTAATTCCCAACGTAAGTCTTGAGCGCGGCGCTCAAGGTTTTTTATAACCCGAATATCATCAACTGCATTCGCGCTGTATCCCTCTGCATTAGTCTCTTTTAACTGGGCTAGTGATACTTTCATCGTTTCGTTCCCTTTTTAGTTTAGTTTGTTTCAATACAATTATAATAGAGCAATAATTGCATTAATCAACAATTAAATGAAATTATTTCACTTTAGTAATAATATTACCCGTTAATATTGGTTTGGGTTATAATCTTGCGTTTTAGTCTTGTTTTGGGTAATAATCGGAAAGGTGATAGATTTTATGGTTCAAATGCTTAGGTATATAAAGAAAGGTTTTTTATGGCTAGAACGAAAGGCTCCAAAAATAAGATTACCACATCAATCAAAGAAGCAGTGAATCAGGCGTTCAAGCATGTGAACGGTAAAGACAATGCGGGATTAATCGCCTTGGCAAAATCAGAACCCAAGGTTTTCTATTCTCTCGTGGCTCGCTGTATTCCGCCTGAACAAGTCAGCCTAGCCGTGACTGTGGCTTTTGATCTAGGCCAGGCGATGATCGATGCACAACAACGCAAGGAATCAATGATTGATGTAACACCAACAATGCCAGTCGATAGCACCGAAACACCTAACCCATTGATAACAATAGATAAAGAGTAATACACACCAATTCGATTTTCCATAATATAGATTATGCGACTTAGGAATGTAGCAATATCAATGGTTTAGCTCATAACAGGCAGCAAGTGATTCTGGTATACAGTATACAATTACAGATCAATGCACTAATAATTGTCAACGCTTCACTATAGTCGAAGTGGGGGGGGCATGGTGGGGGCACCCCTGGATTCCGCCGCGCCGCTGTGTCTATGGACCTCACGCCGACACTCTGCTATATATTTTTTGAAAATTATTTTTAAAAAAAGGACGCACTTAAAATGATGGATCCTGACCTAGAAGACCTCTTCGACTACCTCACATACACGCTGACCTTAAATGGCAGACGCCCCACACGCGAAGAGGTCATCAAGTTGGCTGTCCAGGACTTATATGATGATGTGCAAGGTTTGCACGACGACATCACCCACAACCTATCGCAGCATGAAGGGGCTATGCACTAGTGCCTAAGCAAACCCCGCATCAGGACGAGCAGCAACTAATAAACAAAATACTCACCTTCAAAGACGACCCATTAGGATTTGTCGTCTACGCCTTCCCTTGGGGCAAACCCGGCACACCTTTAGAACATCACAAAGGCCCACGCCAATGGCAGCGTGACGCACTTAACGACATGCGAAACCATATCCTAGAGAACAGACGCAAGCGGTCTTTAGACATAACGCCAGAGCTTATGAAGATGGCACGGTCCAGCGGCAGAGGCATTGGCAAGTCGGCGTTCTTAGCTTGGATAGCTTTATGGTTATTCTCCACATTACCTTCTTCCACGGTAGTTGTTTCTGCCAACACGGAGCAGCAGCTTAAATCCACCACTTTCCCTGAGATACGGAAGTGGGCTACGATGTCCATCAACTCACGTTGGTTCGAGCATAACATTATGTCTTTGCAGCCAGCACAGTGGTTAGTCCAAGCATTAAAGGAGACAACGGGTTATGATGACGCTTACTGGTATATTCAAGCACGATTGTGGTCTGAGGAAGCGCCTGACGCATATGCAGGTGTTCACTCCCAAATGGGGATGGCGGTTTTGTTCGATGAAGCGTCAGGTATTCCAGGATGTATCTGGCCCGTTGCACAAGGATATTTTACGGACAAGACAATCCACAGATTTTGGATAGCTATTTCCAACCCACGTAATCCTAGTGGCGAGTTCTTTGAGTGTTTCCACGGCAACAGGGATCAATGGAATCATGCAACTATTGATGGGCGGAGTGTAGAGGAGAATGATCCAAGCCTGTATAATAATATTATTCAGCAGTATGGCGAAGACAGTGACCAAGCTAGGGTTGAGGTGTATGGTCAGTTTCCTAAACAGGGTGATGAGAACTTCATGTCCCGTGGTGAGATTGAGGATGCAATAGAGAGAGAGATTTTTCCTGACCCAGGTGCGCCACTTCTTATGGGTGTTGATCCTGCACGTATGGGTAATGACAAAGCGGTTATACGGTTTAGGCAGGGACGTGACGCAAGAACGATAGAGCCTATGGTGTTTGGCAAATGCTCGACTGCTGAGATGGCGGAACACGTTTGCACGGCTATTAGTAAGTATCAGCCTGACGGTGTGTTTATTGAGGGGGACGGTGTAGGTGGTCCAGTCATTGAATTAGTTAGACAGGCGGGTTTTAAGGTTAACGAGGTTCTGGTGTCTAAGACAGCACATGATCCAACAATGTATTATCTTCACAGGACTGAGGTATGGGGTCGTATGAGAGATTGGATACATACGGCGTGTTTGCCTAACGAGCCTGGGCTGATATCTGATCTATCGGTTATGAGGTATGCGATTAATCTAAAGGGGCAGATCGCACTATGGCCTAAAGAGAAGATGCGGAGGGAAGGTTTTGCATCTCCTGACTATGCAGATGCACTTGCCATGACGTTTTCTAAGACGGTAAGTCGCAGAGATTCAAGGTCGTCAAAACATAATAATAGGAAAAGAGTTGCCTCTGACATGGATTATGACATTTTCGCCTAATCGGAAGTGGTTACCCGGTATATTCATTGTTGATCCTCTTTAAAAATACCTCGCACTTTTTTGCAAAGGTTTTCCTGTTGCCTATTTAACACAATGTGGTATATTCGCTACAGTGTAACATTATAGGTATCCCCATGAGCAGTGTATTCTCTGGCCCAAAAATAGAGACTGCGGCAGCTACAGCGCCTGTCCCCACACGTTCTGCGGCTGAGGTGCGAAAGTCTCAGTTCGATGAGCGGCAACGTAGAGCAATGGCGTCGGGCAGAGCATCGACCAACGTAACAGGTGGTCAAGGTGCAGCAGACACAAGCACACCAATAGTTAAAAAACTATTAGGCCAATAATATGAGCATGACCCCTGAGCAGATTATTAAGCGACACGATCAACTTGAGAGTGATCGCGGGACATGGGAGTCACATTGGGAAGAGATCGCAGAGCGCGTTATTCCACGTTACAAGAATTCCATGGAGAGATCTACGCTGAACTTCACGCGAGGTGAGAAGAAGACAGAAAAGATGTTCGACTCTACGGCGGCTCTTGGTCTAGAGAGATTTGCTGCTGCGATGGAGAGTATGCTGACGCCAAGGAACAGTAAGTGGCATCGCCTGATGGTGATGGACACAGAGCTATCTCAAGACCGTGAGGTCAAACTTTTCTTTGAAACAGCCAACAACATCCTTTTCAAACAACGCTACTCACCAAAAGCAAACTACGCCAGCCAACAGCACGAGGTTTATATGGGACTTGGTGCGTTCGGCACTGCGGCTATCTTCCCAGACTTCCACGATGAGGGTGGGCTACGCTATTCAGCCATCGACCTTAGAGAAATTCTTTTTGACATGAGCCATCAAGGCATTATCGACACCTCTTACCGTAAGTATACGTTGACGGCGCGGCAGATGAAGCAGCGGCTTGACGTAGGTCGATTTGACAGCATCCCTGATTCAGTCACTAAAGCGTTAGAGAAAACTCCAGATAAACAGTTTGAGGTTATCCACTGTGTCGTCCCCCGCACAGACTTTGACCCTACACGCAAAGACTATAAAGGAAAGAAATGGGGATCGTACTACGTAAGCGTAGCAGAGCAACACGCACTCAGCGAAGGCGGGTTCAACACGTTCCCATACCCAATCAGCAGGTATGTGACAGGGCCGGGGGAAATCTACGGACGCTCCCCAGCAATGCTGGCACTCCCTGCGATCAAGGTGCTGAACGAGCAGAAGAAGACCATGCTGACTCAAGGTCACAGAACGGTAAATCCGGTCTTGCTGTCGCACGATGATGGTATCTTAGACTCGTTCTCACTCAAACCGGGAGCGATGAATCCAGGGGGCGTCTCTGCCGAAGGTAGAGCACTGGTGCATACGCTTCCGGTAGGAAATCTCGCAGCCGGTCAAGAGCTAATGGACATGGAGCGTAAGGTAATAAACGATTCTTTCCTAGTCTCACTTTTTCAAATCTTAGTAGACACACCAGCAATGACTGCTACGGAGGTGCTCGAACGCGCCAGAGAAAAAGGCGCATTGCTATCCCCCACCATGGGAAGACAACAGAGCGAAATGCTCGGCCCCATGATCGAGCGAGAGCTTGATCTGCTGACGCAGCAAGGTCTGTTGCCTGAACTCCCTCCTGCACTTATTGAAGCAGAAGGTGAATATGAGATTGAATACGACAGTCCGCTCTCACGGTCACAGCGATCAGAGGAAGCGGCAGGTTGGCTACGGACCCTAGAGGCAGCTATCGCGTATGCGAACACAACACAGGACATTTCAGTACTAGATCAGTTCGATATAGACGTAATTTACCCTGCCCTAGCGGAAATTAACGCGGTCCCAGCATCTTGGATGCGTGGGCAAGAAGCCGTGGATCAGATGCGTCAACAACGATCACAGCAGCAAGAGATGCAGCAGATGGTCGAAGCAGCCCCAGCCGCAGCCGGTGTTATGAAACAGTTGCAAGCTTAATGAGTAACGAAACAGAAGATTTCCTACGCAGTCGAGCACAGGCGTACACGAAGACCTTCAGTGGTATCCCTGCTGAAATAGTGCTTGAAGACCTTGCGAAGTTCTGCCGTGCGAACGAGAGCACGTTCCACAGTGACGCAAGGATAGAAGGGATCATGCAAGGACGCAGGGAAGTGTGGTTACGCATTTCGCAGCACATGAACTTGAGTCCAGAAGAACTGTTACAGATATATAATCCACAAGGAGAATAGCTATGCCTAAAGGAAACCCTGGCGGTTACGGTAAAGTTAAGAAAACAAGTCCTAGAAGCGTTAAGCGTCCAGCGACTAAACGTATGACAACTAGAAAGAAATAAGGAAGTACACATGGCTGAAGAAATTGGGTCCGTAGATGCGGGCAACCCAGGATCGGAAGTAACTGATGCAGTAGTTACCAGTTCCCCCCTGGATAGTTTTGAAGACACAGATTTACGCGATTACGCACAAGGTAAAGGCTTTGATAAAGCTGGGTTTGAAGGTGTAGTCAAAAGTTATAATTATCTAGAGAAAATGATGAGTGCAGACAAAGCAGGTCGCACCATTACACTATTGGGTGATGACTCTACACCAGAGCAGAAGGCAGAGTTCTTCGGTAAACTAGGTAGGCCAGACGCGGCTGATGGTTACACGTTCGAGCTTCCAGAAGGTGCGGACACAAGTCGGTTAGACGCACTGCGTACCACGGCACACGATCTTGGACTGTCGGATGCACAGTTCAACGGTTTAGCAACAGCCGACGCAGCGTTCATGGAGAACATGAGCGCAGAAAATGAGACGAACATTGGTATTGCCTCACAAGAAGCTGAGGCCACTTTGAAGAAAGAGTGGGGCGCAGCATACGAGAGTAAGGTTAAAGGCATAGACGCAGCAGCATCTTCGCTGAACATTGGTGAGGACCAACTCGACGGTCTTCACAAAGCTATGGGACCGGTAGGGGCAATGAAGTTCGTTGACAGCTTAGCTAGTCAACTACGTGACGACAGCATGGACTTAGGCACTTCTCAGTTGTCTGGCTTGAAGACACCGGACATGGCGAAGCAAGAGTTGGGTGAGTTGCAGATGAACAAAGAGTTTATGGATGCTTGGCTAGATCGCCAACATCCAGGTCATGGAGCAGCAGTAGCGAAGAAAGCAAACCTTGCTAAGATGATGGTGGGTATGACACCGTGAAACAAGCAAGGTTAGATGCTTTAAAGCTGGCTTCTGTTTATACATCTGACGCTGATGAGGCTATTATTATTGCCAGTGAATTTGCGTACTTTATTGAGAACGGGGACAGGGTTAACGTCCTGCGCCCTGTTCTTAATAAAGAAGCAGTTGTTAAAAAACAACGCATAAAAAAAGGATAGTTGAATATGGCTACCCCCAGTAAAGGAAAAGCAAGAGTAAAGGTTACGGCTAGTGGAAAACGTGTTTCTTACGGTCAAGCTGGAAAAGCTAAAGGCGGCGGTGCAAGGGTAAGGCCAGGAACGTCTAAAGGTGACGCTTATTGTGCAAGGTCGGCTGGCCAAATGCAAAAACATCCTAAAGCAGCAAAAAATCCTAATTCTCCATTACGGTTAAGCCGTAAACGATGGAAATGCGCTGGCACAAAATCAACGAGGGCTTAATGGCAAAACAAGGTCTATACGCAAACATTCACGAAAAACGAAAACGCATAGCTTCTGGTTCTAAAGAAAAGATGCGTAAGGCAGGAAGTAAAGGCGCACCAACTGCTAAAGCGTTTAAACAATCTGCAAAAACAGCAAAGAAGAAATAGTATGGCAAAAGACAAACCGCATTACTTACCAAGTGGAAAAGCCTACACTGGAGCTACCCATAAGAGTAGTGGGAAACTAATGTCAGGAGCAAAACACAGTAAGAATAGCAAGTTCCTTGTTCACACTAAACCAAAAAGAAAATAATTAGTAATTTTATTGCAAATAAACAAAATATATGTCATTGTTTGTACAGAGCGCACCATGGTGGTGTGGAACGGACAACGCTGATAACCTTCGGGCCAGCAAAAAAGTCTTAGTAGTGGCCCCGCGCAACGCGGATAAGCCTGTAGCTTCTTGTTATTAATCCAAGAAGGAAGGGCATATCCATGTCAAACGAAATCCTTGATTGGTCAGTAATCGACTATAAATCTACCGTTGAAGCATTGTTGCAACAACGTGGGTCTAAATTTCGTGATACTGTCATGGAAGACAGCTATCATGGTAAGTCGGGTGCTGCCGTCAACCAAATCGGTGCCGTAAACGCAGCTTTGCGTACTACGCGCCATGCAGATACTCCATTGATTGAAACTCCTCACGATAAGCGTTGGGTCTTCCCAAGCGATTATGAGTGGGCTGATTTGATTGATGATCAAGACAAACTTCGCGTTATCTCTGACCCCACCTCACCTTACGCCGTTAACGGCGCAATGGCTCTTGGCAGGGCTATGGATGACCTAATTATCGCTGCTGCTACCGGAACTTCCCTCACGGGCGAAGATGGTACAACTTCTACAGCTTTCCCTTCTGCTCAGACTGCCTCTACGACTGCTGGTGGTTTGACGGTAGCTAAGCTTCGTGAAGCCATGCAACTTCTGATCGCTGCCGAAGTTGATGTAGACAACGAACCTCTTTACTGTGCTATCGGCGCACAACAACACGATGATCTTCTAGGACAAACTCAAGCTATTAGTCTCGACTTTACTAATAAGCCTGTTCTTGTTGATGGTCGTATTCGGTCATTTATGGGCTTTAATTTTATTGATAGTCAGCGATTGGCTTTGTCTGGAACGGATCGGACAGTTATTACTTGGGCTAAATCCGGTCTTCACTTGGGTATTTGGAATGACATCAATGCCCGTATCACTGAGCGTGATGACAAATCTTATTCAACGCAGGTCTACGTCAAAGGCACCTTCGGGGCCACCCGTGTTGAAGAGAAAAAAGTCGTCGCAATCACTTGCTCGGAGGCTTAAATCATGGCTACTACATATAGTGTCCAAAAAACTAAGTGGAACCAAGATACGCCAACCACACGAATTAAGCCTAACGAACAGGCTGGTCGTGTGCGTGTTGCTTACGCATTAGCTGAAGCGGCATCTCTAGCTGTTGGTCCAATTGAAATGTTTAACCTTCCGAATGGTGCGCGTATCCTTTCTGGTGAGTTAATGCATGACGCTCTTGGCGGTTCTACTACAGCTTCTGTAGGTCACGCGGCTTATAAGAACGCTGATGGTACAGTTGTTGCTCTTGACGTTGATGAATACAAAGCTGCGGCTGCATCAACTGGAATTGCTACAGTTGATATTGCTGCTACATCAGCACTTGGTCGCAACAGTGTTGTCGATGCAGACTCTGATGGTATTCCCATCACGGTTGTAATTGCTGGCGCTGCGGCTACAGGAACCATTGAGTTGACAATGTTGTACGTTGTTGACTAATAGGTTGAGGGGGGCTTAGGCTCCCCTCAATTCCTCTTTTAGGAGTTTACTATGTCTTCTTCAGATGTAGACATCTGTAACTTAGCTCTACAACGGCTTGGCGCTAAGCCTATCAGCAGCCTGTCCCAGGACAGCACTGCGGCTAGAGCTTGCAACCGCGCATACGAACACTCACGCGACTCAGAACTCCGCGCTCATCCGTGGAGTTTCGCTCGTGCAAGAGCGTCTCTTGCTGCTGAGTCAACAGACCCTATCTTTGGGTTTGCTAAGCAGTATCCATTACCATCCGATTACCTCCGTATTCTTCCCAACGACGGGGTAAACGGTACTTCTACTCAGAACGACTTTCAGATCGAAGGTCGCAAGATTCTGACGGATGACTCTTCGCCTATCTCTCTTGTGTATCTCAGAAAGGTCACTGACACTAATGAGTTCGACGCCCTATTCGTTGAGCTTCTAGCTTCGCGTATTGCGGTTGAGATTGCAGAGAAGGTGACGCAGTCCAACACCAAGAAAGCTGATGCTCAACAGCAGTACAAAGAAGTTAAAGCGGAGGCACGTAAAGTTAACGCTTTCGAGCGCCCTGCTCAAGAACTCCCCACAGACCCTTGGATTGCATCGAGGCTATAGGTCATCGCAAAAGTTTCACCAATCCAGACAAATTTTAATGGGGGAGAAATTTCTCCCCTTCTTTTCGGTCGCCCTGATCTTGAAAAGTATCGCGCAGGGCTACAGACATGCTTGAACTTTGTCCCTCTTATTCAAGGCCCAATTGAACGGCGACCGGGTACAGTGCATATAGCTTCCACTGAGTCCCCAACTGAGGCGTCTAGGCTGGTCAGGTTTGAATTTAGCACCACCCAAGCTTATATTCTTGAGTTGGGTAATCTATACTTCCGTGTCTTCAAAGATAATGGTCAGGTCACCTCAAGTGGCTCCCCAGTAGAAGTGACCACAACATACGCAGAAGCTGACCTGTTTGAACTCAAGTTCACACAGAGCGCAGACACCCTCTACATCACGCACCCAAGTTACAAGCCTCGAAAGATCACGCGCACCAGCGACACAGCGTGGACAATCACCGACATTACGTTCGGCGATGGCCCTTTTCTTAACACAAATGCTACGGATACAACTCTAACCCTCTCAGGTGGCACGTACACCAAAGGCACCACGGGTGTTACAGTAACAGCGTCTGCGATCACAGGGATCAACAGCGATACAGGTTTCCAGACCACGGATATAGGTCGTCTGATTCGGTGGGAAGACCCTGCCGGTAACTGGACTTGGTACACGATCACGGCGCACACCAGCACCACAGTTGTAACGGTAACAATTACAGGCCCTACAGCATCCGCTGCCACAGGTACGGTTGACTGGCGTCTTGGCGTGTGGTCAGACACGACTGGCTACCCTGCTGCGGTTACCTTCCACCAAAACCGTTTGGTTTTCGGAGGGGGAGTTGAATTCCCACAACGTATTGATATGAGCCGTACAGGTGACTTTGAAAACTTCGCGCCTACTGAGCTTGATGGCACAGTGGTTGACGACAACGGCATCACTGACACCTTCTCTGCTGATGTGGTCAACGCTATCCGCTGGGTAGCTGATGATGAGAAGGGGTTGGTCACGGGCACGGTTGGTGGTGAGTGGATCACACGGCCCTCCGACACAGGTGGGGTACTCACGCCCTCTAACGTACAAAGTAAACGATCTTCTGGCTATGGTAGCGCGGACATCCAACCAGTCCGCGCCGGTCGTTCTATTATCTTTATTCAGAGAGCTAAGCGAAAAATTCGTGAAATCGCGTATGACTTTCAAATTGACGGCATTGAGGCAGACGACATGACCGTCATCTCTGAGGGCGTCACGCGCAGCGGTGTGGTTGAGGTGGCTTACCAAGCAGAACCTAATAGTGTGATATGGGCATGTCTTACTAATGGCACTTTGATTGGCGCGACCTACGACCGCAAGCAAAAAGTAGTTGGTTGGCACAGACATGTAGTCGGTGGGGTATCAGACGCTGCTGGAGCACAGGCTAAAGTAGAGAGCATCGCTGTCATCCCAAACACCACAGGCACAGCCGATGAACTCTACATGATTGTGCAACGATACGTGAACGGGGCTACGGTTCGTTCTGTTGAGTATATGAAACCTTATTGGGATGCCGAAACGGACCTTGAGGACGCTTTCTTTGTTGATAGTGGGTTGAGCTTAGACTCCCCCGTCACCGTAACAGGTATTACCTCCGCTGACCCCGCTGTCGTTACGACTGCGACACATGGTTTCTCTAACGGCAATAACGTCCGGTTCACTGAGGTCAAAGGTATGACTGATGTGAACACTATCAATTACCTTGTTGTAGATAAGACATTGACCACGTTTGAGATTGCCAGCACAACAAAAATCACGCCAAACATTACAGCAGTTACACAAGCTAACCCTGGAGTCGTCACGGCTACGGCGCATGGTTTAGCGGATGGTGATGAGATTGCGATCTTTGGTGTCGCGGGGATGACAGAGCTTAACGGTTTTCATTACACGATTGCCAATAAAACTGATAACACCTTCGAGCTTTCAGGCATCAACACCAGTGGTTTTACGGCTTTTGTATCTAGCGGTGACATCCACCCTATGATAGACTCTACGTCATTCACCGCTTATGTGTCTGATGGAGAAGTTCGTAAACAGGTGACGAGCGTTTCGGGCCTTTCTCATCTTGAAGGTGAAGTTGTCCAAGTCCTGACTGAGGGGTCCACGCACCCTAACCGTACAGTCGCTTCAGGTGCTATCACGCTTTCAAGCGGTTTTACCCATGTCCATGTTGGTTTAAGTTACGTCTCCGACGCTGAAACACTACGCCAAGAGGCAGGTGCTAGAGACGGCACAGCGCAAGGTAAACTGCAACGAATTACGAGAGTGATCCTTCGGTTCTTCCAAACATTGGGCGGTAAGGTTGGCCCTGACATAGCCAGCCTGGACACTATCGTCTTCCGTGAAGGTGGCGACGCTATGGATACAGCGACACCTTTGTTCACAGGGGATGTTGAGATTGAGTGGGATGCGGAGTATAGTACAGAGGCGTATGTATTTCTAAGACAGGAGCAACCTCTTCCTATGACCCTACAAGCAGTTATGCCGCAGTTGAACACACAGGATAGATAATGAGGATCGTGCCTTTTAAGGCAGAGCATGTTGATCAGATCAAGTTTCAAAATGCTCAGATTCAGTTGTCGGTTGAAGAGGTAAAGTTTCTAGAGAGTGAGGTGGCGTACACTGCTTTCGTTAACGGTAAGGCCGTCGCAGCCGCTGGGTTAATACATCAGTGGGAAGGTAGAGAGTTAGCGTGGGCGTTTGTTTCGGAGCTAGGCGCATCAAACTTTAGAACGCTGCACAGGTACATTAAGAAAGGTCTTAATGATAGGCCAGTTAAGAGAATTGAAATGACAGTTGATTGTAATTTTCCCCAAGCCCACAGATGGGCAAAAATGTTAGGCTTCAAGCTAGAAGCTGAGCGCATGGTCGCGTACTCACCAGATGGGCGCGACATGGCGCTCTATGCGAGGGTATTATGAGTGAAGTAGTAAAAGCTGGTGGTCAGGTTATGGGCGGTATCTCTGCTAAAAAAGCAGGGCAAGCTCAGAAAAAACTTGCAGAAAGTAATACTGCGGTTATTCGCGCCACAACTAAAGAGAACACGATCAGAGAACGTCGGGCGGGGAAGCGGAAGAAAGGTGCTGTGCGGAACTTAAATCTGTCCTCCACAGATGTTATAGAAGATTTAGCAGCGGAGTTAGAGTTAGCAGCTCTGACAAGTGAGTACGAAGGTGCCTTACAAGCTCAGGGTTTTGTTAACCAAGGTAGAATTGCTAAGAACAGAGGGGACGCGGCGTTTTACGGCTCCCTCGCCAGTGCTTCAGGAACCCTTCTGTCC
>TARA_R110000796_G_scaffold95459_3_pt1 | contig 18800 bp, 21 predicted proteins | sample TARA_R110000796 | Tara Oceans TARA_R110000796 (sample SAMEA4397815) | marine metagenome | biome: Polar Biome; feature: [SRF] surface water layer (ENVO:00010504); material: water (ENVO:00002006), including particulate matter (ENVO:01000060) such as... | depth 5 m
ATTCGCTTTGTGATCAACACCAACAAGGCGTTTACCGCAGGGGTAGGCCAAAGCCCTTGCCGCAGAGTGCCAGGTACAATCACTGCAGAGATTTACTACCCGAAGATAGCGAGCGGCGGTACCGGTGTAGGCATAAATCCTGCCTATGCCTGCTCACAGCTAGCCGACGAATTGGTTGAGCACTTCCAGTATTGGCAAAGCGGCAAGCTTTCCACGCAAGCAACGTCGAATGTCTACGTCGAGCCCGAAGATGATTGGTATCGGCGCAATGTCGTGACTGATTTCGATGCTGATTAACCCCGGAGTATTTATGCCAAACACTTCACGAATCGAATTACACGTTGATGCTGACGTTGATTTATCGCAGCGCCGCACCATTGCCGAGGCGCTGGATATTCTAGGCGTTGCGCTGGCCGGTCATCATCACCAATGGACGCCACAAGAGCGCGAAGCCTACGATGCAGCGGTTAAAGCCGTTACGGACGTTAAGCTAAGCGAAGGCACGATGCGCATTGATGACCATGGCGACCACTACCGCATCACGCCATTTCATCGTGGCGACCATGGGATTCTTGAGCATTATGCAAACTCTTGCGAGCACGTAGCGCTCAAGGGCACAGGCGGGGGTTCAGCCAGGCGGCAGCGCCCTCTTCAATCCATCCCTGCCAGCAATCACCCGGCCTCAGCCTGAAGATAGCCCGCCAATCGTTGCCGTCAAACAGATGGTCAATCTTGCCGTGCGCCTGATCTGGCGTGTCGTTCGTCTCTACCACATATGACGAATCACAAATCTTGCAGTGGCTTGGATAGATAGCCTTGATCTCACTAACGATGGGCGGACGCTTGGTTTCGGCTCTCAGGTCGTAAGTAATCAGCAATAGCGGCATTTGGTAGCTCCCCAGCTATGAATGTCGAACTGACATTAGCACCTAGCAGCCACCAAACAACCCTGACATCTATCCACGCTGTTCATAAGCTCAGTCCCAAGCACCACAAGCGCCCCGCCACTGAGCGGGGCTTTTTTATGCCCCGCACCAACCAACCGCCTTCGTGGCGGTTTTTTGTATCACCACCACGAGGTAATTACTGATGTCGGAAGCGAACAGAGTGAGAATTGGGTGGCGCCTTACAGGCAGCGCCGACCCATGGAACATTATTAATCGAACCGGTGACGCGCTAAATGCAGGCACCGAAACCGTGCGCTCGGATTCGATCCGCAGTGATCGTAAGCGCGGCGGGCAAAAGGTCGTAACGCTGACTGTTGGAGGCACAATCGATTTTGAAGTAACCGGAAATGACTACGATCAATTCCTTGCCGCTGCCATGTGTGACGCCTGGACGCCAGATACCCCTGCCGTTGGTACGGATCAGCTAGCCGTTGGCACCGCTGACACCACTATCGACATCATTAAGAGCTACTTGGACGAAGATCGCCACGTCTTGATGACCGAGTGCGAGGTGTCACAGCTACAGCTCACCATGGAAGCGGGCTCAAAGGTAACCGGACAGCTCACGTTCATGGGTGTCGATGCCGATGCCGAATATGACCCGTCCGGCGATACCTTCAACGAGCCCGGCACTGGCCTGTTTTTCGACTCAAGCAACAACCTATCCAGCATCATGATTGACGGTGCGCCGGTTGCCGGAATGATTATTACCGGTATGTCGTTGACAATTAACAACAATCACCAGAGCGGCCAAGGCGTCGGCAACCTCACGCAATACCACGACAAAGGTAGCGCTGACATTACCGGCAGCAAGACCATCCGCATGTCCGCCGCTGCTTTCGACCTTTGGAAGCAAACGCTCACCAATACGCCGATCTCGTCCAGCTTCACGATGGGCGATGCAGATACCAGCTACACGTTCAAGATTGGCGAGGAATACCTCAGCGGCGACCTTCCTAGCGGCGCGCTCGACTCAATCCTTAGCCTGGAGCTGAACACGGTAGTGGCAACCGACTCGACCAATGAAATGCTCCTGATCGAGCGAACCGTCACGCCTTAACACTTTAGCGGCTCTTGCTGTTTATCCGTGGCTTGAGTCGCTTCTATTCGCAGCACCAACGGATTATCACTTTCAACGGATTATTGAGGTTATGCTCATGTCAAATTTAGACCTGAACGCTTATGACGCAGATAAATTTACTGATGGCGTATGGTTTACCGTACAAGGCGATAGCCGCCTAAGAATCGCGTATGCAGGGAACACTGTTTACAAGAAAGCTCGCCGCCGATTAGAAAAAGAGTTTCGACGCGAGCACGGCAATAGCCTGACGCCTGACCAAGAGATATCGCTGAATGCCCAGTCTATCGCGGAAGGCATTCTGAAGGATTGGGAAAATATCAATCTCGATGGTAAAGACTGCCCTTACTCGGTTCAGAAGGCCGCCTACGGCCTGAAGAACAATCCTAAGCTACTTGGCTTTGTTCTAGATCGAGCAAATGATCTTGAGGCTTGGGAGCGCGAGGATATTGAGGATCAGGCGGAAAAGCCGTCCGCTTCCTTAGATGGCGTCGCGAGTGGAAGCAAAAAAGCCTCGAAGACGCCTACAGCGAATACGAGCGAGTAAGCCAGGCGCTAGGCATAGAAGAAGATCCGCCTTACCTAGATGAACGCACTCAGTTTTGGATGGGCGCGTTCAACATGGCGTCACGCGAGCGGCCAACAGCCATGGGGGGCATGCCTCCCCTACCACCCCTTAAGGTGCTAGCTCTAGCTGACCGGCTGCAATGGCCTTGCGAAGACCAAGAGTGCCTAGCAGTAATTAGCGCTCTCGACGACACCTACCGCGAGCTACACGAATCAAAACAGCAAAACCAAGCCGCCTGAGGGCGGCCAGGAGGATTTATGCAGGATCAAGAGAATGGCGAGCCAGTGAATGACGACATCTGCGTAGGCAGCATTTACCCACCAAGAGAGGCAAGCGAGCAAGCGTCAATGACGGATAGGATGCTGCTTGAGTCTATTGATCGCAGCCTGAAGGAGCTGGTTTCAATCAACCGAAATCAATCTGTCGTTATGGAAAGAAATTCAAGATTAAAACGGGCGATGATATAGGTGGCGTTGCGCAGCGCGGCGCGAATAAATTCACAGGGCGAAACGAAAAGCCTCCTTCAGAGAGGAGGCTAGACTCAGCACAGAGGTGGGCTTATTACCGCCTAGGTTACTTACTGGCTACACTGGGCGGACCTTTGTGTAGTCTCGGAGTCCGGATGCTTTCGCATTGCCGGGGACATAATGTACCCACATACATTATAGGCGCCTAGCGCACAGACAGAAACTACCTTGAAAGTAAGGCTGCTTGCAATTATGCTGCCCATCGCTCAAGAATGAGTGATAGGTCAATTAGACCTCTGGGAGGTGCATGATGTTCAGCGAAGCAAAAGTGGCGCAGATGGCGGCGTTCTTCCTCGATAAAAACGAGGGGCGCATGCCTTATCTGAAGCTCATGAAGCTCCTGTACCTCGCCGACCGTGAGTGTCTGGACCGGCATGGGTACACAATCTCTGACGATCGCATGGTTTCCATGCCGCACGGTCCAGTGCTTTCTCGCACTTACGACCTGATGAAGGGTACGAGTCAGGGCGAATGGGATAAGTGGGTAGCCGACGAGGCTAACTACGAGGTCTCTCTCCGAAAGCCGGTTGACCATGAAGATGAATACTTCTTCCTTGAGCTAAGTGTCGCCGACATGGAGATCATGGATGATGTGTATAAGCAATTCGGCCACATGCCGAGGTTTGATCTCAGAGACTATACTCACGATCACTGCCAAGAATGGAAAGATCCTCATGGCGGCTCGCGCCCTATAACCCCCTACGAGATATTCAAGGCTCTAGGAAGGAGTGATGATGAGGCGAGGGCGTCTGCTGGTCAGTTGCATGCACAGAGGCAGCTAAGTCAAAAGATGGCCGATTACCTCTGATGGTTCGGGCGTTCTTTCAACAAGGCACCTTGATGATGCACGTTGGCGACCGTGATCATTTGCACCTCGTGATGAACGACCCGGTATATTGCCCAATTCTTGGAATCCAAGGCGTTTTGATGGTAGCTATATCCTCCGTGCGCACTGGATCGTATGTTGATGCAGCCTGCCTGCTTGATGTAGGCGATCACCCTTTTATTCAGCACCAAAGCTTCGTCTATTACCGCGATTCCAACGTATTTAATGCCGATCGGCTGCAAGTGGGGGTCGAGGCTGGCAATTTGCGCCCTCGCGAGACGCTTAGCCTAGAGGTTTTTAGAAGGGTTCGAGAAGGGTTCTACGCTGATCCCCTACGGCACAATAGTAAAGTGAGCCGGTTTATCAGGCAGCGCCTTGAGCCTGACTTCAAGCACATCTAGCTTAGCTCTCCCCTACCCCTTAGACTCAATCCGCGCTAAGCTCCCTTTGATAATAAATGGGGAGCGGGAATGTCTGAACAAGCAAATGTAGTGCGGGGAGTGAATGACCTCCTGGCTCTAATAGAAGCGCCGGAAGGCTTTGATCCAGAGTCAATAAGGTTTGAAGGCTGGCCTGTCGTTGATATTAAGATATACGGTGACAAGTATCATGGCGATCTAACGCCAGAAATGGCCAAGGCGCTTTACGAGCTATCACAGTCATTAAAGCGCGCCTACGCTGTCTACAAGTACGGCTCACCGAACCTTAATGCCTTCAAGGCTCAGGATCATGAGCTGTTTTCAGGGCTAACCTTCACAGTAGGCGAGGGATGCACCGGCATCGGCGCTAAAATATCCGAGGCATTCCAAAGCATAAGCCTTGATATCATCAAGGAGGCTGTTAAGAACATGGATTCCAAAGATATAGCCCGCGTATTGATAGTGCTGGGCGTGTTTACTGTAGGCACCTTTGCTGCCTACAAAGGCTATGGCCTTCACACAGAAGCCAAAATGGAGCAGGCGCGCCTAGATGCCCAGAAAGAAACGCAGCAAATTACCGCTGATGCCAATACCAACCTACTTCAAGAGAATCGAGAGCTAGTCAAAACTATCCTATTAGAGATGCCGGAAGAGACAAGGCATAGCGTTGTAGGTTATGGCGAGCAAGTGAACGAAGGGTACCGTCAGGTGGTTCGCTCTGCGTCGGATGCGGATCGCATTGAGTTTGGTGGCAATCATCTAGGCCGCGAAGAGATTGACGACATCGCTACCAAGAACGCCATCACAACGGAGACGCTGCCAGTAACCGATGAGCCAGCAATAATCGAAGGTATAACAAAGAACATTGCCAAAGGCACGATAAGCGTTCGAGTAGCAACTGATCGCTTCCCTGGACGATCCATTACGCTCCAGTTCTTTATGGGCGGCCTGGCCACGGACGCCGATCAGAGGCTCTACCAAGCTTTAGAACATAGCATGTCTAAACGAGCCGTTATCACTTATACGGCGACTATCAATGCCGAGACAGGCGACTTTGACAGAGGCACGCTTACTCATGTCGGTGATCTGGTTAGCTACCGTGTCGCACCGCGCACGCAGTCTGATGACGGATTGGATGTAGCGTCCAGCGAATAACAAGGGGGATGAAAACCCCGCCGAAGCGGGGGTTGTTGATACTACGAAACTTTCGTAGTTAGGGATGGGATGAAACGTCCCACCCCACGGCACTACCCTAATCATAGGCGATAACAGCAAGAAAAATAACTGATTACTTAATCAGTATTTGGTAGTCTAGACGTGAAAAACCCGGCTTTGGGGGCCGGGCTTTCAGGTCTAAATAACTACTGAGCGAGTACAGTTTATGCCAATCGTTAAACCTGAGTCAAAAGATATGCTCAAGGCTGGTCGAACGTACGACATTATCCCGAGAGACATTCATTCGCTAGGGCTTTCATGCGAAGCGCTTAGCATCTGGCTTTACCTTCAAAGCAAGCCACGCGACTGGATACCGCGCGAAAAGGATATTCTCACGCACTTCTCTGGCCTTGGGCGCAAGCGCTACCAGCGAGCCGTTAAGGAGCTTAAAGAGACGGGCATGTGGCAGGTTGAGCAGCGCAGGGAAAGCGGCAAAATTGTAGAGAACGTCGTGACAATCACGCATAAATACCGGCAGGGTCGAAACCTGCCTGTCGGTGAATCTGCCTGTCGGGAAACCGACCCGCATAGAGATACCAAGATTGTTACAGATACAGAGAAGGCTACAGAAACAGAGAAACCTCATAACACTCTTCTAGACGAAGAGTGCGAATATTATTTCTATCGACTTCAAAAAGCCTGCAAGCGATACCCCAACTACCGCCCTGCCAAGGGAATATCACCTGACGCCCAGAGTGCGCTCACAACGCTTAGTATTGGTGACTATGGTGAACCGGAAGTGGTGTATGCCTATCTCGCCCTGCTGGCCTCCATACGCGAGACTGAGGGCAGTTTTGGCCCTGAGTACGCCCTATGGGGTGGCAGCGAGAAGCTATTCGAGAAAATGGACTACCTGCTGGCTGCCGAGTACGTGCCGGAAAACCTGGAAACAGAGGAAGACTTCCAGGCGCTGGTGGAAATTGTCGAAATGGAAACGGGCCGCATGTGGACGAGCATGGCGTCATGATGATCGGCGTTTTGCGAGTATCTTTAAGCTACTCGCAAGACAGAGATGTGCGGAAAAGTCCGCGCATTAAAAAACCCCGCCGAAGCGGGGCTTAAAGTAGAGGTTAATGGGTAGGAATAAGCCCGTAATTTAAGCCAAGCCGCTCACGGGAGCGCTCCATAAGCTGCCCTTTGGCTTTTGCGATGCGGCGAGCGAAGGATGCCGCCATTTGGATGTTCTCGTGAAGATTGCCGCCTATTGGCGCATGGAGAATGCTAAGCGCTTCTTCGATGTGACTTTCACGCCACTTCTTCTCAATGATGTGGGCGTGACATAGCAGGATGTAGATGTCGCTCATATCGTCGTCGCCGAAGACGCTCTCTTGGCTGTTATCCGGCAGTGATGCTTGCGGGCTACAAAGCTCCCCCTCCAGAACCTTGCGAGCAAAGGTAATACCTGTCTCGATTTGCTCATGGGTAGCGTCTTGGATGCTTTCAAGGCCCAGATAGCCGTTGATCTCACGCCATGCGCTACTGTAGTCGGATGGGTGGCCGCGACGGGTGCGGGCATCAACGATAGTGTTGACCAGTTGCTTCAGCGGTGCGCGGTCTTGAGTGGTGGTTTTGCCGATTCGCTTGGCTTCAAGGGTATGTCCGTCATGGACATACCCTTTGCCAAAGTAGTTGTCTTCGAGAGCCTCAAAGACGTCCCAAGCCGCATCGGTTTCAAGCATCTTGGCATGCCGTGCTGCGCCGCGCTCTGTGTATAGCAGCAGGTGGCTGACCATCTTGCTAACCAACCCTCTTAAAGATGGTTGCTTCTTTAACTCCTTGAGTTCATTGCCAGTTACCTTGAAATAATGCTTACCTTCTTCAAATCGGGCTTCGTTACGCTTGTAATTATTCTGGATGTATTTCGCTTCTGTGCCATACAGAGCTGCAAGCACAGATGTAGTAACAACAGGCTTTCCTCGGTAAGAAAGCTCTGGAACGTTGTCAGGTGCAATATTAGTGATAGAATTAGTCATGTCTGCTTTCCTTTGATCGGGTAGGTCTGACTTTGAGGCCTCGGGTGTTACAGCACCTGGGGCTTCTTTCGTTTCAAGCTGGTTTTTGCTGGTCATTGGCTCTCGCTTCCTTTACTAACTGCCTAAGAACGCCGTTCATGCTTCTACAGTCACGAGCGCCCTTCTCTTTAAGCCATTCCATATCATCGCTATCAGTACGGAATGGAAATGGGTTTGTTTGCTTGCGTTTCATAATGACCTCCTCGACGTTGACAATCTTAATGTAGATTCTAAATGAGTCAGAGTCAAACAGATTCTTTGAATCTTTTAGATGCGCAGGACAAAATGTCCTACATGTCTTCAGAGAAATAGGCCATGAGCGATAAACAGCAGAAAGCGCCTTACCCACTGCGCATGCCTGACGAAATGAGGGAGCATTTGCAGGATGCCGCCCACGCCAATCGTCGAAGCCTTAACGCTGAAATAGTCGAGCGCCTTGAGAAAAGCATTAATGAAGAGGTTTTGTTCAGCGCAGAACAAGGCGGAGCGCATGGGGAGATAAGCGCTGAAGAACTCCGAAGGGTTCGAGAAATTATGATGGAAGCTTTTGATAACCTAACGACGAGCGTCAAAGAGAAGGCGCCCAAGAATAGGTAGCTAAACTAGCGCGGCCCTTCCCTTGCCGCTAAGATTTGTTAGAGCGCTCATTAAGGTGCTTAACAAAAAAGCTCAAGGGGAAGGAAATGGATGACATAAATCGCCATGTGGCGGAAGCCATGGCAGAAAGGTTCAGCGTTACTACGGGCGAGTACATGGATGCCATGGGCATCCTTCCAAAAGTTAACGGCACGCCTATTTATGAGTACGCAAAAAGCCATAAGAATGACTTGGATATGATGCTTGAGTGCTGTCGGGCGATTGAGAATGTCTACTGGTCGTATGGCAGTATGAAGATGTCGCCCGAGCCAGGATACTTCGAGCGCGCAGCCATCCTATCCGGCAAGGCCAGGGATTATTCTGGCGAAGTGGCTATCTGTGAGCGCTGGATAGATATGGCCGAAGACTTTAAAAAATGGCTTAAAACCAAGCCAAAAGGCGTGATGGCGGACGTTACCAAGGGGCCGGTATCAAAGCGTATATATGCGCGGCTGCCAAAGGCTCAGGCAAAGCTATAAATCAGGGGTGAAGGATGAAGCTATTAGCAGTCGCGGCGCTGGCGTTGGTGCTGGCGGGGTGTGGGGGAAGTGAGGAAAAGGCAGCGACTCTTGATAGCGTGGGCCTCAAGAGAGAGCTAATGACCTGGGAGGCCGTTAAGGATGTAGCTATATCGGAGAACGGCACAAGCATTTGGGTGGGCGTTATAGATAATGGAAACCAGAGGCGTGGCTATGCGATGTCAGTGTGCGAAGCAGTTAGAGAATTTAACGCTGCTGAAGGAGACTTTCACGTCATCAGAATAATTGACGTTGTTCAGGCTGCGCGAAATGACGAAACAGTTGAGCTAGGAAAGTACAACTGTAAGACGTAAGACCTGATTAGAGTCACTGACCCGCTCACTGAAGCGGGTTTTCTTATTTCAGCCCTGGCATTCGCCGGGGCTTTTTTGTGCCCGGAGATTGCTAATGTCCTCTTCTCGGCTAGAGCTTGTTATTGATTCACGTCAGGCCCAGCGCGAACTAAACCAGCTTGAAGGTAGGCTTCATGGTGTTGATCGTGCGGGCAATCGCGCTGACAGGTCTATGCAGGGGCTTTCCGGCAGTATAAGCAGTGTGAGAACTGTCGCTATGGCGGCAGGTGGCGTGTTTGCAGCCATGGGCATCAGCTCATTCAGTCGCGACGTATTTGATGCAGTGGCGAGCTCAGAAAAGTTACGAGCATCACTAAAAACGGTAACCGGCTCCGTTGAGGCAGCATCTAGCGCATGGGATGAGCTTTTAGTTTTCGCAAGCGAGACGCCTTTCACCCTTGATCAATCTGTTAAGGGCTTTATAAGGATGAAAGCCTTGGGCTTAGATCCGACCACCGAGTCGCTACGCTCATTCGGCAACACTGCGTCTGCAATGGGTGAAGACCTAATGAGTATGGTGGAGGCGGTTGCAGATGCCACGACTGGAGAGTTTGAGCGCTTAAAGGCTTTTGGTATTACTGCCAGCAAAGAAGGCGAACAGATAACGTTTACTTTTCAAGGTGTAGAAACAACTGTTCGTAATACGGCGTCAGCTATTAACGACTACCTAGAGCGCATTGGCAATAATGAGTTCGGCGGCGCAATGGCCGAACAAATGGAAACTCTCGGCGGTGAAGCAACCAACTTAGAAGATAAGATTTACAAGTTATATCTTGCAATTGGAGACGCGGGGGCCACTGACCTATTTAACGCCGCGCTCGATGGTTCGGCTGAAGCGGTCGATTTCCTAACAAATAACGTCGAAAACCTAGCAAGAGGTGTTGATCTACTAAGCGATGCCGCCATCATTGCCGCAGGTCTTTACACAGGTCGATTTGTTGCTGGCATGGCGGCGGGCACGCTATCTCTCGCCAATAAAACCAAAGCCAGTATTGCCGATGCGCGAGCTACAGCAACTGCTACAGCGGCAGAGATCGCCTTTCTTAAATCCGTGCAAGGGTCGCTTTCCGCCCAACTAGCCAGCTCACGCTCTGCCGTGCAGCGAGCGTCTTTGCGCAAGCAGCTTGCGGCCAATACCGTAGCCCTTACAGCAGCTAATAACACCTACACGGCTTCACTTGGACGAAGCACTGTAGCAGCCAGAGCCATGGGCGCGGCATCACGTGGCGCTGCCGGTGCCATGGCTTTAATGGGCGGCCCGCTCGGCCTGCTGGTAGGCGCTGCCGGTCTACTTTACGTATTCCGCGATGAGCTAAACCTAACCGGCCAGCGCGCAGGGTTAACCGAGGATCAAATACGCGACCTACGCGACGAAATGCAGGATATGTCGCAGGATGATCTAAGCGACTCCCTCTCAACGCTTAATTCAGCGCTGGATACCGCGACTCTCAAGGCTGCAACGGCGCGTGAGGAGTTGGCCAGCCTTCGCGCTGACCTTGGGCGCGGTGAAGGGGGATTGGCCGCCTTTAGAGAGGTCGATGCTCGTCATGAATTAGCAGCGGCAAGCAATGCAGTTGCGGATGCTGAGCAGCGCATCGCTGAACTGAACGACAGGATCAATGTGGCACGTGGCGAAACGGCTAGCCGCATTGAGGAAAACGCCAATGCCTATGTTGTGTACGCGGATAGGATCGATGAAGCAGGTGAAGCCACAAGGCTAGCTGACGAGTTCACAAAGACGCTGTCCGCCTCAACTGAGGATGCAGCCGACAAAACCTACACCCTCGCCGACGCCTACGGCTCCCTCCTCGACCGCATCACGCCGAACAGGCGCGAGGCCCGGCAGTACGCCCAAGACTTGGGCGTTCTCAATCTAGCCCTCGCCTCTGGCCGCATGAACACCCAGCAGTACATGCAGGCCATGGGGATGCTGCAGGAGTCGTTTCAGGATGCACAGCGGGATACAACCGATATTGCGGAAGTTACCGACGTTGCGGCTGACGAAATGGCCCGCGCCTGGGAAGAAGCCAGTAATCGCATTGATCAAACGTTCAGCGACGCCTTTGCCGGAGCCTTTGATTCGTTCGATTCCTTCGCTGATCAGTTGCTAGATGGCTTTAAGCGCCTACTAGCCGAGCTAGCCTATCAAGCCACGCTCAAGCCTATCGTTGTCGGCTTCACTGGCGACATGCAGGGCATGCTGAGTGGCGGCGGTGGTGGCTTTGGCAGCACTATTAGTGCGGCGCGCGGGCTAATGAGCGGCGGTTCAACTGCTGTCCAGGCTGGTGGCCTCTACGGGAACATCGCCACTAACACAGCGGTATCTAGCGGCGGGCTGTATGCCAATGCGGCTACTGGCTCGGCTATCGGTACGGGCGCAGCTAGCGGCGGATTCCTCTCCAGCGCCGCATCAATGGCTGGACCAATCGCCGCGATGTACGCCGCGGCGGAAATGGGCAACAAGCTGTTTGAATCGCTAGGTGCCTACGACGCCCTGGGCATTGAAACCGGTGGCCGTAGCTCTCAGTTCCTAGGTCAGATTGCGCCCATTGGCGGGACGATTATCGGGTCGGCACTGGATGCGCTGGGAATTGGCGGCAGCCCCACGAAGTTCAGCGGCCGCTTCGGCACACGCGACAGCGCAACCCCCGGCACCTTTGAGCACCAAGACAGCACTAGCGAGCAGTTCTACCAACAGTCGGCTTTCGGCGCCGTGGGTTTCATGGATGACGGCACCAAGCGACTGCAGCGCGCAGGCATGGGCGACAACAAAGAGTGGGCCGAGCAGTTAGCGACTAGCACGGCGCAAATGGATAACCTTGTTGCCTCGCTTGCCCAGGGCGCGCCAGAGCTGGACGCAATGCGCAGCGCTGTTCAGGGGCTGGAAATTAGCAGCCGCAACGCAGGCGAGATTATCGAGTTCGCCCTTGATGAGCGCCCCCGCGCAGCTATAGCCGCCATGACAGGCCACTTCGGCGAGTTCGTGCAGTCGCTAGAAGGCGGCATTGAAAGCGTTGTGCAGCAAGCCCAAGTCGCCCAGCAGGCGCATAGCGTGCTGGCCAGTGGCATGGAACGCCTCAACCTGCAGTTCGACGCGAGCAGCGCTGGTGCGTATGACGCGGCAAGCAACATCGCGGGCTATGCGGGCGGAGTTGAAAACCTAGCCAGCCTGCAATCCGGCTATTACGACGCATTCTTTAGCGAGGCCGAGCGTGCCGCAAATCTGCAAGACGACCTGACCGCATCACTATCTCAGCTTGGTTTAGAACTGCCAGAGACCCGAGAAGGCTTCCGCTCGCTAGTAGAGGCGCAAAACCTCAATACCGAGGCCGGCGCGCAGAACTACGCAACGCTGCTGCAGCTTGCAGGCGGTTTTGATCAGTTGCGCACGATGATGGGCAATGCCGAGACTGCAACAGAGGGCGCCACCGAAGCGGTCGCGGACTACAGCGATGCTATCCGGGCAAGAGAAGGCCTTGAGCGCGATCTACTGCAAGCCCAGGGCGACACGCAAGCGCTGCGTCAGCTTGAGTTAGACGGCCTGAATGAGCTAGCCGGTGCTGAAAAATATGGCCTGGTGTCACTTCAAAAGCGGATCTGGGCGATTGAAGACGAGCGCGCCGCGACAGAGCAGGCCGTCCAGGCGCAGCAGCAGCTAATGAATGGTGTCCAGTCTGCGTATCAAGCTGTCGAGCGGGCAGTTGATGCCGAACGTCAGATTCTGGAAAACGCCTACAACGACACCACGGCTAGCATTGAACGCAACATGCAAACCGTGCAAGACGCGATGAGCACGACCGAGCGGGCTGCGAGCGGCCTGCAATCTACGCTTGATCAAATGATGGGTGCGTCTGCAAGCGGGCAGCAGGCGCAGTTTGAGACGGCTAGCGACTACCTGCGCAGCGTGCTGTCGGGCGGCGGGCTTGGTGATCCTGACGAGCTTGATCGCGCATTATCCGCTGTCGCCAATCCGTCACAAGACACGTACGAAACCCTGCAAGACTACCAGCGCGACTTCCTGTCAACTGCAAACGTTGTCGATCAGTTACGTGATCGTGCCGACGAACAGTTAACGACAGAGGAGCGCAGCCTGCGGGCGCTTGAGCGTCAGCTTACCCAGGCCGATTTGCAGTTTGATCGCGAAATGTCAGCACTGGACGCAACGCTTGAAACCCAGCGCGAGCAGCTTGAGGCGCAGTTCGGGGCGCAAGAGTGGTTGTCTACTGTCAACGACTCTGTTCTCAGCATTGCCGATGCGATTGCTGCGCTTGAGCTTGAGCAGGCGAAAGCAATAGCGGGAGGCGCTGGCGGCTCTGGTGGTGGCTCTAGCGGTAGCTCCAGCGAAATTGATGCTATCTATCAGTCGTCGCTCGGCAAGCCAGCCGATGCCGAGGGTAAGGCGTATTGGGAGTCAACTGGACTGACCGGGCAAGAGCTAAAGGACGCCATCGAGTACAGCGCCTGGGCGCAAACCGGCAGCGTTCAGCAGTTTGCTGACGGCGGCATTGCTAACGGCCCCATGTCTGGCTATCCGGTCACCATGCACGGCACCGAGGCGGTTATTCCACTTAAGGGTGGCAGCATCCCGCTTAATGTCCCCGGCATCCAAGCTCTAATTCGCGAGGTTTCGCAGCTACGCAGCGAACTAGCCGCATCCCAGCGGGCCATTGCAGAAAACACCCGCAAATCTGCTCGCGTGCTTGAACGCGAAGAGCTAGAGCGCCGCCAAGAGGAGGTAGTTTAATGAAGATCATTCGGCCTACGCCGGTCACGGAGGGCCGGTTAACCGCCTCTGACGTGCCTATTGATGACTACCCGGCATGGGCGGCTGGTGAATATAGCGCAGGCGATAGCGTTGTTGTGGGCATTGAGGCGTTTGAGGCGCTAGAAACGACCAGCGATGAACCAGTAGCGGGGGCAAGCAAGACACCCCCTTCTTGGCTCAGGCTGGGCTACGTCAATAAATGGCGCATGTTCCGCGATGGGCGCGACTCAAAGACCCGTCAGGATGGCGGCGTTGCCACCACTGTCACGCCGGGGCAAGTCGTTAATGGCTTGGCGCTACTAGGCCTAGAGGGCTTAAGTGTCACGGTGACGATGACTGACCCCGTTGAGGGCATTGTCTACCAGCGCACCGATCAGATCACTGATATTAGCGTGAACAACTGGTACGACTGGTACTTCCTACCCTACGGCTTTCGCGAAGACTTCGTTTTTACCGACATGCCGCCCTACTCCGGCGCTGAAGTAAGCGTCGTGGTTAACACTTCAAACCCAGCTGACACGTCAGCCGTAGGCCGCTACGTCATCGGCATGGTGCGTGGCATGGGCCTAACGCTCTACGGTACGAGCGTTCGCACGCAGGACTTCTCGGTGCGCGAGCGCGACGGCTTCGGCAATCTCACGATTGTTCGACGCCGCAAAATCCGGCTTGTTGATTACCGCGTTGACGTTGAAACACCGCTTGTCGACTCGGTGAAGCGCGAGCTTGATCAAATCGCTAATGAAGAAACGGTCTTTATCGGCGCTGATCATCTGGGCTCAACGATTATCTTCGGCTTTTACCGCGACTTCGACATCACTATCTCTAACTACGCGCTTAGCGCCGCCACACTTGAAGTAGAGGGCTACTAATGGCTTACCCCCCGATACAAGAGCTACCGCCTGCACCCCAGCGAGGCGACACCGACTTTAGCGAGAAGGCTAATGCGCACGTTGCCGCCTTAACGCCGTGGACGCAGGACGTCAACGCCGCCGGGGCGTTTATTGAGCAGTGCGTCACCGCAGCAGCGGAATCGAGAGATGGTGCCGCAGAGAGTGCAGATCAAGCCGCTGATTCGGCCACCGCTGCAGAGCAGTCCCGATCAGCAGCGGCGTCATTCGCCAATTTCAAAGGGCGCTGGGCAGATTTAGAAGGCGCACTTTTACAGCCCGCCTCAGTGCTTGAAGACGGCAAGATCTGGACATTGCTCACGGATCTAGCAGACGTAACGCTCAGCCAGCCGGGCGTTAGTGATGACTGGGCTACCGAGTTGGTGTTGCAGGGCGATGCCGCAGGGCCGATCAATATGGCGGGCTATGCGCTCAATGTCGATGCAGTTAAATACAACACGGTAAACAAAGGTGCTGTAAGTGCCGGAACCGTAAGCTTTGACGTGGAGGCCGCGACTAAGCAGAAGCTAACGGTAGGCGGTGCTATTACGATTGAGCTGACGAACAAACCCGCGAACGATTGGGAGCTAGAAATTGATTTAACAAATGGCGGTGCGTTTGCGATCACATTCCCGACTGTGAATTGGCTAATAGGAGACGGGACGACTAGCACGATATTTGCAGACATGGGCGTCACCCTAAACCCATCGGGCGCTAACACGCTGCTGTTATGGGGAACAGGCACAGGCGACGTTTACGGGAGGGCTGGATAATGCGGATACCTAAGAAGGCGCTGCTGTTAGCAGCAACACAACGCGGCGAACCGGAAGCGGAAGCCATCGACTTCGACGGCACGAATGACTATTTGAGCCGGTCTACGGACTTGGTGGGGAATACGGATAGCAAGACGTTTACGTTTAGTGCTTGGGTTTATCGGTTTTCTGGAAATGTAGATGTATTTAATAATGGTTCGCTTAAATTTCAGGTCACTACTTTTTCGGACGGAAGATTTTCAATACAGGCGAAAAATACTGCCGATACGGTAGTATTGAATTACACAGCCCCAGCTGGAAGCGTGCTTGGTTTAACTTGGTATCATATTGTGTTGAGTGTTGATTTGTCGGTGTCGGGCAACCGCGCTTTTTATATCAACGATATTGAGATGACCAGATCTCCGTCCACCTATGCAAATGACAACATTGACTTTACGGACATAGGAGGTTTTGCGGTGGCAGGAAGAATGTCAGGGACCTCCCTTTTTCCAGGCCGCCTATCCCACGTCTACCTCGACTACACATACCGCGACCTCTCAATCGAAGCCAACCGCCGCCTATTCATCACAGCAGACGGCAAGCCTGCTGATGGCCAAGCCGACTTGTCGCCTATCCTCTACCTCCCCCTAGACGACTTTGAGGCCCCTGGCGTTAATCTCGGCACAGGTGGCGACTTCACGCTTAACGGTGTAGTGGGTCGGTCGGGTCGTGGTCCGAACCAGTGGAATTGCGTGGCGAGTACGTTTGATGGAGGTACAAGTGATCAGCATCTAAGTCGTTCAGTAGTGGCCAATGATTCATTTGTATTTACTTTTTCTGCGATTACAAAAGTGGTCGAAGACCGCGCTTATAAGCTTTATAGGATGGTCGCTGGTTCTTATTACATCGAGGTCAATGTTGGTTATGACGCGGCCTCGTCCTACCAGTTGGAAGCTGTTGTCTATTGTGCGGGATTTACCTGGATTGTAAGAACCGAACATTTCATTAAAGTCGGCATGACAATTGCCGTAGCGTTGTCGGCAGATATGAGGGATGCGTCTAAATCTTCGCTTCTTATCAACAATGTTGCCGTTCCACTGACCAATGTTTTTGACGCACCCAACGCAACCATTCCGTTCTCCACATTTACCACCACTGAAGTGGGGAAAAGGTCATCAACGAGCCTTAATGTCTACGAGATAGGTGAAGTTTACTTTGACACCACCTACACCGACCTTGCTAGTGACAACCCCTTCTGGGATACCGACGCAGGCAGACCCAAACCTGTCCTGCAAGTGCTGGAAGAAACGGGCAATACGCCCTTGATTGCCATGCCCATTCGTGCGGATGATGCAGGGCGCAACTACGGCACGGGTGGTGATTTTACGGTGAACTCAGGGCCGTTTGTCGGGGCGCGTGGGGCGAGTGAGTTCTGGGCGCGGAGTGTTGTGGTCGATGCCAGCAATTACCTGTCACACACGGGTATCACATGCGCGAGTCTCGTTAAGTGGCTATCCACTGATGGCGGTTCAACTTGGTCTGTAAGCTATCTGAACAATGTCACCGTCACCAATATCGGTAATGGCACGGACAACGGTGTAGTTGCCCACTACTTCGGCACAAGTGAGATAATCGACTGGAACCAAGAAGCCAACACCCTGCGATTTACCGATGCGTTCGGTTGCCCGACAGAACCAGAAGTAGATGCAAATACGCTGCTTTATCTGCCCTTCGATGATCCTAACGACTTGGGCAAAAACTTGGGCACAGGCGGAGACTTCACTGTTAACGGCACCGTGACCCCTAGTGCAGACGTAGACCCTAATTAAGGAGCGACCATGCGACTGATTAAACTGAACGACCAAGGCGGTATCGCCCGCTACCCGTACACGCTACGGATGCTCAAGAAGGACAATCCGCTCGTAAGCCTTCCAAAAAATCCTAGCGATGAAACGCTTGCATCGTTAAATGTAGCGAAGTTACAGACAGTGCCTCGTCCCACTGGCGACGTAGTAACCGAGGGTGCGCCAGAACAGCAGGCAGATGGCACTTGGCGGCAGACGTGGGACGTTCGCAGCTATAACGCTGAGGAAGAAGCCGCGCAGCTTAAACGGGCGAAAGAGAACGCACAGCGCCGCATCAACGACGGCTATACAGTCGAGCTAAACGCCATCCTACGCGACTATCCCGACGCGGAAACAAAGACATGGGACAAGCAAGAGTCTGAGGCGCGGGCGTATCAAGACGATAGCGCAGCCGCCACGCCGTTAATAGATGCCATCGCCGCCGCCCGCAGTATGGACAAAGCCGAGCTAGTGCAGCGGGTGATTGCTAAAGCGGATGCTTGGATTGCGTTAAGTGGCGCGGCCACCGGCAAGCGGCAGGCGTTGGAAGATACGATTGCTACCGCTGAGACGGTGGAGGCGGTTGAAGCTATAAGCTGGAACTAAAGCCCGCACCAAGCCCTACCACCAACCCCTTCTACATAGGGCAGCGCATGCCCTGCTTCCAACATCTCCCGCCCCACGTTCTCACCATCTACCCATACTTGCGCAATGATTCGGTAAAAGCTGCCGCGCTCTATTTGGCGTAGCTCTACCGCCTCAGCACCCCGCAGGCGCTCGACTAGATAGATGCGTGCGTCGGCTGCTAGCTGTCGTTCGCGCTGCTTTTCGGCTTCGGTGTCGCAGCGTGAGCGGCGTTCGGGCGCTTGAATGCCTTCGATTCTAACGGGTATGCGCTCGCCTATGACCGATGGCCAGTCGTTGATATTGACCACGATGGTATCGCCGTCTTTAAAGCTGGTCACCTCGTCAACGCGAACGCTGCCGTAGTCGGCTAGGGCGATGGCTGGGAATAGGAGTAGGGCTAGGAGGCTGCGCATTAGTCGTATTTGGTTTTGACGATTAACGGCATGCTACTTCCCAGTACCTCAATGGATTCCTCGCCATCGTTAAGCTGCGGATATTCTGTCGGCATTCTGTTTCCGTGATGCTCAATATGCGCAACCTCACGCTCTGCTATTGAGCCATCTGGTAGTTTGACCTTCATTGTTCTGTTCATCACCCCTCCTCTGCCGTATCGGCGTTAACAATCCAACCTGATATGGCTAGCATAGCGCTTTAGACTGCGTGACGTAATCGTGCACAGTGACGTGGCAATATAAGCCGCAATGGTCGCACAATATCGTGTCGTCACGGGGCCACATGACATAAACCATTGATGTTTATATTATTTGTTGTCGGATAACTCCCTTCGGGAGGCAGAGGTCGTAGGTTCGAATCCTGCTATTCCGAC
>TARA_R110000796_G_scaffold71797_13_pt1 | contig 18739 bp, 13 predicted proteins | sample TARA_R110000796 | Tara Oceans TARA_R110000796 (sample SAMEA4397815) | marine metagenome | biome: Polar Biome; feature: [SRF] surface water layer (ENVO:00010504); material: water (ENVO:00002006), including particulate matter (ENVO:01000060) such as... | depth 5 m
GGGTTGCTCACTTCTTCTTCAGTAGTACTGGTTGTTAGTTCTTGATCTCCTGTTAATATTTCTCTGATCTGTGCCTGAAGATTACCGCTGTCTTTCTTTAGGGTTTCTACCGTACGGGGATCTACACCTTCAGTTTGAATCGTCGCTTCATTTGCTAATATGAGTTCAAGTATACCGTTGACTTCACCTTTTTGTTTTTGCTCTAACGCTAAGTAATTTTCCGAAAGAGTAGTCTTTAGATCATACTTCTTATCTCTTAGTTCTCTAAGTGATTGTTTCTTAACACGTGCTTCGTTTTTATCTACAGGTTGAATAGCAGATACTGCTGCGATCTCTGAGTTTAACTTAGACATCTCGGGTATAGCATCAACAGCGTTACTTGATTCAACTAGATCTTTTTGATTTGCAGTAGCCTTTATTACATCTGCGTATCTTAACTCCCCTGGGGTAGCGTTTAAACGCCCTGAAAGATTATAGGCCATAGCAGGACCAGCAGGACCAAGTTCAGCAAAAGCCTCAAGGGCAATGTCACGAGGTCTTATCTCTTCACCAGAAATTACTTGCCCAGCCAACTCACCGGTACCCCCAAGTAAACCTTGAGAGGCGGCTTCTGCTCCTAATATTTTTACTGCTCTGTTTGTGGTAGTTTTTCCTAACGCTTTTACAACAGATGTGCCAACCTTACCGGCAACACCACCTGATATAGCATCAAATATACCAATAGGTATACCTCTCTTTAGTCCTTTCTCTCTTGCCCTCTCCATGATTTTCTCATCCTCAAAAGCAAAAGCAAGTTGATCAGCCTTTGTAACATCTATGCCTTCCTCTCTTAACACATCACTAATTGAAGAAGCATATTCTATTGCCAACGAAGCAGCACCAAAATATCCAGCAGTAGCACCTGTCGTTGCCCCTAATGCTGTACCTATACCGGGTACAACAGAACCTACTCCAGCACCTGTTGCACCAAGAGCAGCAGCGCCTCTGACACCCGCTTCTTTTGCTGACACCATAGATATAAGAGACTGAGGTATAACACGGATAACATCAAGTACAAAACTACCAACAGCATTAGATGTATCATATAGATAGTCTTCTTCCCTAGGTGCGTTCTCTTGTATAACTGAGTTTAGATAAGCGATTTTCTCATAAGGTACTTCACCAGATATTTCTGCCTGTTGTACTACGTTAGCAAGAAGCCCAGGGGCAACACCGCTGTTGTATAACCGTGCTAACTCATTCTCTGCTTCAGGTATAATACCAGGCAACCCCTCAACTGGAGGGGCGATCTTTCTTGCTGATTCAGATTTGTAATATTGCTCTGCCATTGAGACAATACCAGGACGATCGGAAAAGTTTTCTCTTATATAATCAATGGACATGCCTTTTTCGTAGGCACTTTGTAATGAATTCAGTCCACCCGAAAGGATAAACTCTGAGTCACTGTTTACTGGAGAAGAAAGAGATTCCGTAGTATTTGGAACCAATCCTGATTCTGAAACCGAAAGAACTTCTTCCGACGATTCTCCTGTAGAGTCTTTTTTTTTTAGGAAAAACTCTTCAGCGGCCTTGTATTGCTCATCGCTGGTAACAGTACGAATGTAATCAAGAGGGACGCCTTTAGCGTAAGCCTTCTCAAGTACCTCTAATAATTCCTGGTCTTCCATTTCTATAAATTTACTATTATGTCTAGCCTATTTCTTACCGTAAAGTGACTCCATGTATTCATCCCATGTATAGTCCTTCATTGCCTTTTCTATTCTCAACTGAAGTTTTCTTATTGAATCGTATTCAGGCTTCTCTGGATCTTCAAATACTCTTGATTTAATTTCAGTAATATACTCTATATAGTTGATGTCAGTATTGGGACGCTGATAATCTGAGTCGCGCACAATAACATCCAGAATATTCTCAAAATACCTATTAGTTTTTTTAACTTTATTTTCTACGTCACTAACGGCTTCCTGATTATTCTCTGCTTCTAACCTACCTGCCACAGATTCATCTGCTAGTATCGCTGCTTGATACTTATCTGTAATTTTTCTTTTTTCTCCACCGGTAAGTCCAGCCCATGCGTCGCCTGTGACATCTTGTGCTAAACCTATCGCTATGGTGCGGGCCTGGTTACTGTTTTCTACACCACTAAGATCTATATCTGCTGGTAAATCAACCATCTCTTCCTCAATAGTCTCTTCTACAACAGCGGGTTCATCACCTTCGTACTGATCAATACCCTGATTCAAGAAGGCTACGTCACCCAGCACAGGAGATTCTGAAGTTGGTGCTGACCCTTCTGTTCCTTTAGAAGGTAAGATGTTATCTGTCCAATACTCTTGCATCTCTTGAAGATCACTGGCTATACTATTAACCGCTGTCTTGCCTCCTTTAATGCCTTCTCCTTGTATTTCACTCCAAGGAACTATGACTCTTGCTGTATGTTTCTTGCCACCACGAAGACCTTTAACATCTTGATCGTACCTCAGCGAAACTAATGGCTCACCTGTTGAAGATATTGCTAAAGACTCTATGGTGTAATTGTTATTATCACCCTTTCTGCTTACGATTGTTGGTGTAGCGTAACTTACGTTTTTAAACACATCAGTGTCAGCGTAAACCATTCCAGTTTCCGGATCAATACTGTCTTCGTATTCAGTCTTATTATCAGACGTCACAACATTATTTGCATTAGTACCGTATGCAGGTATATATCCTAATTGACCTGTCTGAAATCCAGAACCTACTTTAGCGGTGCTGCTACCACCAGATGTTGATCTGTTTTTTACTGACTCTTTGCGACCAACCAATCTTACCGCTTGATCATCTTTTTCTTTCTGTGTTTGTATGTCGTCTGACAACAGGTTTGTAAGGCTTTCCGTTACATAACCTGCGTATTGCTGAAGATATTTTAACCTATCATCTTCGGACAATCCTCTTACCTTATCTATATCAGTGTAGTCATCACTAAGACCACCTAGTTGACGCATCGAAAAAGCAATTGCCTCATCTTCTTGCTCTTGTGATAGATTATTTCCATTGAACCATGTAGTTACAGATTCAGTAACTGCGCCAGGGTCTAAAGCCCCAGTTTTAGCCATGTTATAAAAATTATCAATACCACCACCGGCCTTGAGTTTACCTAGGATATCTCCTGCTACAGAGTTAGGAGCAACCTCCTTTACTGTGTATCTACGGAAATCTTTAGGGTTAGGAAGTTCAGTCATGAACCCCTGTATTTGATTAAGAGGTATGGCTATATTTCTTGCTTCACCCAACTGTGTGATTAATTCAGCCGGATTGTTATAATCAGAAGGATTAGCAGTAACAGAGGCCTCAAAGTCGTTTATCTTTGCAGTGTACTCAAGAGCATCTGCTGCTAGATTCTTGTAGTCACCATACATCTTTTGTCTTTTAGCCCTGCCTTTAAAGGACATGTCACCGTTATCTAAATCTGATTCAATAGCATCCCAGGCTTTTTGAAGTTCAGGCTGTAACCCTTGAGCAAAAGAACCACGCTCCGCTTGGAACTGGTTCAGGTAGTCTAGTTTTTTTTGCTCTGTAATTTCGCGCTGTTGTTTAGAGCGTTCATAGATAGCGCCATAATCAACATTTGGCACCTGGCCTATCGCCATGAATTGAGATGTATCAGCCATTACTTAAATTGTTCTTTGCTTAGTAAGTTACGTATGAATCTGTGAAGTTTTGTATCTCCTTTTACAGATAACTGAAGTAACTCCTCTGCTTGTTCTGGGTTAAATATATATTCACCCCCTGTCATTTCTCCTATCTTATCCCCTTCTTGAACAATATCAATCGGATTCTCTTCGTGGTCAAATTCACCTGGTGTTTTTTCTACCTCACCTCCATGTTCAAACCCATTAAATCCTTCACTACCCATTGGAGATCCTGATGTTAGTTCTTTTTCAAATTCCTCTTCAGCAGCAAGTTTTGCGGCAAACTCGTCTTCAACCATATTAAAACCTTTTGAGGGAATATTTTTAAATCCTCCAGTAGATTGTGATGGGTTCCGTTTGGTTTGATTTAGCATCGCTTGCAATGGATCTAACATAGGTGAACCTGCATTACCAACGAATTCTTCTTTCTCTTGCACAGAGATTACGTCCTCTACTGGTGTGTCTTTAGTTCCTTTAGAGCGCTCACCTATTGATCCCGCTATTCCTGCTAGTCCGCCAATCATAGAAGAAACTCCACCGAGTGTTGCGGTACGTGCTGCATCTGCGGCTTGGTTTAAGCGATTTCTATTATCAACAACACCAGCATTGCTAGTCTGTAGATTTATCTTATCCTCAAGTCTGCCAGTACGAGCGCCTAATGAACCTAATCTATCTAAGGCTCTACCCGTTGTCATTTCTGTTGCTCTTAGTAAGCCAGGTGTAGCGGCTTGTAAAGCACGAGACCCACCTGTATTACTAATTTGTAGTGCTTGAGTGGCTTGAGATCGTAGCGCTGAATCTATTGCGCTTTGTGAATCAGACTCTTGTCTTGCTATACGATTACGTGCGGCCTGAGATCTAATAGGGCCTGAAGCCATAGCATCAGCCTGTGCTAATTTCTTTTTAGCCTGATTCTCTTGGTATAAACCGTAACCGGCTTGTGCCGCTCCTGCTCCAAGATTAAATAAAGGTCCTATCATATCTCATTTTTTTAACCTTACAAAAATAAGGATAACTACTGTCCTTGTTGGTTGTGTAAGTTTGACTTAGTATATATAAAGTTTATTGCGTACAACTCATGTGGAGTTGTATTTGAATTTACGAATTTAGCCTGCAAGTAGTAGTCCCTTATAGAGTCTCCTTCTATAGCAGAATTAGCAATCAGCACTAGTGTGTCTCCAGCAGAGAAACCAGATATGGTTGCATTACAAGTTAATTCTTTTTCTCCAGAAACAGAAACAGCATAAAGGTTTAAAGGCTCTAGTTTGTTTTGAGCGACATTTAAAAGATACAGCGCTGTTGAATCTCCCAATGGGAATGACTGATTATTAATAGCATTCTTGAAAGTTATCTTATCCGTAAGAGGACTCGGTAATGCATCTACTTCTCCGAGTGAAAAGACTTCAGACGTTCCGCTAACGGTAGTAACATCTGCGGTAGAAGTGTACGTGACATTGTTTGTGGAGTCTTGATGTATGGAAGCGTAGTAGAAATTTTCTTTTTCGTCCCAGATACTTGAGGCAATCGCACTTGTTTGATCACTATTTTTAAGTGTAACAGTCCAATCAGAGTTATTACCCTCAAGGCTTAACGCCTCGTAAATCTTAACCATGGATGGGTTGAAGTTAGAAACCACCTCTACTATTGTGTCCCCGGCAATTCCATAAAAAGTGTTCTTTGGAACATCTGGTGAATGCTCAAATATTTTACCCGCATTAAATGTATACATTCTATCAGTCAAGGAAATAATTCCTTCTGCATTGTAAGAATATCTTGTGCTCCAGAACTTATCCCATAAATTATATGCAATAGTAAATGCAGGAAGCGTCTCACTAGTATCGCTAACTGTTATAGCACCCGTAGGTTCTGTTGCTCTAAATTCTATTACCCCTGTTAATTGATTAAATGTACAAGGATAGAACGCTGTATACTGAGACGTTGTCATTACAACTGGTATATCAGTAGTCAGAGATGTAGATTGTGAAGGAGAGTAGTTCTCAGATATCCCTACGATCGGATTAGATGTTAGTTGATCTATTAGCAGCAATCCACTTCCCGCGGTATCCCATGTATCAAAGTCACATTCCCATTGTCTAACCTCAGTATTAAAGAAGAACGTAAGTGAATCATCATATATAGGGGTTACATTTATTATTGCCCCACTAGAATTTGTTCTTGCGTTACCTACCCCTTGTGTTCCAGCACAAGTATCATCAATAGTAATTCTAGATGTATACAAAGCGGGAGAACTTATAATGTATTCTGTATTCTCTCTATCTATACCACCGTGGTATCTTTTGTTTTTAGCCGATAGAGCAGTAGAGAAGGTTTGTTGCTTAAAGAATCCATCAACTAGAACTTCACTAATTACTGTAATACCTGTTTCTTTACCAATACGTAAAACTTTACCAGCACGAGAATCCATGAAGTATATCTGTCCACGATACTGTGCAACAGACTCCGGGTTATTATTAACTCCGTACTCACCTGTATAGTAATTAGCAGGACCGAGTACCATATTAGAATTAACAAGAGCCTCACCTGAATCCGCTGTTAGTATATTTCTCTTGACCGGAACAACCCCTGCTCTTCTTTCGTGTATGACATACATTAATTGATCATGAGAGACCATGGACTTTATAGATCCATAATCATAAGATAAATCAGAGAAGTTTAACAGCGAAATATTAAACGAGGAAAGCCCAAGTTGAGACTGATCAAAAGCAAATGGATCTGAATATGTTATTGATCCGTATCTCTTGATTGTCCTTGTATCTGGAAGGTAAGCAAAACTCTTACCCAGAGAAGTATAGTCTGATTTAAAGAAGTCACTTACTCTTGGATCTTCAATAAAATCTACTAAAGCATTTTGAGAAAAAGCAGCAGACATGTTTCTCCATACATCTCCCTTACGAGGGGCACTGGCATAAAATAATGTACGTAGTCTAAAGTAAGAATCACCTTGGTCTATATTAAATACAGAGTCAGGGTTTTGTACAGTTACTGCGTATATACTCGTCGGAGTCCAGGTGTCTGTTGTGTTACCATAAATACGTACAGTATATCCACTTTCAGAATCATCAACAACTACGTTGCCTATAGTAATGCTTTCTCCACCGGCAGTTTGTACCTGATCTCCTTTAAACAAACGTATTGCAGACAAGGCTACAACTTCGTTTCCTGATTGAGAAATTATCTTAAGTGTAGTTGATGTACTTATTCTATTAGTTTGATGAACTCCTGCGCTGTCTATAGATAGGTTTTCCCCAATCTCATAGTAGAACATATTATTAAATGCATCAGACTCTCTAAATATCTCTATAACACATTGATTATTCCACTTGGAATTATTATCCATTATACTGGCCGTATTCCAGCCAGATGTGTTATTGTCTTCTAACACTAAGAAGTCTCCTGTAGTGTTCTGTATTGAAGCCTTAGAACTTCTATCTAATATAGGGTTGGTAGTAGGACTCGCTAACAATGTAGTAAGCCTTGACACCCTCCAGGTTTTAGTCTCCTTAAGATTATCACCATACCTAACTATGCGCACCCTGTCTCCTTCGGCAAACCCATAACTTATATCAGCACCTAACTGATTATCATAAGAGTTGTTTCGGCTCTGTAATGTACCTAGGGATAGGTATATGTTTTGTGCTGCACCGAAGCCACCTTCTGCGGCATCATTTAAAGCAAGGTAAGCACCACCTATAGAGTACTGTATCTTATTTACAATTGATCCTTGGCCAGCGTATACAACACTAAACCTTGACGCCCATGTTGGAGCAGTGTGACGGATACGCATAGTGATATCTGCATACCCATCTAAATTGTTTTGATTATCTCTGTCGTTTGTGTGCTGTACAAAAGTCTCCTCCAACAACGGCTGTACTCCACCGGCTCTACCTTTGTCGTCAAAGTATATTAATCCAAGTTCATGACTTGATCCAGATTTGAAACACTTGTTTCCGTCCATGTCATCATTAGCAATAGCAAAACTACCACCCTGAGTTATATATCCTCCGTTTCTTTCAATAGAAGCATTTCTACCTGTAACTGATGCGCCAGTGTTTGTTAAGTAAAAACCATTTGCAGTTGGAACTAGGCTGAAGCCTGATCCGCTGTTAATATTCGCCAGTTCCCCGTTGGCGTTGGCTTCTATAAGGTCAAAAGTGGACTGCACTCCAAAGGGTTGAATAACTTCAGCCTCTCTTGTACCAAACACTAGTTTGTCAACCTTCATAGTCACAAGACTTAAGGATAACTTATAGGTATCTATACCTGTGGTTGGGTTAGGGTTTGTTCTTCTAAACCAAACTTCTCCTGACCCAGAAAATGCAGCAGACTCTACAGTTGATCTGCTACCAAAGCCTGTAGTAAACGTGCTAAACCCAGCCTCACCTTGTTGTGGCATTAACTGAGTTGGATACAATCCTTCTATAGCGGTATTTACCAGTGTTTGAATTTGAGCACGGGTACTATTAGCCGGAATATCAATTATCTCTCTTACCTGAAAGCCACTGCTAATTACTTTAATTCCTTTGTTAATCTTTTTTATTCCTACACTTTCTTCTGTTGTATCAGAGGTACCCTTCTGAGCAACGAATCTTATTTGAGGAGGCATGTTTAATACCCCTGACAGAAGGTTTAACCCAGTCTGATTACCGGCACCTCCTCCAGTTGCAATAGTCCTAAGTCCAGCCATAGCCGCCAACTTTTCAGCGGCTGTTGAACTTACTTTATTATTACCAGCAGCGTCACTAAATACATCAAAAGGAGTAAGGCTATCTATAAAATTAAAATCCTTATCATTATTGAGAACATTTCGAATAACCATTGCTCCATCATTCCAATTAAAGGACAATAAAACTTTAGAGTCTTCCGTAACTCCACCAACAGGTATGTTACTAAAGTCTACATCTATAAAAGAACCCTGAGTAGGTGTTAGGGTTGTGTTCTCAGATACATTAATCTCAAATGTGTTTGGCTTTGCATTGTAGTTGGGTAATGAATCAACATCCATAAATGGTAAGTTGTCATAATTCTCTGTATACCCTCCGTAGAACAACCTACCCTGTGACAGCGCTTGACTATCCGCCTTTTGAGGGAGGTTGTCATATCTCTTGTCTTGAGTCTGAGAAGATAACCCAACATAATTAGAATCATTTCTAAAGAATATATTTTGAGTACCTCCTGAATTAATGTTAGGTATTGTTTCAATCAAAAAGAACGGAGCATCCTTGTCTCCAATCCTTGCGTATATATTAATTTCCCTTACATCTGCGGCGCTGTAGGTTACCTGTATCTTTGCTTCGTTAAAAAAGTTTCTTGCTCCAGCATTAATGAACCCATCTTTCAATTGAGATTTAGAAATAGCAAGTTCAGAATAAGGACCTAAAGCACTTTGTTCTCCATCGAAGTATTCATACTGATAAGAAAACTGAAAGTTCTTTTCAAAGATGTCGTTCTGAGGATACGCAGAGTTGTTCTGAAAAGTGACTACAGGTGCTACAAGTGGTTGTGCTTTTGCCGCTGTTATATAAGCAAGCCTGTCAGTGTCTGACCCTAATAAAAAGTTTGCAGGATAACCGCCTGATCCGGATATACTCTGCTCTGCAAGGTTTGTATTAATCTTCTTAGGTTGAGTCAGGCTGTCATTGAAATACAATAATATATTCCCGTTGGATAACCTTATGATATCTGCATCTACATGTCCCTCTTCGGTAAACTGTAATACAGAGTCTTGATAAACTATAAAAGTCTTCTTAGCGTTTTGATCGTACCTAAATATAGTATGATTCGTTGCGCTGTTCCAAACAAAGTAATATATCTGTGATGACTGCTCATCTGCAATTGATCCAATAACGACATTGGTACCAGCCGGTATTGTGCCATTCTCTATAGTATCGGCTCTACTGATATTACCCCACGCATTCTTTAATACCTGAGCATCAATCTCAGAGTCAACAGAGACACGCACGTTTTGAGCGTCCACCATTTCGGTGCGCTTAATTAAACGCTCGTCATCATCACTGTTGAGATAGCGTGGTATGATTTTATCAATAGAAGGCATTGACTATGCTTTAGGGCTTAATTTGAAATTTCTACGGCTTGTACTTAATGCATCAAACTTGTTCCACGATTTCAATCTAGCATTTGCTAATCTACGTTCGTTATAGTATTCTGCACGTGCACGCTGTTTCTCAGTTACCGGTACACTAGACTTTCTATGTACGGTTTTATAATATATGTACGCTCTTAATGCTTCTTCAGCGTATACAGGAACACATGGGTTGTCTGACTTGGCTGCATCTGATATGTATTCAAGAACAATCTGCGTAGAAGCGGAAACTAATGAAACCTCAAAGCGACATTCTTCCCAGTTCACTCTATACTCTCCTGCTCCTTGACCACCACCAAGTCCATACAAACGACCCATTGTAGCCTCATAAACAAAGTTTCTAAAGACATAAGAATCAAAACCAAGTAAGTAGTCTGGTATAGCATCTGCTGGCTGATCAGGTAGCAAGTTCATGTTTGGGTTTTCCGCAAACACATATACTAATCCATCATTACCAAGTTGGCCCATCTTAATCATGTCAACAAAATCAGCAGGCATCTCAGCAGTACCAAGAGATTGGTTTACGTCAAGCAATACTGTCTTAACGGTATGTGCTATATCAAAACCAAACTCACGTATACCTCTTAAAGCATACTGACGCAACATATAATCAGACGCATTTGAACCATAGTCATCTGAATCTATACTCATCGTGTAGTCGTTGACTACCTTATCTACTGTTACATATGCCTGGCTCATTATCTATTCTCTTGTTTTGTTACCTCTGAATTAGAGTAATTGTATACGTTAGCATCACGAAGGTTGACTCCAATCAGAAGCGCTACTTCATTTACTAATTCACCAAAGTATTGTTCTGGCAATTCAAAGTCTACACTATTTGCTGCTAAGTAAAGTTCGACACCCGCGACTGAAGATGAGTAACCAAACTTAGGAGAAGCAGAAGTTTTCAGTCCTGTTGTAGGCACTATTCCTTGAGGTAACTTATAGTACCTAAGGTTTATTTTATTGATGCTTGTGTTTACATTAGGGAATATCTCTATTTTATTTCCTATCAATGCAACAGGGGCATCATCTGAAGGTGCTGATAAATCGCTGTTTAGTATACGATCTATGTGATCTTCATTGTAACACATCTGAACCACTGATTGTGACCTAACACCTAGTATCATCTTGCCTATAGTAGATATTGAAATTGCTCTTGCGAAATCAGAAGGCTTTTCTACCACTCCAGAACTTAAAGTCAATTCAGACTTCTTTGCAAATGTCGACAAATCTTCTTCTATTTGTTTGAATCGAGCGAACTGACGAGGCCCATCAAGTTGGCCACGACGCAACCTGTTAGCCATAGTCATTTCTTCAAACAAACTATTGAACACATTCATCTGCGCCATGCCTGCAAACTCATTGAATATTGCTGGCGTAACAAACCCTCTTTGGTCTTTGTTGGCTATATCTCTTACCGCTTGGTAAACTCTTTGTACACTGGCCATAATTGTTTTTGGCTTTACAGCAAATATACGAAATAAAAAGAGGGGGCCTTACGGGACCCCCTCTACTGCTTACATACGTGTAACACAACACATATACGAATAATGCACTGTAAATCTACGAAAGTTTTTCTAATCTATTGACTAGTTCTTCGTATACAGAAGCACCTTTCTCAGTAAGACAAAAACGAACCATCATGTCTTTTGGATCCTGACCTTGAGGAACAGAGATAATTAATCGTCCACTATCGAACCAGTATATGCCATCGTTCTTACAAGATATAATTTGAAAATCAGTTGCTTGAATAACTGCTGAACGTGTCTTTACTCTTGGATCATCGAACATTGCAATGAAAGCCGCAGGACTAGATTTCGCTTCACGCAACATCTCTCTACGGATATCAATCATTTTCTGCTCAATATTTATATTCAAAGATAGAGCAACCGCTAGTATCTCATCAGATCCCTTAGTACGAACAAGAGACACAGCGTCATGAGTCAAGAACTCGCTGTTTACTTCTTCTTGTGAATCTCTACTATTATCTAGTAGTTTAAATAGTTTACCACCATTAGCGCTATTATTTGGATGTAGTTCTAGGAACCTAGCAAGGTTAGGTTTATTGTAAGGAACTGCAAGTAGACCGTCTCTAAAAAGAATGTGCTCTCTTCTAGAATTTTGGTTTTGCTCATCACGAAAGATGCTTGGTTCTCCTGGGCAGTAACGTATACCACGAACCAAATTGGTTTCAGGATCATACACACTTGCTTCAGATTTAATTTTTGTAACGATACCGCCTCCTCTATTGATGGAGAAAACCTTTGTGGTGTCCGGGGCTGCATCTTTTTTGATTACGCTGTAGCCTTTTTTAGGCTCAGGTGTTTTCTTTTGTGCTGCCTTAGGAGCAGCCTTTGTTGTAGTTGACATTTGAATAGAATTAAATAATTAAAAAAGAGAGGGGCAAATGCCCCTCTCCGGTAATTGTTCTCCTTATGGATTCTTGATAAGGATGTGTTGGTTCGCTGCGCGAGTAACCAATGCACACTCAGAACGGTAGTTGAACTGTAGATCATCTTTGTTGGTGTTGTTTACACCTAAGATAGAACCTGTCATCCAGTGCTCCATTTCACGAGAGTATCCGTTAGTGTCTTTGTAGTTTAATTCCAAAGCAGCGGCACGAGTACCAGTCTTAGGATCTACTACAGTAGTTAACGGAATCATTGCTCCCACATAGTCAGAACCAGCCAATAATGTTGGGTCGTTCAATAACTTCCATGAGTGCTTGTGGAATGTGTATCCACCACGCTTGAATGAATCGAAGCCTAGTTCTGAACCACGTCCACCGAATGCACCGATACCAGAAGTTACATCAGTGAAACCAGCAGCGCCGTTCAATGAAGCAACCATGTCATCAATTGCCAAAGCCTGAGCAGTATTCACGTACATAGCGTACTCTGGTGCTGCACCTTGCTTATCAAGTTCAGCAATCAATACATCCATTTCTGTGAAGTCATCGATCTGACCACTCTGTACAATACCACGATTCTCAATAGCAGCGAAGTAACCTTCTCCCGCTGTTGGGTTGCCACCGATGTTTGTAGTTGTCAATGTATTGGTGATGTTCTCACCTAACAATAACATCATTTCACGCTTATCGAGGAAACGAGCACGAGTGTCCATTTCTCCTTTTACGTACCAGCGGTAATCACCGTTACCTACATTAACCCAACCAATGTTAGTTGCTTGAGAACCTGTAACCTTAAACACCTCTTTGATGATGTTGTAAGCGTTTGTACGCTCGATTACATTCGACTCTAAGTAACCAGCATTTTGATCAGAACCCTGAGCAAACAAGTTACCTACAACCGGAAGGTTTACAGCAGCAGTAGAAGTAGTAGCACCGATGTTACCACTTAGAGACTGAAGTACGTAGTCAGCCGTTGCAGTTTGTGCAACCTCACCTGTTGGAGTAATTGCAGTAACAATCATACGGTGCTCGCCACCAAATAGAACTACGTCATTCAAACGTAATACAGAAGCATCACCTGTTGCTTTCTTAACCGTAACTGTAGTAGCAGTTGAAGCCGCTGTTGCAGTTGGGTTAGCAGTTGCGTAAGAGTGAAGACGAGTTTCTTCCCAGTACTGAACCTTGTCAGCAGTTCCGCTTGCACGTATTGCACCTGTAAGGCTTAAGAACCCTGTTAAACCACCAGAGATTTGCTGGTAACCATAGGTCTTAACCAATTGGTCACGGTTATCTGGGGCATTGATTTTGTCAATAAAATCTCCTAACGAACTGTATTTCGTTGGATCTAATCTGCGGAATACCGCGTCTTTGTTGTCATTAAACACCGGAGGTGCTGAAGATGTAGCCATGCTAAATAATTTTTAGTTTCTTATTATAAAAATGTTTGATGCCTCCCAAGTGCATCGAGCACTTGTTCGGTAATGAAATCGTTTTGACTTTGGTCTGGATTTGCTTGTGGGCCAGAGGCGTCTATGTTAGCAGCCTTCTCAACGATGTTGCGTTGGCCGTCACTTAAACCTTGAGAGTAAATGCTCTGTATAATATTTGGCAAGTTATCTGTAACTGTCCGATGCATATTCCACAAATCATGATCCCACTCTCCTTTGGGGTCCACGTACTTATCAAAGAACTCAGTCATGTTGCCGTTATCTCTTGCTAGTTCATTACGGTAATCAGCCTTAACGCCATAATTGAATTCACGATCACCTGGTAGTTCAAAAGCAATTTCGCTTAGTTCTGTTAGTGACTGCGCATTCGACCTAAACCAATCCGTATCAAACGGGCTATCGGGTTGAGCAACATTTGAAGCCTCTTGAGACGGCAGGGTATACGCTTCACGAAGCGATCCTACACTCTGTCGAGCCTTCTCTGAATCAATCTTTAATTGCAGGTTCGCAATTTTTACTTCCTCTTCAGAATAAACATTATCATCTGTACGGTACTTAGAAGAGATTAATAAATCAATCTCGTCATTACCAAGAGATGGGTATTCACTTGCCATTTGAACCCGCATAACAGTGCGATCATCCATTTCGGATGGATCTAATGCCTGGTAGCGGAACCAGTCTTCAGGTGAACGACCTGTTTTATCTACAAAGTCAGCAATAACTTGAATCCTTGGATCAAGATCTAACTCAGGTGATATAGATTGAGACGCTGTTGTTTCTCCTTGTGCTGGGGGCGTTTCACCCATAAGCGCATTGAAGAAAGTTTCAAAGCCTTCATTCTCATTATTTAAAGAACCTTGCTCTGGCTGGTTGATCGGCTCAATAACTTCTTGAGTTACTGGTTGATCTTCCACCGGAGCGGCTTGTTGTACTGGTTGAGCCGATTCAACTACTTGTTGCGGCTCACTCTCAGTTGCAGGTGCTACTGGTGCACTTTGCTCTGGCGCCTGTGTCTGTACAGGTTCTTGTACAGGCGCTTGTTGCATCTCTTGTACAGGGGCATCTTCTGGGGATCCTGGCATCGTATCAGTGATAGTAAAGCCGGCATCCTGAAGAGCCTGTTCCATTTGAGTTTCTAATTTATCCATTTAAAGTATATTTATATATGTAACAAATTTAAAACATAAAGTGTATTTTAGCCATAGTGAGCGCACTGGCACTCATTGTGGTTAGGAGTAGCCAAAAGAAAAGGGGACCCTGTTAAGAGTCCCCTTTTTTTGATGTAGTAAAATAAGTGTTTAGTATTGGTCTTTCGCTCCTGGATTAAAACCAGCCTTCGCACCAAGCATAGTCATAGTAGCCTTTTCAGTTTTACCCCCAGCCTTGTATTTTTTAGTACCACCGCGACCTGCATTGCCATCAACAACAGAGTCTGTGTTAGACATAAGTAGATCAGCAGCCATTTTTCTTTGGGCGGGATCTTTAAGTAAAGCCTTTAATAGACCTCCGTCTTTATACATTTTCATTAATCTGTCGTCCATGGTAAAGTATTTTGTTATTGCAAATTTAAGTAATGTTATCTAAGTTTATATAAGTGAATGAATATTTACACTCTGTACCTTTTTACTTTTTCTCCAATGGCTTTTGGCTGAGGTACAAATTGCTGTCCTTTTCTGTTACCTGCGGCTTTGGCTTTATTGGTACTGGCTATCTCTGAATCAGTCAATGATTCCCATGCTGCTTTAGGTAGATATCGTTTCTTGCCACCTGACTTAGTTCCATCAGAAGTTCTCCATTTTTGTTTAGTCCACTTCTTTAAGGACTCTTGCACTTTCTTTAAACCTGGCATTACTTATATCCGCCCCCTGCGGCTTTATATGCTTTGGCTAACATCTGTGCTTTTCGAGCAGACCACTGTCCTGCCTTACCACCTTTGGTACCAGCCATTATTCTTTTAAATATACGCTTGCGCATAGAGGGCTTTGTGTAATTACCTGCTTCGTTAACTTTAGATCTATACTTCTTTGCCATTACCACTTTACTTTATTAGCCCAATACGCAGCAGAGAATTTACCCTTCTTAATGTTCTTGGCGTGACGGGCTTTAAAGGAAGCACGTTTCTTTTTCATCTTATCAGATTCCCCTGCTTTTGGTTTACCCGCTGTTGATGCTCCTTGCTCTCCAAATCTAATAACCTTTACCTTATCGCCTTCTTTTGCAGCAACTATGTGTGATTTCTTAGCGTGATCAGGAGTACGCTTTGGTTGGTTAAAACCTGATAACCTATATCTCTTTAATATATTCTTGTACTTGCTTTCGGACATAGTACAAATATAAGTATTATCGTTTTACTCCTGGTACAGCGAGGTGTGTCTCAAGTTTATTTACAATCTCAAAAACCTTTTCATTTTCATAATGATGAGATGGGATTATAATATAAAGTAGCCTTAATTGTTCTGTGGTTAGATCTATGTAATGCGTCATTTTATCTCTTGTTGCAAAAAGATACTAGTACAAATCTTTTACCTTTAGTCACAGGTCTTGCTCCATGTCTGTGCGTGATCACAGATGGATGCACAGATATATGTCCTGCTTCTCCTTTATGTAGTTGCTGTTGACGGGAGAACCAAGTACCCCCTCCTTCGTAGTCGTCATTCAGTGCTAGTACCATTGATATAACAGCGCCATCGTGATGAAGAGAAAGGTGACCTTGAACATCTTCTTCATACTTGATTATAAAATTCTCACTAATCATATCGCCCCACATTTTACCTTCTAGTTTCCATTTGTGAATAGCAACAGGATAGACAAATTCCTCTAATATTTTTTGATAGTACTTCTGAAGCCCCAATACCTGGATAAGCATATCAGTGGTAGGATAGTTATCGTGTCTTTTTTTCGTCCACTTATCAGAAAACTGAGCCTCTTCAATAACTAAATTACAAAACTCCTTAGTAAACAATGGGAAGGTGAATATATCCCTTATTGGTTCATCTACAATTAAATCATACTCTTTAAGCCTGGCACTATACGTAACGAACCTGTCACAGAACTCAGGATAAGGTATATCTCTAAGGCGCTGTTTAGTTATCATCTCAGTTGTAGATGTTTCTTTGCTACTTGTTTGCCCAAACATATAAGGAACTACAGCAACAGCGCGTGTATCTTTTGTTATGAAATCTAAATCTTTTCTTGGATGAACGGAATGTGTAGTACTTAAGAACTCATCAAGAGGGAATATATATTGATTGAATTGTTGTTCCATGAAAAGTTTACACCCCTCTCTAGTCAGCATATATGCATGAGAGTTGTAAGTATAAGAAGGAACTACAAGATGTTTGTTGATTTCACTTTTTGGCGGACTCATAAAGTTATGTCCCAGATACATCAAGGTCCAGTCATGATCAGTTTTAACCTCCTCTATGTCGAACTTACGTGTAGACTTAAAATCTTCTTCAAGTATAAGTATTCTTTCATAACCATTATCATAAGCATCTTTCCATACACGCCAATGAGACAAGGAACAACCTATTTCTCCTGGCAATACATTTCTATTCCAAAACCTATTCTCTGAATCTATTTTCCACCAATCCGCTACGGTGTAATTATCAGTCATGTTCTCCCCGGTGTGGCCGTTAGATGCAGGGAATATGTATACTGGAGAATCTATACCGCTGTCCTTTACCCTCTTTGTTAACTCTTCTTTTTTCTCTACTGAGTCAAGAGTAATGACATAAGTCATTTCGATGTAATCTGATTTGCTTTCCATTATATTAATCCATTCTTTAGATACATTTTTCCAATCTCTTGTTGACACATATTCATCAACCTTATTCCAATCTTGCGTTTCTTTAGTGAATCCACCTAAGGTTTCCTTTAATCCTGCTAGTTCATTAACCATAGGCTTAACGTGATGAGCAAGCATTTCAAGCGCTGTTATACAGTAGGTTTCATTGTAATGAGTAGGGTAATACCAGTACTCCATTCTTGACAGTAACTTGTATAAATCTTCTGTAGGTAAACTACCATGATACGTCACGTTCTCAAGTTTTGATATACGATCGCTATAGTATTTAGCAAAGAAGTCTAATCCATAGGAAGGTGTACTAATATGTAAATGCCCCTTAATATATTTCTTTTCAAAGTCAGAAAGAACAGCGTCTAAACCACGCTCTGGATGAGATGTATATACATATGAATCTTTAATCTTAACACGTACAGGCTCAACTAAAGATGTATGTATGCCATTACCTATTACCTCTACTCTGTCTCCAAGTAATTGAGCAAATGGTTCATTATTTAAAAAGTATTCTTTATGCCAATCAGTTAAACAAACAATAATATCTGTCCCTAGATAAGCCTCTTGTACTTCTATGTCAGACATCTCGTTACCTCTATACCAAATATGAGGGTGCTCATTATGAAGCCAGAATATCTTTTTAGTATTAGGGCTTAGGTTGTAATACTTCTGATAGTGTAAATATGATACACCGATTAGTATATCTATATCTGGAAGTTCACTTATCTGTTCTATTGTGAGATACCGAAGATTACCGCTGTTTGGGTATTTATCGTGCAAAGGTTTTAGGTTTCCTACAACAAAAACATCATGTCCTATCATAGCCAACTGCTGTGATAAACCCATAATGCATTGCTCTGTACCGCCTATTCCTGGTGCGTTGTGATATAAATTCCAAGGTTCACTATAGTACCCTGCATGAAATACAATGTTCATTTAACAATACAATTGAATTAATAGTGCATCATTAAAGATACATTATCTAACTCATCTTTGCAATTCGAAATCCACCGCGCTTATTAAACAAGCCTTTTTATTGATACAGTGTTTTGAATACCGTTAGCCTGATAAACATCAAGACTTTTAGTATTACCATCTAGCCAGAATATTCTTAAAGCAATATCTGAATTCGCGCCTACGGTAACATAACTAGTGTTAAACATAGCAGTATAGCCACCTTGATTAGTTCCTGCTAATCTCAGGTAAGTTGTGTTTGAACTACCTGGTACTTTTGTTCCGTCGTCTTCAATGTAGCACATAACCGCCTGACGTGTAGAAATCCCCGAT